>JYMV01024700.1_pt1 | contig 13869 bp, 11 predicted proteins | sample 338911 | NCBI WGS metagenome assembly JYMV01 (sample SAMN03354496, study PRJNA234377) | hydrothermal vent metagenome | biome: Deep sea; feature: Hydrothermal plumes at the Eastern Lau Spreading Center, Western Pacific Ocean; material: Seawater | place: Tonga | collected 2009 | depth 2000 m m
CTATTTTTGATTGATTCCGATTGCTTTTTCAATTAATAAATTTATTTCCCATTATAAATAAATACAATAAAATACATGGCTTTATCTCCCTACTTTATCAAACGCTTTTTAAGACAATTTTGGAGGAATCCGATGTAATTTCGGAACTGACGCGCAACTGTAATTTTGCCAAGGGGCAGATAAGCCAGATACTTCAACTACATAATACACTAACCTTCGCGCAGTGGGGAAAAATAATACTCTTCATTTTTCCTGTCAAAGGGGATGGTAATTTCTAGGAGATATTAATGAAAAATAATTTATACTTATTAATCTTATTAGCTTTCACTTGGTCAACAGAAAATATCTTTGTTGCCTGTGAGGGAAACTTTTATGAAGGGAATGGCTCTTTATGGACTATAACTGAGGATGATATCTATGAATATCAGGAGAATCCATTAGGGGACATAGTGCAGTCCTTATATGTGTTCGAGAATCAATTATTTGTCATTGTCAACGGTTCTAGTAATATTCAAGTGTTTAATATTGAGGATGATGGTTTGACACCCGTTCATTATATAGATACCCAATACTCAGGTCCAAGAGAGATGCTGGTTCACAATGGATATTTATATTTCACAAACTGGTTCTCTGCAGATGTAAAAAAAATAAATTTAACTACCTGGATTATAGAGGCCACAATTTCAACCCCCGGTTTACCAGAAGATATTGTATATCATAATGGTTTGCTTTATGTATCTATCACAATGAATCCAGATTGGACAGATGGTAATATAGTGATTACAATTGATCCCAATACAGATACTCAAATTGATAGCTATGAAGTAGGTGCAGGTCCTGGAAATCTATTAGTACATGAAGGCGAGGTATATGTTTCAAGAACTTACTATGATCCTAATTGGAACGCTTTCTATGGAACAACAAAAATCAAATCTGATGGTACTGTTACAATTGTTAATTATGGGTCTGGAGCTGTATGTGGTGGTGGTATCTATACTTATAAGAATGAAGTTTTTAGAATGTACGATGGTGGTATAGCACAATTAAATGATGAATTAGAAATAATGCCTGAAACGCGTTTAGGCGATTATAACGCAGGGGAGGTATACTCAGCAGCAGTGATAGGTGAATATATTTACTTTGGGCTCTCAGACTATGTTGCTCCAGATGAAGTAACAGTAGTAAATGCCAATGGCGACGAAATTAATCGTTATGTAGTTGGTGCCCTACCAGGTGATTTTGCTGTTTGGGAATCTTGTGCTACTAATGGAGATGTTAATTTTGATTCATCTATTAACATCTTAGATATTGTACAAATAGTTGACAATATCCTAAATGCTGAATTTGATTGTCATGAAGATTTAAATGGAGACAATCAAGTGAATGTCTTGGATATTATTATTATCGTAGCTCTGATTATAGACTAATTCCAGAACTGCCAGACAATCTCCAAATGACGGATGGGTAGAATTGAATATGAATCAGGGTTTATACTATTATTAGCTGTATTTCCTAACATGTTGAATTTTACCCATCTATATGAGATTTTAAATTGATTGACCAGTAATCCAAATTCCATATTTACCAAAAATGATGAAAAGGGATCAACTGTTTCCATATCGATAATTATTGCAGGATTCATAGGATTTATGCCCATTCTACCTGAATGCTGAATGAAAGTGGATTCCACTCCAATAAAGGGCTGATAGCGAGCCTTTTTCCAACGCCAGACATTGGGGGAATATATTAAACTGGTATAGGAGAACATATCCAACGGCTGGGGGGAAGAATTATCAGAGCCTACATTGTAAACTGCTGTTGTATGTCTTACATCTAACCATGATAAATTAATATCTGCTTTTCCTCTTACTCCTAGGTTAGACTTTTCCTCATGTTGTATATGGAATAATTCTAGCTTCCCCTCAATCTTTTTATTTTTATACCCTAACGCTAATGCGTCCGTTGAAAAAGGATTCACCTTTGTATCATAATCTTCAGTCTGGGTAAATACAACCTCATAATTCCGTTTTCCAGATAGGTAGTAGTTTTCCCAGTGCCAATTAAGGGAGCCAATAGGTATGAGCGAAGATTCATAGGCAGAAAGTCCTGCTTGAATGGAGTACCCTTGTTTGCCATACTCAACTAAAGATGAAAAAATCTGAGATGGTACATCAATCACCTCACCATCCAGTTCTGTGGAATGCATTTTATAATTATGCTGAAGATGAATACTGATATCTCCACCCAACTGATAAGCACTATTCATCCGGTTCCATATTGTAAGATATGATACTTTATTATCCCAGCGATTTGAATAGGTGAATTGGTAGGCTTGTTCAACTCCAATAGTAAATTTATCCCAACTATGTCCCATCCTCAACCCTCCATGAAATGATTCAACGTTTCGGCTCACATTTGGAAAATTTACAGGTAAATTTACATTTTCGTAGTGATAAAGAATACTTACTCCCAGATTTGAATTATCTATTATTCTTTCAAAACTAAAAAGGTAATTTTGCAGTTCATCTTCACTATTTTGATATAATTGGGGTGGAGATCGCTTAAATCCCTGGAAGCTGAATAATCCACTATCAGATGATTCAATTTTCAAACCAATTCCCAAGTCACTATAATCGTAATCTCCTTTTCGATAATAAATTTGAGAAGTATTTTTTACACTGTCAGCCTGTGAACTTTTGGGGAGGAGTTTGGGGAGAAAATAACTGCCTAGGGGAATTCCTAAAGCTCCATCTAACATCACCTGATTAATTTTCCCGTCAGAAATAAATTCTGGATTCCGCTCATTCAGGTAATATGTATTTTCTCCTGTTTCATCTAATATAATGGGAATCCCATGTATATCAGGATATTGAAAATCAGAGATTATTATGCTTGAATCTAATTCCTGAGAGAGCAGGATATTGAGAAATAAAAAAGCACATAGATATGCTAATACTATGCGCCTCAAAACTTGGGAATGGGGTATATCCAACTATTCCTGAATAGTATCCGGTACCATAGGTAAGTATTTTCTAATCTGTTCATATCCAAAAAACATGAGGCCACTATAAAATACCGAACCGGCCAAAGTATTGCCAAAAAAGGGGATCCCTGCCGCATAACAGCTTATTAACCCTTCCACAGTCTTGGGGTAAAAACTACCAGAAGCCCATACTCCAAAATTGGTTACCAAAAAGAAAAGGAGCGAGCCGCCTAAGGTTGCTATTGCTCCATTTTTAAGGGTAACTCCACTATTTAAAAGAAAACCCATTGCTGTAATTATAATGAGGCTGCCATACACCCAAATCATAGTTCCATGAAAACCCAAAAATAAATCGGCTAACAGCATAGCAACCACTGGCAACATTAACGCCCATCTCTTATCTTTTAAATAGGCGCCCCCAAATAAACCCATGGCAATAATAGGAGTGAAATTAGGCGGGTGTGGCATGAGTCGGGTGAGTGCTGCGAAAATAATTATTGCTGGTATAATCAGTTTGTTCATGTTTATCTCTCTAATTTTTATTTATTAAATTTACTATTGTTATTCGTTTCTCTCATTGCAATAATTTTTCTTTTCTTATTTTTTATATAATTCAGATTTAAAGATTGATTGATATCCCGTCCAATCTGTGTTTGGATCTTTTTCAATGGCATCCTGCATTAAAGTAATTCTTCCATCCAACTGATCAATATAATGAACTATTAGGGCCTCTGGAAATTGAGGATAGGTGACTGACCCCTTTTCAGGAGACCCTTGGTGAGACAAAATAATATGTTCCAGTTTAATGAGCGTTGCTTGAGGTATATTTCCCAATTTTTTGGCTGTTTTCATAACAATATCACGACCTAACACGATATGCCCAATCAATTTACCTTCATCGGTGTGGCTTGGTATAAGATCATCATTAATACTTTTCACTTTGCCTATGTCGTGTAATATAATTCCAGCCAACACTAAATCGCGATTTAAACCAGGATAATGCCGCAATAAATCTGAAGCCATCTCTCCGGTTGTCACCAAATGTTTTAAAAATCCCCCCCGTACAGGATGATGATGATTTACGGAAGCTGGCATTGTCCGTAATTTTTCTGCATACACATTAATGATGGCAGAAACCAGCTCACGGAGAGGTTTTTTAATGGACTTAGATAATTTGGAGAGACGATTCCAGAGTTCATTAAGTGGTTCATCCACTGATTTGAGGAGTAGTTCAGGTGAAAATCCATATTTACCATATTGTTCAGAAGAAGCAAGATTGATTTGAGAAACAGTGAGTTGGTGTATTTCATTAAATTCACCCACTTTTCCCTTAACAGCAACCGGGTCTCCCCCATTGAATCGATCTTGAAAGTCATCCACTAAATCCCACATTTTAGATTGAATGATCCCTGTGGAATCAGATAAAACTAAATCAAGATACAGATCACCATTACGGGTATAGCGCAGGTGTTTCTCTTTGCAGACTAATTTAAAATCAATAATTTGGGTCAGTTTCATGGGAGAAGTTTAGGGCTGAAATATGAAATTGGAAAATAGAAAGTTGAAAACCCGGGGGTGGGGTTTCGGGGTTAGGGAGTATTGGAAAAAAGGAATAATGGAGTACTGCCCCCTATCAATCAATAATCACTAATCATCATTCCCTATTTCCTATTTTCTGCTTCCTGCCTACTTTCCGGTACCGGGCAATTATCACATTTGGGGTCTTTTTCAGTTTGGGTAAACTGTTTTATCATTTGCCTCCCAACATAGATTAAAGCAATTAGACCCAGGAGAATGGCAATTATAAGCTGAATATCCATTAGGTAAAACCTAACATCTGTCCACCCTGATAGACCAGCAGTGAGCCAATATAGGCAAGCCCCGTCATATAGACGATCATGATGAGGGGCCATTTCCAGCTATTGGTTTCATTTTTCACAATGGCAAAAGTAGCCATGCACTGTGCCGCATAGACATAAAAGACCATAATGGACAGGGCAACCAAAGGGGTATATTTGGGTAAACCGGTTAAGGGATTAACCTCATTTTTCAACGCCTCTGTAATGCCCACAAAATCATCGCCTTCATCTTCTACATTATATAAGGTCGCCAAGGTACTTACCATAACTTCCCGAGCTGCAAAGGATGTTATGAGTCCCACTCCTATTTTCCAGTCAAAGCCAAGAGGTGCGATGACCGGCTCAATGGCATGACCAATTTTCCCCGCATAGCTATTTTGAATGGAAAACGATTCCTCATCAGAATCCGGTTTAGGGAAGGATGCTAAAAACCACAAGACTATGGATATTGCCATAATAATTTTTCCTGCATTTATTACAAATAATTTACCTCTGGTATATACCTGCCGAAAAAGTGAAACGGCTAAAGGCATACGATAGGGCGGCATTTCCATTACAAAGGAGCTCTTCCCCTTCCCTTCAATAAAGCGACTTATAATTGCTGCAATAACCATGGCAGTAACCGTGCCTAGAAAATACATGAGCACCATGGTTAAACCCTGGAGATTGAGAAATCCCAATATGGGTTTATTGGGAATGAAGGCTCCAATCATGAGGGTATAAACCGGTAATCTGGCAGAGCAGCTGATAAGGGGCAATACTATGATGGTGATCAAGCGCTCCTTCCAGCTGTCAATGGTTCGGGTAGCCATGATACCGGGAATAGCGCAGGCATAGCCACTCATAAGGGGTAAAACCGATTTACCGTGTAGTCCAATTTTATTCATGAGTTTATCCATCATAAATGCTACTCTTGCCATATAGCCCGTATCTTCTAAAATTGTCATGAAAAACATAAGGATTAAAATCTGCGGTAGAAAAATCAAAATCGCCCCCACTCCGGATATAATTCCTTCCACCAGTAAATCCCGTAGTATTCCCGGTGAAAATAATTGAACACAGTAATTACCCAAATAACCCACTGCACTATCTATATACTGCATAGGGATAGTTGCCCAGGTAAAAATGGACTGAAAAATACCATAGAGGAGTGTAATAAAAATCAGTGGTCCCACCCATTTATGAGTTAAAATTTTATCTACCCTTTCGCTGCGGGATTGATTCTTTATTTCACTTTGATTGATAAGGGTATGATCCTTTAGGGCATTATCCAGCATTTCAAAGCGTAAAGTCGCTTCAAGGATGCGATGATTCAGTCCCAATTCATCAATTTCATGAGCAACATTATCTCGTAATAATGTGAGTGACTTAATTTCTGCGCCAGTTAGATTTTCACACTCACTGTACAACTCCAAAGCGGATTTACGGGTAATTATTCTCAGCGCCTGGACATTGGTTATATAATTATCATGGTTATTTTTATCATATAAGAATTCCGAAATGGGGCTTATTATTTTTTCAATTTCCTTTGGTATTTCCATCTGAATATGGGTGGATACTTCAATGTTTGCTTTTGTTATTACATTTAACAACTCTGATTGTAATTCATTTATTCCCCATTTCTCACGAGCTGACATAGGAACTACTGCGTGAACCCCCAGTATTTTTTGTAACTCTTTTGAATCAATATTTTGATTTTTATTTTTGACACGGTCCATCATATTCAGAGCAATGATGACGGGTATCCCCAGTTCCATCACTTGAGAGGTAAGATATAAATTTCTACTTAAATTGCCCGCATCTACAACTGAAATGATTGCAGCCGGTCTGTCAATTCCATTCAGCCATTTGAGTGTTTGCTGGGCAACAATTTTTTCATCCAGGGATTCAGGGGTTAGACTATAGGTTCCAGGCATATCCATTATTTGCACTGCGCAGGTATCTGTAAGTTGAGCATTTCCCCTTCTTTGCTCTACGGTAATTCCAGGATAATTTGAGACTTTCTGATTCATGCCGGTGAGCAGGTTGAAAATGGCAGTCTTTCCCGAATTGGGATTTCCCATTAGTGCAATAAGCGGCGTTTTGTTATCCATTATTAATACTGTATTTAGTTAAGTTTGTACATTCGATGGTGAATTAATCAGGTTAGGAAACATTAATCTGCATGGCATCTTTATATCGTAGAGCCACCTCATATCCACGAACTTTAATTTCTATGGGACCCTTAAAAGGTCCTTTTTTCATTAGACGAATTTCTACACCTGGTAATATCCCCATTTCAACCAAACGGGATTGGAGGGTCAAATCAGTATGAAAGGATATTATCTTTGCCGATTCACCCGGAAGAAGATGATGTAATTGTTTTATTGACATTCTTTACAAAGCCCAAATAATTGATGGATATGCTGCTGCAGTTTAAAATGGTGTTGTTTTGCGATTTCTTCCTGCATCTTTTCAATTTCATCATTAACAAATTCGATTATTTTACCACATTCATTGCAAATTATATGATCATGATGGGGACTGTCTATTTTAGTTTCATACCTAGCCCTGCCATCCCCCAGGTTTAACTTTCTTGCAAATCCATTCTGAACTAAAATATCTAAGGTGCGGTACACCGTTGCCCGGGATACGTGGGTTTTACGGCTTTTAATTGCCATATAAATATCTTCACTCTCACGATGCCCTTTATCCTTAATAATCTCTTCTAAAACAGCAATTCTTTGAGGAGTTACTTTCAATCCCTCCTTTTTCAGCACATCTTTAAAATCACTCAGTAGTTTTTCATTTGTCATGACATCATCCTATTTATAATTGAGTATCATTCTCATTTATAAATTACGATGATATATCACCCGTAAACCAATGAAATAATAGTGAGATATGTTTGAGAATTTGAAAGGTAGAATGTTCGATTATTGGAACATTGGATTCTTATTTCTTCCTAATTAAATCCTTTCGTGAGTTTTCGAGGTTTTCGTGTTAGTTTTAGAAAGAAGCTGTTTTCAGTGGAGACAGATTGGCGTACTTCGCGATGAGTTTTTTGCGCACATTTCCAGAGAAAATGATGGTTAGTTTTGCCGATTCTCCTTCTCCTTCAACATCCAATATTCTTCCATTCCCAAATAGTTTATGGGCAACCTGATCCCCTTTTTGTAGCTTAGATGAGCTTGAAGATGCAGATTGAAAAGACGGTTTCGGTGTAAAACTTTTTGAATATGCTGCTTGTTGCGGTCCTCCATTTACTTCAACCAGGTTTTCAGGAAGCTCACTAATAAAACGAGATTGAACAGCCGGCATGGGTGCGCCCCCAAACCTTCTACGGGCATTGGCATAACTGAGATATACTTTTTTCTTGGCACGAGTTACCGCTACATAAAAGAGTCTGCGCTCTTCTTCCAGCTCCTCCAATTCATAAGATTGGGGACCCAATGGAAATAATCCTTCCTCCAGTCCTGCAATCATCACTACTGGAAACTCCAGACCTTTGGCGCTGTGAATGGTCATGAGTGTTACGGCTTTATCGGACTTATTCCACCTGTCAATATCTGTGAGTAATGAAACTTCTTCAAGAAATTCCCGGAGACCACTTTCATCACGGTTATCTTGAAAATCAGTAATACTGTTCAACAACTCTTCCACATTCCCCCACCGCTCTAATGCCTCCTGAGTATTCTGATTTCCATAATAATTCTGCAGGTCAATGTCCAAAAGTAAATCACGGGTTATGTTTGCAGCATTCTGCTCTTTATACGAATTTCTAAATTTATGGATTAACTGGTTAAATTCATGGAGTGATTTCTTCTGTTTCGCACCGATAGATAATTTTCCCAAATCTTCCAATACCTGAAGGTAGGATAAATCGTTCTCCTTTGCAAGTGCATGTATTTTTTCAATAGTTGTCTTGCCAATACCCCGAACAGGAAAGTTTACAATTCTGTCAAAACTAACCCCATCTGTGGGATTTACAATTAACCGCAGATATGCTAAAACATCCTTCACCTCTTTCCGGGCATAGAATTTTATTCCGCCTATAATTTCGTATGGCACTCCTTCCCTGCGTAGTACATCTTCCACAACTCTACTTTGGGCATTGGTACGGTACAGAATTACCAAATCATCAAATCCAAAGCTGCCATGTACCGTTTCATCCCTGATAATTTTGAGAATTTTCCAGCTTTCATCCCGCTCATCGCGACATTCTATTAAAGAAAGCTTTTCACCCTGCTTATTATCGGTCCATAATTTCTTTTCAGCTCGAGCAGTATTTTTAGAAACTACTGCCCAGGCACATTCCAAAATGGTTTTAGTGGATCGATAATTTTGCTCCAATTTGATAATATGAGCTTCTCCAAATGTATCTGAAAAATTGAGGATATTATTTACATCTGCACCCCTCCAACTGTAAATGGACTGATCATCATCCCCCACAACACACACATCTCGATGCTCTCGTGAAAGTGCCTGAATAAACTCAAATTGAGGCTTATTGGTATCTTGATATTCATCTACCAAAACATATTGATATTTATTCTGGTAATAATCTAATCGCCCAGGGAATTCATTAAATAGCTCAATAGGCTTCAGCAGTAAATCATCAAAATCCAGCGCATTGTTTGATTTTAAAGCCTTTTGATACTGTGAATATATTTCGCTGGTCTTTTCATCTAAAAACCCTTCCACCGTGTTTGCAAATATTTCCGGGGAAATCATTTGATTCTTTGCCTTACTGATATGTGCCTGCATTGCCTTAGGGACGAATGACTTTTCATCCAAATTAAGATCTTTTATGACCGTTTTTACCAATGCTCGGCTGTCATCCTGATCATAAATAACAAAATCATTGCTATAGCCCAACAATTGAATTTCCCGGCGTAATATTCGGGCAGAAATAGAATGAAAGGTTCCTACACTCATGGATGAAACATCCATATTCAATAATTCCTGCACTCTTTGTTTCATTTCATCGGCAGCTTTATTGGTAAAGGTTACAGCCAGGATATTGTCTGGCGGCAGTCCAATTTCCTTGACTAAATAAGCAATTTTATGAGTGAGAACACGGGTCTTTCCACTTCCGGCTCCGGCAAATATGAGGATGGGGCCACCTGTAATTTCTACGGCTTTTCGTTGTTGGGGATTTAACTCTTCTAAATTCAAAGCTTCCTCTTTTTACGTCTATTTTGTTTTAATATCAATTTTGCCTGATTATGCTCCTCATTGGAATTACTGAATATATGTCTTCCTTCTCCATCCGCAACAAAATATAAATAGGATGTCTGGCTGGGATGTGCAGCAGCATACAGCGCTGAATACCCCGGATTATTAATGGGTCCCGGCGGCAGGCCTTTATATTTATAGGTATTATAGGGATCATCCACCTTTAAATGTTTATTGTATAATCTCCGTGGTTTTCCCGGAAGAATATATTGAATGGTAGGGTCTGCCTGAAGCAACATCCCTTTTTTAAGCCGATTATTATATACCGAAGAAATAGTGGGCATTTCATCTACAAACATGGCTTCACCCTGAATAATGGAAGCAAGTGTAGTTATTTCACGTTTATTAAGATGTACTGATGGCGCTGATTCCTTTATTCGCTGCATATTATGATTAAATTGATTTACCATAATGCGAATAATATTTTCCTCAGTATAAGTTCTTAGTAGAATATAGGTGTCTGGTGCCAAAAATCCTTCTAAAGAGGGAGCATCAATTCCCAATGAGTGAATAAAATTATAATCTTTACACAGTCGTAAAAATTCATAGGTATCTATTTTGAGTTCCTTATTTAATGCTTCTGCATATCTTTCCATTGGCCAACCTTCAATGAGTGTAATTTTTACCCTGTCGGAAGATTGGGAAGTTATCATTTTTACCAATTGTCCTATGGATGAAATACCTTTCACATTATACCGTCCGGGAATTATGTGCTTGTTTTTCATGGTGAGTGTGAGAGCAAGTTTAAAAATAGATTCATTTTGCAGACAGGAACTTTCCCTCAGTAAGGCAGCTACTGACTGAGCCGAAGCTCCTTTTGGGATGGAGATGAGGTCGCTTGGTTCTCGACAATCGATTTCCCAACCAAGTATAATGGAGTAGAACAATAATGCCCCAATTACAATCAGCAGGGTAATACCCCCACCTACCTTAATTTTATAATCAATTTCAAATTTAGCATCAGCCATATAGGGAAAAATTACCGGCCTGTATTCAAAACTTCCAATTAATTAGAAATATTTTATTTTTCCTGGAATAATTGTTGTTTGGTTTTTTTACAAGACTTTAATTTTATACGCTTTGAAACAATGGAATCAAGATAATAAGACATTATTTCATTCCTGGTCTTTTGGTAAAATTAATTACCAGCTTTTTGGAATCGGTTTGTTCATTATAATTGCAGGCTACATTATTATGGCTACTGGAGAGACTGAAAGTTATCAGTCAGTGAAACTGGCCCCCATCATTTTAATATTGGGGTACTGTGTATTTATTCCAGCTGCTATTTTAGTAAAACCGAAAAACAAAGCATGACCTTTAGAATTGTGAATTATTAACGATTAAAATTGGGGTGGTAGTTCAACTGGTTAGAGCACCGGCCTGTCACGCCGGAAGTTGCGAGTTCGAGTCTCGTCCACCCCGCACCCTAAAGCCTCTGTTTATTCAGGGGCTTTTTTATTAGTAAGAAGCAACCTAAAATGGATTGATCAGAGTAAGTCTCAGATATGTTTCAGGTTCTAATCCATCCTGCCAGTCATTAATAGGCTGTGCCTGCCCACAAGCAATAACCATTCCCATGATAGCAGCACGGATTTCATATCCACCTGTAATGATCCAGCCTTCTAATTTTGTCCCCACATTCCAGGTGTTAGCAATATCCGAAATAATGGCCGCAGATATCTTCTGTGAGCCAAGTCGATATTCCAAAGTGCTGAATATAAGCCTATCACCCCAGCGTGAACCACGCCAACCGCGAGGATTCATAACCTCATCTTCCTCCAATAAATTATAAGTTGGGAAATAGATGGGTACATCTTCAGTTAATGCCAGCATATTCTGAATGGGAGGGGTTCCCTCCATAATAATTGTTTTGATTCGGCCATAAAATACATTTCCGCCTAAAGAATAATTAATAAATGCATCAGCCGTAATGCGGGTATAATCTACTTCTCCCAGAATACTGGTATTGGCATGATTCATTGAAAGTGCCATGCCATACCCCTGTTTTGGCAGCATCTGGTTAAATTTATGAGATCGACGATTCAGCCAACTGTATTTCAATGTAAAAACACCTTCTTTTACAGATTCAGGGTAGATATTATTAAGCAGATCTTCTGATAAAATAAAATCAAGTTTATTGTTCGTCTGTTCATAAAGCTGTACCTGTCTATCATTATAGGCAGTCTTAATTTGAAATTGATGCTCCGAAGACATATGCTCACCTCTATTCCAAGGGATATTGGTATAAAATGTAACACCACTGATTTCTTCAATTAATGCATAGCGAGAGTTGTCATAGGGTCTCATAGTAAAATCCATTAGAGATGATAAGGTTAGACCAAAGCCCGGACCTATCATGGCATTATAGTAATCTAGTAGAAAACGATGTTTATTATCTCCCGTATAATCCAAGACTCCTATACCTGTAAAGAGATGCCTAGCCATGGCGTCTGTCCATATAGAAATTATTAATAATTCTTCATCAGTAGGGATAGGAAGTGTAACCAGATTCTTAAATTTTCGGGTGAACCGATAAGGCTTCGTACTTATAATTTCAAATGGTTTTTTTGGGTCCACATTTTTCAGTAGATAGGTAGGTTCTGTTGTACGCCAGCGGGTATATTTGTCCCGCATGGACAAAGCCTGTGTGGTAATATCACGGTGCGGGTTAACTTTTACCACTCGTACTGTATCTACATCTTTGAGCGTTGTTGACATAATGGTTGTATCTTTAGGTGTCCATTGCCATGACCAGATGGCCTCTCCTACATCAGAAACTTGTTTAGACTCTCCTGTTAAAAGAGATAAAGTATGGAGATTGGGCGTAGAACCTGAATGGGATGTATAGGTTATAAAATCACTCCCCGGATGCCAGATAGGATTATAGTCCACAGCCGGATCATTAGTTATACGCCTGATATTCCCTGAAGAAATTTCCAGGAGGTAAAGGTCCATGTTGGCATCTTTATCCGCCATGGCAAATACAACTTGGGTTCCATCTGGGGCATAGGATGGGCATAGGATCTGTGTTTCATAATCATAGCTGGTTATCTTTTCAATATCCGATCCATCGTTATTCATAGTATACATATTGGCAACACTGTTTTCATGGGAAACAAAGATGATTCTTTCACCGTCCGGTGAAAATGCTGGATGAATGGCCCGCATAGACTGTGTCAGCCATTTTGTTTTATTTGTCTCACTATCCCATATTTTTACATCATATACCATGGACTGATTCTCATCAAAATGATATTTGGTATATACCAGTTTCTCACTGTTAGGAGACCAGCTCATATATTCACCGGTGTAATGAAAATATCCATAGTCAATCTCTTTTTTATCCCATAGTACCTTGAGTTTTTTGCCCTTTTTTTCTTCTTTTTCTTCATCCCCAATAAGTTTTGTAAAAAAATCAAACTTAGTTTTTTCATCTTCTTTTAGCTGCTTTTCCAATCTTTCCCGCTCTTTTGCCGTATCCCGAACAGCTATAATGAGGGAGCGGTCCCACTGATTTTTATCATCCTTCCCTAAAAGTGCAATTTTAGAACTATCACTTGAAAATGCGAATGAGTCCAGTTTCTTAATAGGCAGGGAAACTACCTCTCCTATTTCATCTAGGGGTTCTTTCTGGGACCTGTAGCCATAATAATAAGTATTCATATGCCTGCGCCAGTCTTCATTAAACTGTTTTACTTCCACACCTGTATGTTTTTTAAATGCTTTTTCAAACTTAAATAGACCGAGTTTATCTCGCTCACTAAATGTACTTACAATTGTAGAATCCCCAAAACGGTCTGACCAGTAAAG
>JYMV01044574.1_pt1 | contig 13867 bp, 9 predicted proteins | sample 338911 | NCBI WGS metagenome assembly JYMV01 (sample SAMN03354496, study PRJNA234377) | hydrothermal vent metagenome | biome: Deep sea; feature: Hydrothermal plumes at the Eastern Lau Spreading Center, Western Pacific Ocean; material: Seawater | place: Tonga | collected 2009 | depth 2000 m m
TCTTCTTTAACATTAATTTGAGATTTTTCAATTAATTCTTTAGTACTTTTAACCACACGTTGTGTATGGTTATAGTTATGGTAAATGAATGTATTTGGCAGTTCATCTTTAAAAAGTTTCATTACAAAATTATCTGCCTTCTCAATAATGTTTTCCATAGAATCTGGTTAGTTTCTGTTAAATGACCATAGCCAAATTAGTAAAAATTCATTCACCTTTTAGATTACATGAAGAAAAATAACATACTTCTAACAATTTGTAGCGTATTTATATTAAGTGCCTGTGCGACCTTCGAACCTAAGATCAATAAAGATTATCCTCAAGAATCTTTAGTCTATCCTTTTCAGAAAAAACTAGATAAACGATTTTTTTTAATTGGTGATGCCGGTTATTCTCAACCGGGTGGTTCTTCAGAAGCTTTACAAGCCTTTAAACATTTTTTAGATTCTTCTGAAACAAAAGATACATATACCATTTTTCTAGGCGATAATATATATCCTGCCGGAATGCCAGATAAAGATGATCCCACAAGAAAACAATCTGAATATCGAATAGATGCTCAAATAGATGCTCTAGAAGATTATGAAGGTAAAATTCTTTTTATACCAGGAAATCACGATTGGTATGATGAAGGTATTGGTGGTGTAGAAGAACAAGCAGAGTATATTGAGAAAAGAACAGAACAAGATGATATTTGGGCACCAACCCCAGGTTGTGGTTTAGAAATTAGAGATCTAGGTGAAAATCTTACCATGATCATTATCGATTCTCAATGGTATTTAGAAGATTGGGATAATAATCCGACAATTAACGACAATTGTCCTGAGATTAAAACGAGGGAGGCTTTATTTACAGAAATAGAAACCGAACTTAAAAAAAGTCAAAATAAAAATGTTCTAATGGTGCTACACCATCCTATGTATACAAATGGAGTTCACGGGGGTAATTATCATTTAAACAGACATTTATACCCTTCACAGAAAAAAATACCTATGCCGGTATTAGGTTCTTTAGCGATGTTAATAAGAACTACCGGAGGTGTTTCTATACAAGATGCGCAAAATGAGCGCTATAAATCTTTTAGAGATCGATTACAAACGCTCTCTAAAGGTTATAAACGAGTGACTTATATTTCTGGGCACGAACATAATATGCAATATGTCTTGCATGAGGATTTACATCAGATCATTTCGGGTTCAGGTTCTAAAAGTACATTTGCCAGTTTGAGAAATGATGGTGTGTTTGCATATCCAGGTCAAGGTTTTGCAGTTTACGATGTCTTTGATGATAAATCTACTTGGGTAAGGTTTTATGGAGTTGAAAATTATAAACCAAAACTACTTTTTCAAACCCAAATCTTTAAGCAAGAACAAGAGATCGAATTAGATTCTATTCCAGATCCTTATTTATTACCAAGAGAAGTAGAAGTTTCGATCTACGATCAAGAAGAGACCGATAAAAGTCAGGTGTACGAAAGTTTTTGGGGAGATCATTATAGAGATCTTTATGGGAAAAAAATAAAAGCAAAATTAGCCTTACTCGATACCCTTTACGGTGGCTTAAAAGTGGTAAGAGAAGGCGGTGGTCACCAAACCAGGTCGATAAGGGTACAAGATAGTTTAGGAAGAGATTATAATATTAGAGCTTTAAAAAAGAGTGCTGTTCAGTTTTTACAAACTGTTGCTTTTAAAGATCAATCGGTAGAACAAAAATTTGAAAATACCTTGGCAGAAGATGCTGTTGAAGATTTTTATACCGCTTCACATCCCTATGCATTTATGGCTATACCAAAATTAAGTGAAGCAGCCGGCATTTATCATACTAACCCAAAAATTATCTATTTACCTAAACAAATGGCTTTAGGTAAATACAACGAAGCTTATGGTAACGATATTTATATGATCGTAGAACGTCCTGAAGATGATTGGAAAGATGCTGAATTTTTTGGTAATCCTAACCACGATATACAAAGTACAGAAGGTATGTTCGATCGTTTAAGAAGAGACGAAAAATATAGCGTAGATGAAGCTGCATATATTAAAGCTAGAATTTTTGATATGCTTATTGGTGATTGGGATAGACATAAAGATCAATGGCGCTGGGCAGAATTCGAAACAGAAGATGGTAAGCATATTTTTAAACCGATACCTCGCGATAGAGACCAAGTGTTTTCTAACTTCGATGGAGCTTTCTTCGGAACTTTAAAAGGCTTAGCAGGTTTTGCTAAACAATTTGGGAAATACGGAGAAGATATAGACGATGTTTCTTGGTTTAATACAGCTGCCGTTGGTTTAGATCGATCTTTAATTCAAAATGAAGGAAAAGAAACTTGGATCAAGCAAGCTAAATATTTACAAGAAAATATTTCAGATGAAGTTATACAGCAAGCTTTTAACGATTTGCCGGAAGAAGTTCGTGAAGACGAATCTACCCAAAATATCAAAGAATTATTAAAACAAAGAAGAGCTAATATTGTAGATATAGCAGAACGTTATTATGATTACCTAGCGAAACTTGCGATTGTTACGGGAACAGATAAAGATGATTTTATAGATATAACTCGACTTGAAAATGGCAAGACCAACATTAAAATCTTTCGAAATAAAGGTGGCGAGCGTAAATCTTTAGTAAGTGATCGAACCTATTCTAAAGATGAAACCAAAGAAATTTGGGTATACGGTCTAGATGATGACGATGAAGTTAATGTTGAAGGAGAAAATGAAAGTAACAATATTTTTATACGAGTAATTGGGGGGCAAAATAACGATATCTACAAAGTTAAAAATCCAAATAAATTAAAGATCTACGAGCATAAATCTAAGCCCAATACTTTTGATGAAGCTCAAAATGCTAAAATTAGATTGTCAGATAATTACGAGCAAAATATTTATAATAAAGACAAAAAGATCTTTAAGACCAATGTAATACTTCCAGGGATTGGTTATAACCCCGATGATGGTTTAAAACTTGGTGTGCAAGATATACTAACTCATTACGGTTTTAAAAGAGATCCATTCACTTCTCAGCATAGATTAAGAGCCGGTTATTACTTTGCTACTAGCGGTTTCGATTTGCATTATGATGCACGATTTGCAAGAATCGTCGGTAAATATAGTTTAGGAGTCGATGCTTGGTTTACCAGTCCTAATTTTGCGCAAAACTTCTTTGGTTATGGTAACGGCACTAGAAATCCTAACCGAGATTCCGGAGAAGATTTTGACTTTAATAGAACAAAAATTAGTAAAATAGGAGGGAGTGTTGGTCTTGTTAGACAAAGTCCTTTTGGTAGTTACTTCGGCTATAAAGTCTCTTATGAATCTGTTGAGGTTGAAGAAACAGGAGATAGATTTGTAGATAATTATTTTAGTAATGATCCTGATGTTTTTGATCGTCAATATTTTGTTGGAGTAGACGGGACTTATCGTTACGAGAGTTATGACGATGTGTTAAACCCAACGAACGGAATGAAATTTCAGCTAAGTGTCGGTGGAAAATTAAATACCAAAGAGACCGAGAATATGTATGCGTATATTAAACCATCGATCGAGTTTTATAATTCGGTAACTAGAAATAGAAGATGGGTTTTACATACCGCTTTAAATTCTCATATTAACATCGGTGACGATTTTGAATTTTACCAAGCTGCGAATTTAGGAGGAGCAACCGGTTTAAGAGGTTACCGTAACGAACGTTTTATTGGTGAATCTTCTTTAGCTACATCTGCAGATATTCGTTATACCTTAGGTGAATTTAAAACTACATTTTTACCTTTTGAATTTGGAATATTTGGAGGTGGTGATGTTGGTAGAGTTTGGTTAGATGGTGAAGATAATAAACGTTGGCATAACGATATTGGTGGTGGTCTTTGGGTTAATAGCGCAGAAGCCGTTAACGGAACTTTCAACCTTTTTACAGGGGAAGATGGACTGCGATTTAGCTTTGGTTTCGGATTTAGATTTTAATTGAAATAAAGATTTATAATTAAAAAAGGGAGCAAATCGCTCCCTTTTTTCGTGGTTATCATTAACTAAATCTTATTGGTTGGTTAATTTAGTTAATTACTAATTTTTGAACTTGCCCTTTAGCGTTTCTTACTAAATAAGTTCCAGAGGTTAATGTGCTCACATTAATGTGAGTAGCTTGTGTAGCGTTTTGTAATTGTCGTCCTTGAATATCAAAAAGCGTATAATCTGTAGGTTCGTTAAAAAATACTCTTGCTGAATTTGCCGGGTTCGGGTAAATCACAAAGCTGTCGTTATTCATTTCAAAATTATCGGTAGAAAGTACGTTGTTTTCTAAGGTATAAACGCTAATCGTTGCACTTACTTCGTTAGCCACAACGATTAAACCTTTTCCTTCAGCATTATCTTCCGGAGCAACATATACTAAACTCTCTGGAGCTAGATCACCTAAATCTTCAATATTATCTTCTCCCGGAGTTACGCTTCTGTTGTTGTAATAACCGTCGAACACCGGAGCGTTAGGGTTGGTGATATCGTAAACCATAAATCCGACAACACGTTCTAAAGCGATAAATGCGTAATAAGCACCGTCAATTTCTTGAACGATCACAGCTTCTGGTTCAGGACCTTTATTGTCACTACGATTCTTTAATTCGTTTTCATCATCGGTTGCATTAAAAATAGCGTTGTAAACTGGATCTTCTTCAATAATTCTTTCAAAATCAGAACCACTGTCATAAACCTGAGTTCCTGTTGAAGCATCATAAATGCTGAAAGATCTTCCGCCAAAAGCATAAAGCTCTTCAAACTCACCGTCGTTATCAATATCTCCTAAAGTATTGGTGAAAGTCAATTTTCCTAAGTTCTCTTCAATTTCTAAGAAAGACTGATTTGGGAAAACACTTGCATCTAAAATTAGATCTTCTAGATCTACTTCTTCTTCAAAAGTATCGTATTCTCTTGCGTCACCTTCATTAGCAGTCACGTAATAGGTGTTTCCGTTTACGGTATAACTTGAAATAGCATCTGGCATATACATTCCGTAAATTGGCCAATTTGCCATAAAAATAAAGTCTTGCTCGTTAGAAGTATCTAATGCATTTTCTGCTAAACTATGATCTTTGTAACCTAACGACCAGATATCGGTAATTTGAAGATTCACTAGATCGATCACCGCAATAGCATTGTTTTCTTGTAAAGTTACCCAAGCCGTTTCACTATCTGAAGCTACCGTAATGTATTCTGGTTCTAGATCTTCAGAAACACTTGCATTAGGTCCAAAAATTCTAACTCCGTCTGCTTTTAATTGTACTGCTTGTGTATCAAAAGCATTAAAGTTTAAACTAGTAACATTAGCTTGAGTAAGATTGGCAACACCATTGGTTAGATCGATCACAGAAATAGTACCTTCAGGATCTACTGAATAATCTGAATTTGGTTCCCCTTCATTGGCTACTAATAACTTAGTTCCATCAGGAGAAAATGTGATCATATCTGGTAAAGCACCAACGTTTACCGTAGAAAGTACAACTCCGTCGGTGTCCATAAAAACAACCGTTCCGTTTAAAGTTTTATCTGAAGGAACCGCTGTTGCAGCAACAACATTATTGTGGTAAGCAACACTTGTTCCCGATGCTCCGTAAGCTGAAAGATCGATGGTTGAAATAGATGAAATAGCTAAAGGATTGCTGAAATCTAAAATTTCTACGGAAGCATTTCCGCTGTTCATCACAAATAAACGTTCTGTATTAGCATCGTGAGCTACAATCTCTGATCCCGGATTATTTCCCTCGATCGAATAGCTTGCGCCAAAAGTAATCCCTAAATTTTCTGCTGCTGTTGGCGCGTGCATTTCATCATCTAAAATGTAAACAACGCTTACCATATCATCACCTAATTCAGCATTTGTTACATTGGTTAACTCTAAAGCTAAAAGTGTATCTGGTTCTGCATCTGTATTATCAGGAATGGTGATCGTAATGGTTTGAGAAGTACTTCCTGTCGAAGTGAAAGTTAAAGTTTCTCCGGCATACGTATAATGTTGGTTAGCGATCGCAGTGCTTTCTGCCATTAAAACAGCAACATCTACTGTAGCATCAGAAGCAGGAACATCAGAAATTTCAACCGTTAAAGTAATTGAACCTGTATCTTCGTTTACACTTACATAAGCTTCATCAAAACTAATTTCTTGTAAGGTTTGTGCAGGTGTATAACTACCAAAAGCCACTAATTGGTTAAGTGGAGTTCCTCCGTTACAAGTACCTTCATTATCTAACGCATCTAAAGCTCCAAAAGTCCAGTTATTAGCATCGAAGTTTCCTGCATTTGCTGTTTCTCCGTTATTTCTTAAATAGTAAGAATTGGTATGTTCCCAAGCGGTGTTAGAACCATCTACGCCATCTTCACCAAAACGATCGATAACAGTTAAGGTATTATCAACTAACTGAAAAGCATCATCACCATTTGAATTTATTCCTCCATTTTCAATAATATTGGTTTGAGTTCCAAATTCTGTTTCAAAAATAACTTGGTCATTGGTAATGTAAGCAAAATCGTCGGTGATCGTTCCAAAGGTACTAATATCGATGTTAGAAGTATAACCACCGCCATTAGATTGTCTCACTAAATTCCATCCGGTAAAGTCGATGGTACCATTCACATAAATTTCTACAGCTCTACCATCTGCTCCGGAACAAGGAGAATCTACATAACCGGTAATCAGTGCTTCTTGAGCAAAAGTTGTTAAAGAGATAAGTGCGAAAAATGCACTTAAGTAAAATTTTTTCATAAGTCTAAAATGTTAGTTTTAATTGCTCGTAAAATTAGTTTTTGAATTGCTGAAAGACTTCAACTAAAAATTAACTAAGTTTTACTTTTAGGGTTTATTTGCAGCTTTTAAAGACTTAGCTAACATTTTTGAAACATAGATTTAATATTCGGTATTTGGTTAAAGTGAAGTAAATTGAGTTGAATTTACATTTCGTACCTTAAATTTTACAATTGGGTCATCTGTATTTTTATCTAGCCTACTTTTAAAAGATATTTGTTCTGTAATTAATAGTTAAATGAAAGCGAAACATTTTAAAATATTATTTCGAATTGCCTTTGTAGTTACTGCTGTGATTGTTCTTTTAGAATTTGTATTTAACAGTTTTAATACAGCTTCTCTGCATTGGAAAAGAGTGATCGTTCAATTTTCTTATTCTTTTATCATTACCCTTTTCAACTTTACATATTTCGTTTGGTTAGAAAATAAATATGATTGGAAAACCGAAAGTAAAAAGCGATTTGTAATTGGCGTTGCCGGTTCGACTATTGTGACGCTTATTGCTTTTGCGATCTGTAGAGTTATTCACTTAGTCGTTATAGAAAGTGTTTATACGTTTACAGAATTTTTAGCGAACGAATCTATTAGTCAGTATCTTTTTCCTTTTCTGTTATCGCTTATTGTGAGTCTTTTTTTGCACGCTTTTTATTTTTATAAGGCGATTCAAGAAAATAAAGTAACCGAACAAAAATTGATCGCCGGTACGGCTTCAGCTAAATTTGATGCACTTAAAAATCAGTTAGATCCTCATTTTTTGTTCAACAGTTTAAATGTGCTCACTTCTTTAATTGAAGAAAATCCCGATCAAGCACAGAAATTCACGACTTCACTTTCTAAAGTATATCGTTATGTGTTAGAGCAAAAAAATAAAGAATTGGTAAATGTAGAAGATGAGCTGGCTTTTGCTAAACGCTATATTGGTTTATTGAAGATGAGGTTTGAAAATAGTATTGTGTTCACTTTTCCTGAAGAAATTAGCAATCCGGAAGCTAAAATTGTTCCGTTGTCGCTGCAATTGTTGTTAGAGAATGCGGTAAAACACAACATTGTTTCCGAAGAAAATCCGCTACACATTTCAATAGTAGAAGAAAATGGCTGTTTGGTGGTAAAAAACAATCTGCAATCTAAAAATGTGATCGGTAAAAGTTCAGGTTACGGTTTATTAAACATTCAGCAACGTTACGATCTGCTTACGTCTAGAAAAGTGGCAATCGAGAAAGATAAAACAACATTTCAGGTGAAGTTACCGATACTTACCAAACAATTAAGTTCAATTATAAAACAACCAAAAATGAATACAAACATGCAAGATTATCAAAAATTAGATCGCGCCAGAGAAATGGTGAAAAAGCAAAAAGAGTTTTATGCCAGTTTAACTTCTTATGTAATTATCATTCCGTTTCTGGCTTTTATTAACTGGTTCACGATGGGCTTTGGTTTCCCTTGGTTTTTGTTTGCTGCGGCAGGCTGGGGAATAGGTTTAGTGTTTCAATATATGGAAGCTTTCGATAGAAATCCGTTCTTTTCTAAAGATTGGGAAGAGCGAAAAATTAAGCAATATATGAATGAAGACGATCAAAAATTCAACTAAAAAATTAGAAATTATGGAAATGACTAACAAAGAAAAACGTTATTTTGAAGCCAAAAAGCGAGTAAAAGATTTAAGAGATTTTTACGTTCACCTATTTATTTACATTGTGATTAACGGTTTATTAGCGTACCTAAATTTTAGAAACGGTTTCGATACTTACCCGTGGATGTTATGGTCGCTTGCCGGTTGGGGAATTGGTTTGCTCTTTAATGCGGCGCACGCGTTCAGAATAAATCCCGGCTTTAGTAAAGAATGGGAAGAACGAAAAATTCAGCAGTTTTTAGAGGAAGAAGAAAACAAGCAACAACGTTGGGAATAGTAAAGAGATGAGAACAATTATTATTGAAGATGAAAAACCGTCGGCACGTCGTTTAGAGCGAATGCTCGAAAAATTAAATGTTCCTGTAGAGCAATTATTGCACTCGGTAAATGACTCGATACAGTGGCTTTTAGAAAACGAGCAACCCGATTTAATTTTTTTGGATATTCAGTTAAGCGACGGACTTTCATTCGAAATTTTTGAAGAAATTGAAGTTGAAAGCGCTATCATTTTTACCACCGCTTACGATGAATATGCGTTGAAAGCTTTTAAACTAAATAGCGTTGATTATTTGTTGAAGCCTATCGATGAAGAAGAGTTAGAAACCGCTCTTAAAAAGTACCGATCTAAGTTTACCAATAATAATGAGCTTACTGCAAATTTGAGTGAACTAAAGAAACTTTTAGGTTCAGAAAATGCTACAAAAACCTATAAAAAGCGCTTTACGGTAAAGGTCGGCCAGCATTTAAAAATGTTTCCTGTCGATCAAATTGAATGTTTTTACAGCGAAAATAAAGGCACGTATTTACACACCAAAGATAACCGTAGTTACTTGCTGGAAACTACTTTAGAAAATCTGGAAGCAGAATTGAATCCCGAAAAATTTTATCGCGTAAGCCGAAAGTTTTTTGTGAACATTAACGCTATCGAAGATATGGTAAGTTACACGAACAGTCGTTTAAAAGTGAAGCTGAACCATTTTGACGAGCAAGAAATTATCGTAGCTCGTGAACGCGTAAAAGACTTTAAAGAATGGTTGGCAAATTAAGGTTTCTCTATTCTATTTTCATTAAAAGAAGAGGGTAGAAGCTGCGGAATAAATTTGATGAGAATAGGTAGTAAAACGCTACCGCCGGGTAAAATAAAAATAGCCAACGACGGGATGCTCTTACAAATATCCAGCAGTTGTTCTTTCACCTTATGTTTTTCTTCTTCCGATAGATCTTTGTGGGTCGATTTACTTAATAAAACCACCAATTCTTTACTTTCTAAAATCTCTTTCAGCAATCGGTTTTTGTTTCGCATAATCAATACTTTTACCATTCTATTGGTGTTTTTGTAAAAATGCTGAATCGAATTGCTGTAATTAAAATAAGAAATTTCGCTTTTATGCTCTTTTAAAAACTGAAGCATTTGGGCAATATTTTCATCTACTTCATCGGTACTAAAATCTAGTTCATTCCCTAATTTTTCAATAAAAGCATATTCTTTTTTTTCAATCTCTTCGTCGCTGTAAATAGTGATCGAAGCGAGATCTAGAATATATTTTTTTTCAAAATGAGCTGAAAAATTGTCAAAATTTAATTCGTCAAAACTTTTGGGTTGAGGTTGAATTTTATGATAACGCAACGAACTTTCTAAAAGTTTGATTACTAAATTTTCATACTTATCTTTAATCGTTTTTTTCTGAAAAGCTAAAATCACCACATTGGTAATTAAACTCTCCAACTCGGTTAAATACGTTTTAGGATGCTTTTTGTGCGTTAAATATTCTCGAAATGCCAACACATCGATAAAAAGTAGTGCGTTGGTAATTAAATGACTAAAGTTTTTCTGAATATAAGACTCATTGATCTGAATACGATGCTGAAGTATTTTCTCTAAGGTTTCTTCAGGTTTAGATTTAAAGAACGAGAATTTAATTTTCCAGGTCGACTCCTTTTCTAATAACTCATAAAACTTTACCGTTTCTTCAATAAAATCACTTTTTGTAGCCTCTTGAAACATTGTAAAATAAACATACGCCAAAGCATCAAATAAATTGATCTTGGTTTTCTCTTCTAGCGTCCATTTAAATTTTAACGGATGCGAGTAGCTTAAGGTTTTGGTGCTATGTGCATAAATAAATCCCGTTTGTTGCAATTGAAGGTAAAAATGTTCTTCAGTAAAATATTGATCTAAAACGTGTTGTTGAAGATGCGAAAAGTGTTTATTAATCCAACCACCGGAAGAGGGATTCATAGTTTAAAAAAAAATTAAAAGATGATGTAAAATTATTTAAAACTTTAGCTGAAAAAAAATTGAAATGTTAAAATTTGAAAAAATAAAAACCGCAATTGCTTTTTACTCGTAATTATTAGTGAAGTTGAAATTGATTCAGCTTCAACAAGAGTTTAAAGGGAGAAATTGCTATGAAATTTATTTTTTAACCTTTACTCGATAATGGTTTTTTCAAGTTTTTTGTTAGTTGTTAAAAAGCCTGTTCAGTATCACTGAACAGGCTTTTTTGATTTTTCAATTTTTGAATATCCATTATGCTTTATAATAAGTTGTCGTCACCCTGAATCAAGTCTGGAATGAAGAAAAAACATACATAAAGTACAGGCAAAAAAATTGCGTTATTCATTTTGAAGAATAACGCAATTTGCTAAGATACTTAGGTTAGTTATACTAAGAATTTTTGATGACACCCAAGGTATATAATTGCTCCATCGTAGGTGTTTCGCTTCCTCCTTTAGGTTCTAAGGTTATCCCAAAAGCTTGTGAAGAATTCGGGTTTTCTAAAATAAAGATCTTGTTATCATCTTCATTAAAGTTAGAAAGTAAACCAATGCTGGTTGGGGTTAGCGGTTCTAAAGTTAACGACCAAACTTGATATTCTTTACCTTCCGGTGGCGTTGGTAATTCTTTAGCATCTACATAAACCTGGTTGGTTTCTGCGTCCCAATGTATAGCCGCGTAAGCTTCCGGAGCAACTTGTTGCCCATCTAAAGGAACAGTGATAATATCTTTATCTCTAAATACTTCTAAGAGTTGTTTTGTTTTTTCAGCGTCATTTTGTACTTCATCTATTTGCTCTTCTAATTGCGCATTGGTAGCACTAATCGAGTTAATGTTATCACGCAACTCGTTACGTTGGTTAATTACTGAAATTAAACCTATTAATAACGCAATTGATGCTGCCCAACTAATGTAAAGCACCAAGTTACTTTTTTTCTGTTTCGCAGGATGATCGATAACTCCCCAATGATCCTTATCTGAAATTTTCTGCTGAATAGAACTCAGTAAAGCTTCCGGATTGTAAGGAGCGGCAGCCGTTGAAAGTTGCGTTAACGCATCTTCAATTTCTTCAACCTCCTTTAAAATTTCAGGATGTTTTTTTAATTCTTTGGTAACTTCAATACTTTCTTCTTCGGGTAACGCCCCGTAAACGTATAATTCTAAAATCCCAGAAGATATATATTCATTTAAATCCATTTCCCTTATGTTGTTAAGATCTCACGTAATTTGTTCATACAATTTCTGTTTCTGGTCTTAATGGTTCCCAAAGGCATATCGAGTTCTTCTGAAGCTTCTGCCTGCGTGAATCCTTGAAAGTAAAGTAAGTTGATTATTTTTTTACAGTAAGGTTTTAAAGCCTCGATGTATTTTTTAATTCCGATCGCATCTACTTTGCTAGATAGGTTTGTTTTTTCTTCAATGATATCTACGAAATATTCTGCTGTTAAGTTTTTCTTTTTGTTTTTATATGCTTTTGATCTTGTTTTATCGATGGCCGCATTTCTAGCAATATTCAATACCCAGGTGAAAAATCTTCCTTTTGAAGAATTATAAGATTCTGCATTATTCCAGATTTTGATAAATACATCTTGTAAAATTTCTTCTGAAGTATATTTATCGTGTACAATACTATTAATAACGCCAAAAGTACTTTCTGAATATCGCTCGTAAATACGTTCGAAAGCTTTAGGATTTTTAGCTTGGAGTTCAGCAATTAAACCATCGGGTTGATTTTGCATATAAGGTTTGTGTTTCAAGTTTGTGTCTCTATAAAAATATGAAAATAAAACTATTGCGCAATAAAAAAGGCTACCAATTGGTAGCCTTATAGTATATTTTAAAAAAAATTATTGCATTTCAATAACTCCACAGCCCATTCTTGTACCTGCAGCACCAGAAGGTTGACTTGTAAAATCGTCTTGACCATCGTGAACGATAATGGCTTTATCTACAATATTTTTAGTATCATCATCACAACCTATACACCATTCGTTAGTAGTAATTGAAATTGTACCTAAACCGTCTGCATTGGTTTTAAAATTACCAATATCACCTTTGTGATATCCTTCTTCGCTTCCCCATTTACCGTGAGGTTGGTCTGTAGGGTTCCAATGTCCTCCGGCAGATTTACCGTCTGCAGAAGAGCAATCTCCTTTCTCGTGAATATGAATAGCGTGTTCACCTTCAGAAAGTCCCATAATTTCAGCTTTCATCGTCACTTCTCCGTTTTCTTCAGTAAACATTACTTTCCCTGAAAGATTACTGTCGCTTTCAGCTTGTAAAGATGCCATTGCTTTTTTCATCTCTGCATCTTCCATTTCGTCCATTTCCTCTTCTTCCATGGTTTCTTCTGTCATTTCAGAATTATCCATATCATTTTCAGCTTCTTTCTTGTTCTCTTTACAAGATGTAGCGAAAATTACCATTGCAGAAGCGATTATTAAACTTACTTTTTTCATAATTAAGTTGGTTTTAAATTTTCAGCTAAGTTATAGTACACTAAGTTTTAATCAAATAATTTAAAATAAGCTTAACATAAATTAATATGTTTTAGCAAGCTGTATTGTTTTTTAATTTGGAATTAAGAATTATGTAGAAGATACTGCTATCTCTAATTTATTCGGAAGAATTTCTGCTTCAACTTTTTGAAGTGCTTCACAATACTCACCATCGATTTGAAAATCTACTTCTCGTTGAGTTTTAATTATCGCTTTTTTTACCGGGTAGCATTCTACAAAATCTGAAGAAAGTTCTTTGCCTTCGTTCAAGGTCTTTAAAATTTCAATAAGATCTAATTTTTTAAATAGTAAAATTTCAAAAATACCATCATCAATTTTACCTTTCGGGTTAACCACGGCACCGGTTCCAAATTTTTTACTATTGGCTAAGGCCAGCATAATTCCTTTTTTGGTAAATGTTTCTTTTTCTGTTGAAATTTCAAACTCATACGGACCTTTACTCTGAAAAAGTGTAGTGATGCTATTAATAGCATAACCTAATTTGCCACGTAGCGAGCTGCTTTCATATTCCTTAATTAATTCAGCATTTAAACCAAAAAAGTTTATCCCGATCGCTTTGTACGGCAAAACCCGAAAGATCGACGCGATTAATATTAACGATGAGTTAGGATTACACATTAGCGATTTTGGTTTAAATGCTGAATTAAT
>JYMV01049113.1_pt1 | contig 13866 bp, 13 predicted proteins | sample 338911 | NCBI WGS metagenome assembly JYMV01 (sample SAMN03354496, study PRJNA234377) | hydrothermal vent metagenome | biome: Deep sea; feature: Hydrothermal plumes at the Eastern Lau Spreading Center, Western Pacific Ocean; material: Seawater | place: Tonga | collected 2009 | depth 2000 m m
TTAGATCCTTCCTTTCGACGGTTGCCAAAGGAAAGAAAAGAAGCCGCAAAAAAAGAATTTCTTGACGTGCTTGAAGAGTATGATGCTAACAGCGATATGATACTTCTTGGTTATACAATGGTGGGTATTAGGGCGGACGTGGATATTATGTTTTGGCGTATAAGCTATGAGATGGAAGGATTCCAGAAGATGACCACACGCTTATATCAAACAGACCTTGGAAGTTTTCTAATGCCAAGCTACTCTTATTTGTCTCAGACCAAGCGATCCATGTACCAAGATATGTTTAATCCTGAGCATGAGGAAGATCGCACTCATATTATTCCGGGTAAAGCAAAGTATCTATTTATTTACCCATTTGTTAAAACGAGAGAATGGTATCTTCTTACTCAGTTTACACGCCAAGGGATAATGGACGAACATATTTATGTGGGGAATAAGTATCCTTCTGTAAAACTAAATACTAGTTATTCGTTTGGTATTGATGATCAGGAGTTTGTTGTAGCATTTGAGACTGACTATCCTCAGGACTTTGTAGACTTGGTTATGGATCTTCGGGAAACACAGGGGAGCCTCTACGTTGAGCGAGACACGCCGATCTTTACTTGTGTAGCAAATTCTTTAGAGGATACAATTAGCAGTCTTGGTATATAAAAGTATAAAATGTTGAAAAAACAAAGGGCTGTGACTTTTATCACAGCCCTTTGTTTTTGAGAGCGTATTGCCTTAGATTATCATCTACTATTGCCAACTATTGTTGCAAAGACTTAGTATTTGGCTTAGGGTCTTTTTTAAATCTTTCCTATGAACTACTTGGTCAATTAACCCACGCTCCAATAGAAATTCTGCACGTTGGAATCCCTCAGGAAGTTTTTGCTGAATGGTTTGTTCTATTACGCGAGGACCTGCAAATCCAATTAATGCGCCGGGCTCAGCAAGAATGATATCCCCAAGCATAGCAAAGCTTGCTGAAACCCCTCCGGTAGTTGGATCAGTCAATATGGAAATATAAGGTAATTTTTCTTTTGCTAGCTTGCTGAGAGCAGCTGAAGTTTTAGCCATCTGCATGAGTGAAAGAATGCCCTCCTGCATGCGCGCTCCGCCAGAACAGGAGAGTATAATTAATGAAGTTTGATTGTTGATGGTTCTTTCGATTGATCTGGTTATTTTCTCACCAGCCACGACCCCCATGCTGCCACCCATGAAACTAAACTCAAAAACACAAATTTCAACTTGATGGTTTTTAATGTGCCCAGTTCCCGAAATAACCGCGTCCGAAGTCATTACTTTTTTGTAGGAGGTACGCAATCGTTCTTTGTATTTTTTGCTATCCTTAAACTTGAGAGGATCGGTCGCTATTAAGTTATTATCGTGCTCAATAAATGTTCCTCCCTCTATTAGTTGATTGATTCGCTGCTTTGCACTCGTTCGGAAGTGGTAGTCGCATTGAGGACATACCCGGAGATTTTTTTCAAGATCCGAAATATATATGTTGTTCTTGCAAGCATGACACTCAGCCCACAGTTCGGTATTAGCAGGATCTTTTTTTTTAACACTCGTTTTGGATTTAATTTTATCTATCCAAGACATATTGATTGAGTTATTTAATGGCTAAAAAGATTAATAGAATTGAATGCGACTGGACCTGTTTTGGTCGATGGGACACTTTTATTATAATTTTATTAGGGATGTCTAATATTGTTCAAAACTGCATTTTGCTTATTTTTTTGAGATGACAGCGCTCTAAGTGGGCCAAATATTGTATAGCCGAAGCTTATTATAAATAGAGCTATTTTAGGTATAGTGGCCAGAACATAAATTATAAGTACTACTAAAAGAAATCTTGTGAAGGATACTCGTTTACGAAATTCGAATTTTTTAAAGGCTGGATATTTAATATTACTAACCATTAGGAAAGCAAGAGTGTATACGGTGGCTACCATAAATCCAGGGTGCACTCTTGACCCGAATAGATCTTCAAATGCAATTATAATTGACGCGATAACAGCAGCAGCGGCAGGTGTAGCTAGTCCAATAAAATATTGACCTTCAATGTCGGGTTTAGTTGTGTTGAATCTTGCCAAACGTAATGCAGCGCAAAGCAAGTATAAAAATGCGGCCATCCATCCTATACGTCCAAATGGCTTTAACACCCAAGCATAGCAAAGAAATGCTGGGGCCATGCCAAACGATATCACGTCAGCTAAAGAATCATATTGCATTCCGAATGCACTGGTAGTTTTGGTCATTCGAGCAATTCTACCGTCTAGAACATCAAATATTATGGCCAATACAATTGCCCAGGCAGCAAGAAAATACTTATCGTTAAGTGCGGCAATAAAAGAGTAAAACCCACAGAATACATTTCCTGTCGTAAATAGGCTGGGTAGGATATGGATACCTTTTCTTGGTTTCATCTTGCCTTTCTTTAGTTTTAAGTAAGATAACCAATAATACTTTTACCACCGCTAACTCGATCTCCACAAGTTACAGATAATTTAGTGGTTTCTGGCAGTAGAATGTCAACACGTGATCCGAATCTGATTAGTCCGTATCTCTGACCTGATTCATAATAATCTCCCTTTTTAGGCCAGCAAACAATTCGTCGAGCTATAAGACCGGCGATTTGTTTAACAAAAACATGTGTTTTTCCATTGTTAATAAGAATAATGTTCTGCTCATTATCCATTGATGCTTTAGGATTAAATGCGGCAAGAAATTTTCCAGGGTTATAACGGATCTCCTCAATGGTTCCTGCAATAGGTACCCTGTTGACGTGAACGTTGAAAACAGAGAGGAATATAGTTACCCGTTTGCATAGTTCCCCATTAATAGGTTCTTTTTCAGTTATTATTTCTGTGATTTTTCCATCAGCGGGTGAGACAATCACATTTGGTTCGTTAGGGATATGACGCTCTGGATCACGAAAAAAACATGTCACAAACAAAAATCCCAATCCCAAAAAAAATGCTACCCAGTAAAATGAAAGCAAAAACATCAGAATAGTGACAACCAATAGGGGGATAATGAACACAAAACCTTCTTTAGCTAAAGGAATTTTCATAGTTAAGGGTAGGTGGATTTCAATAGTTTTTAGAAAAAATTATGGAAAAGGTGATCGCTATTTTAGTTTTTTCCCAATAAAAGGCATCATCTTGCGCAGTTTTTCGCCCACTATTTCTATTGGGTGCTCAGAATCCTGTTTTAATCGAGCATTAAATACTGGGCGATTGGCCTGATTTTCTAAAATAAACTCCCTTGCAAAACTTCCACTTTGAATTTCTGCGAGAACTTTTTTCATTTCATCTCTGGTTGACTGTGGAATGATCCTAGGTCCCCTAGTCACATCTCCATAAGCTGCAGTGGTGCTAATAGAGTAACGCATATTCCCAATACCGCCCTCATAGATTAAATCTACAATTAATTTTAACTCGTGGAGACACTCGAAATAAGCTAAGTCAGGGTTGTATCCTGCTTCGACTAATGTGTCGAAGCCTGCTCGAATAAGTTCCGTAACTCCACCGCATAAAACAGCCTGTTCTCCAAAAAGATCTGTTTCTGTTTCTTCCCTGAATGTGGTTTCAAGAACTCCCGCTCGCGTGCCTCCGATTCCCTTGGCGTATGCTAGCGCAATCTTTTTTGCTTTTTTTGAGATATCCTGATGAATAGCCATCAAGCAAGGGACTCCAGCTCCTTGTTCGTAAGTTCTTCTGACTAAATGTCCGGGCCCCTTAGGTGCCACCATAAAAACATCCACCGAACTTGGGGGCACTACTTGTCCAAAATGAATATTAAACCCATGGCCAAAAGCAATAGCGTCACCCTTTTTCAGATGAGGTGCAATTTCATTGTCATACATCGTGCGCTGTTTGTCGTCTGGGATAAGGATCATTATGATATTTGCAATTTTTGCTGCCTCCGCTACGGTCATAACTTTCAACCCATCTTTTTGGGCTCTTTTCCAGAAAGCACTTTCCTTGCGCAGTCCCACCACAACCTTAAGGCCACTGTCATGCAAGTTTCTTGCATGTGCATGTCCTTGACTACCGTAACCAATAATGGCAATCGTTTTGCTTTTCAACACCTTGATATCCGCGTGGCGGTCATAATAAATACTTGGCAATTTCTTTCTCCTCTTTACCTACATTAAAATAAGATTTGTTTTTTGTTACTTAGGGTAAAGCATTTGTGATGTACTCAATTTATGGGTTTGATACCCCTGCTTATTGCAATACGTCCGGATCGAACAACCTCTTTAATTCCGAGTGGTTTTAGTAGATCTAAAAACCCCTTTGTTTTGCCTTCATCGCCCGTAATTTCGACTGTGTAAGTATCGGGGTTCACATCTATTACCTTAGCTCGGAAAATATCCACAATGCGCAAGATTTCCTCACGAACACGCGCTTCAGCGTTCATTTTTACCAGTATTAACTCGCGGTCAACAAAATGTTCTTCAGTGAAATCAATGACTTTGATAACGTCAACCAGTTTGTTGAGTTGTTTTGTGACCTGCTCAATTTTTTTGTCATCACCGCGTGTAACAATGGTCATCCGTGAAATTCCAGAGTCGTTTGTTTCTGCAACGTTCAAGCTTTCAATATTGTAACCGCGGCCACTAAAAAGTCCTGAAATTCTTGATAGTACTCCAGATTGATTGACGACGAGGACTGAGATGGTATGGTGCATGTCTTCAAGCCATTAAGGCTATATAGTTATTTGGTTTTTGTTAAGTTTGAGCAAGCAATAATATCAGAAACGGTTTATATTTACCATTATATTCCAGTCTTATTTTTAGTGTAAGTCATTGGATTTTTGTTCCTTGGAGTTAGTACATGAAACCGACTGATCTTCCTGTGGTCCTCAGGTACCTTAGGAAATCAATTAAATCTTGGCGCGTTCCAGTGGTTACTGAAATAAGTCGTCAACGAAACCCTTTTATGGTACTTGTGAGTTGTCTTTTGAGTTTGAGAACCAGAGATGAAATTACCGAAGCTGCCTCTAAAAGGCTATTTGTTCTTGCAGATTCCCCAAAAAAACTACTGCGATTAGATCCAAAACAGGTAGAAAAAGCAATCTATCCGGTTGCTTTTTATCGTAATAAAACCCTTAGGTTGTATGAGATCAGCATTGATGACAACGGTGGCAAAGTTCCTGACACATTAGATCAATTACTTAGATTAAAAGGGGTTGGTCGGAAGACGGCGAACCTCACTTTGGTTCTTGGCCATAACAAGCCTGGAATTTGTGTTGATGTACATGTACATAGGATAGCAAATCGGTGGGGGTACGTTCAAACCAAATCACCAAATGAAACAGAGAAGGCATTAAGGTATAAGCTTCCAAAACGTTATTGGATGGAAATTAATAATTTACTGGTAAGCTTTGGGCAAAACATATGCAAGCCACAATCGCCTTTTTGCAGTAAATGTGATGTTTTGGAATATTGTGAGCAAATTGGAGTAAACCGGCATCGTTAGAATGAGGAGGATGTGAAAAGCATCATAACTTTCCAACCGTTTGTTTTTGTACAGCAATGAGTTGCTTGATGCCTTTATCAGCAAGAACGAGCATTGCTTTCATTTGTTTGTCTGTGAAGGGTTCGCGTTCGGCCGTGCCTTGAATTTCTACAAACCCACCACTCCCGGTTTTTATAATGTTTAAGTCCACATCAGCTTCTGAATCCTCAGAATAATCCAAGTCTAAAAGATTTTTGCCACCAATGATCCCCACACTTATAGCTGCTACATAATCACGAACGGGTATTTGTTCGATAAGTTTATCTTTTTTCAGCTTTTTCATAGCTAGCATTAAGGCAATAAATGCTCCCGTGATAGAGGCACAGCGGGTTCCACCATCCGCTTGGATTACATCGCAGTCGATCCACACAGTTCTTTCCCCAAGTTTTTCAAGGTCCACAATACTGCGTAATGATCGTCCGATGAGCCTTTGAATTTCTTGCGTACGGCCAGAGAGCTTTCCTCTGGATGCTTCTCTAGATGTTCTGGTATGTGTTGATGAGGGTAACATTGAGTATTCTGCGGTAACCCAACCTTGCCCCTGGTCCCGAAGAAATGAAGGCACTTTGTTGTCGATGGAAGCTGAGCAGAGCACACGGGTTCCACCCATTTGGAAAAGAACTGAGCCATGGGGGTGGACTATGTAGTTTTTGGTGACTTTTATTTCTCTTATTTGGTTATAAGAACGGCCGCTTAATCTGGGCATTATTTCTTCTCAGCTGAAAGAGGTTCCTATTAAGAAATGTGAGGCTTCCCGCCTATGTTTTTAATTAGCAAAATTGGTTTTTGAAAATATCAGGTTATACAAGAACTTTCAACAGCCCATTTAGATTAAGTTATTTAGTAACCATGAATAGGATCTCATAGTATATCAATTGCTTAAGCCTTGTGTGTAACAGAAACATTTGATAACATTGCCTTTATATAAAAGGAGCTTTGAATGGACTCATATTTTGAAGAAGGCGTGATTTTAGAGGGAACACTTTGGGTGAAAGGCGATGTTCACTTTGATGCCTCTATTAAGGGTGATGTGTATTCAAATGATCATCTTATTATAGGTCATTCTGGTTCTGTGAAAGGGAATATTCATTCGTATAACTTTTCAAGTTCAGGCAAGATTGACGGGGATGTTTTCTCCGAAAACAAAACCTCCTTACTGAAAGGTGGTGTGTTGATAGGGGATATTTCGACTTACCAATTAGTTGTCGACGAGGGCGCTGATTTTGGGGGACGTTGCAAGATGATTGATGCCCCGGTTGACCAAATGGGTAGGGAGAACAAGGTTGAAAAAAGCCGGAAGAAAAAAAGCCTCATAAACCTGAAAGCAAAGAAAGAATCAAACCCGATAGCGGCGGCTAAATTACCTCAGCCAATAGTTTTTAGTAGGTTCCCTAAAATAGCTGGAATACTCTTGATAGGGTTTCTGCTTACAGGAGTTTTTATTTTTTTTAACCATATGAAAAATAATGGCCCTGAAAGATTAGTGAAGATTGGGTATGATTTGCTTGCGGAAGGAAATTATGAGAAAGCTGAACTAGTCTTCAAGGATGCTTTGAAAAGCGACCGTGAATCCTCCAAAGTTTATGCTGGGTTAGGTCAGACTTTTCTTCAAAGAAAACTTTACCAGGATGCGATTAATCAGTTTAAACGTTCGTTAGAGTTAACGCCCACTAATGTAGATTATAAAATTAGTTTGGCTAAAACTTACCAATTGATGGGCCAATTGAATGATGCTGGAAAATATTTTCAGCTAGCCGTTGATGAGAATCCTGAAAACGCCAATTCTTTTTATCATTATGGCTTGTTTATGGAGGAAAAGGGTGACAAGCAGAGGGCTATTATCAGTTATCGCAAAGCCCTTAAATTGGAAAGAAAATTATATAAGGCTTACCAACCACTAGGAAAACTTCTCGAAGAAACTGGACTGCTAGATGATGCCATTACTGAGTACACATTAGGCTTAAAGTATGATGAAAAGAATCCTGAACTTCATCTGGCTCTAGGAAGCTTGCTTTTGGATTCGAACGATTCATCTAAGGCAACTTCTCATCTTAATAAAGCCGTAAGCCTTATGCCACAGAGTTTTCAAACACGAATTAAGGTTGCTGAAATTTTTCAGAAAAAGGGAATGCTGGATCAAGCTCTTGCTTTATATGAGGTGGCTTCTTCCATGCAGCCGAATAATGCTGAAGTTCAGTCTATCCGGGGAAATATTTATCTTCAAAAAGATGATTTGGTGAATGCCTTGAAAGTGTATAAAAACTCAGTAAAGATAAATTCTGAAAGTGCAGAAAACCAATATCAACTTGGTAGGTTGTTTAGGCTAGAAAAACAGTTTAAAAATGCCCGACAGGCCCTAGAGAAAGCACTTTCTTTGCGTGATGACCACGCCCCAACTTATTATGAGCTTGGGCTCGTATTGCTAGCAGAGTCTGAAGTGATTAAGGCTGAAGATTTATTGAACAAAGCAGTTATGGGTGAACCAGATAATGCTGGGTATTCGCTGGCCCTTGCTGATACTCAGGTGAAGAATAAAAAATATGATATTGCGCTTGATCTTCTCCTTAAACTAGTAAAAGCAGGTCCTAATAAACCGGATGTGTTGTTTTCAGTTTGCACCGTCTATAGTAAAAAAAGATTCTACACTGCTGCTATAGATTTCTGTGAAAGGACGTTGGATCTTACACCTAAGAAGATAGATGTAATGAACCGTCTAGCTTGGCTTTATGCAAAAAAAAGAATAAAGGTTGGAATAGGATTAGAGTTAATCCAAAGGGTCCTCCAATCTAACCCAAGCCAAGCGAAATATGTTGATACTTTTGCCGAGTTGTTATATGCCAAGGGAGATATTGAGGGAGCGGTAAAAAGTATGAATGAGATTCTTCGTATCGATCCGGGTAACTCTTATTACAAGCAGCAAATGTGGAAATTTAAGAATGTTCCTCTAAAGCCTCTTAATGCAGTTCAAAATTAAAAGTTACAAAAGCCCTGTGCCTTTTAATCCTATGTATGATCCGTAGCACACACTTAGAATAAGGCCGTCTCGCTTATTGATAACGTGTCCCATTCGAATCAATAAAAGCAGTAAACAGGTTAGAGTTGTGGCATAGATGAGGTCGGTGTAGATTTCTTCCCTAATAGACAAAGGTTTAATCAATGACGCGGTACCGATTACCATAAGAATATTAAATATATTACTGCCAAACACATTGCCAATGGCCATTTCTCCATGACCCCTCTTAGCTGCGATCAGTGAGGAAGTTAGTTCCGGAAGACTGGTTCCAAGGGCAACGATACTTACTCCGATAAACCATTCACTGACACCTAATTCCCGGGCAATCCCAGTTGAACCCTCAACCATCCAATTTGCACCGATAATTAGCATTGCTATTCCTAGTATCACCAAAAAAATTTGAAATGTCGTTCCCTTAGATTTTGAAAATAAATGACTTTCTTCTAATAAAGGAGTATCTATATTTTCTTTTGCTCTGAATGCTCTCCATAGATAAACAACTAAAAGGCTGAGCATAATAAAACCTTCAATCATGCTTAAATAGTTGTTCCAGGAAAAGATGACGATTATTAGTGAGGTAATAAGCAAGGGGGGGTATTCATTTGCGAATCTCTGCTTTTCAATTGTAAGAGGAACTATCAAGGCCGTTATGCCTAGGACCAGCCCTATGTTTGCGATATTACTTCCAATGATATTCCCCAGAGCCAAGTCTCCCGAATCGTAAAGTGAAGCCATCACGGAAACGGCTAACTCTGGGGTCGAAGTCCCGAACCCAATTACCGTAGCTCCAATAATAAATGGGCTTATTTTTAAAGCTTGGGCTAGGCGTAAGCTTCCTGTAACAAGAAAATCCCCGCCGTAATAAAGCAAAATTAAGCCAACGAAAATTAGTCCTGAGTTAATAAGCATGAAAGATTTGTTGTGATATTCTTGTCGTTGGGTCAACTGAATAAATTTTGACAAATATACCTGAGAGTTAATCCAAGAACTAATAAATAAAAAGACGCCCAACTTGAGCGTCTTTTTTACTTCTATTCTTAAAAGAAAACAGTTGTTCGCATAATTTGCAAGGGATGTTGTTAGCGCATGCCACTTCCTTCTTCTTTATGTTCAGCAGCTTTCTCGTGTTTTTCATAGGAACCGTGAGCTTGATCATCTGCAGGATTTTTTTCTTTCATTACTGTTCCGCTACCCTCTTCTGAATGCTTGGTCGTGTACTTGTGATCTTTGTCAATGTCTTTCCGTTGGTAGTCCCCATGCTTTTTAAAATAAGATCTAATGCCACTTCCTTCTTCATGTGATTCAGAATGTGAATTTGGTGACTCATGCTCATTCTCTAGATGTTGTTCCCCGTCGTGAGCTAAGCTCTGGTGTGGAATAAACAGAATAAATATAAATAAAATTGCAGGCATGCTAGACATTATTTTGTTCATTATGTAGATCCCGATAAAGATTAACTGAATGATCTAAGTTTTTAAGCCAGTCGTTAATAGCTAGATAGTAGATTTTACCAATAGTATATCAATAATAAAAGTTTATGTTGTTCATGTTTTTGTGGTAAATGATATTTTTTGTCTTAAGCTTTAAAGATAGATTTTCTTTAAATGTAAAGTGGCTAAGACGGTTGATTTAAGGGAAATTGGATGAAGCTATTTTTAAAACCGAGATTGATTAGACTTTTTCTGGTTTGCCGTGCTTTGCTTTCTGTGGCAATACCTTTGCTGCGAACGATATACACCTTTTGATTTATTGTAACTATTTTTTGATTTGGATTGAGTCCATTATTTTTTAATTTCCTGGCAAAGATGGTCGCCTCTTTCTTTTTGGTAAATAGTCCTAGTTCCAAGATGTATGCGGATCCATTTTTTTTGATGGTTGGGTTGAAACCGAGGGCTTTGATGTTGGTAGTGCTTGAAGCAGCATGATCTTTTTGGGTGTAGTTTCCTGACGACACTTGATATTGAGTTGTTTTAACGTTTCGAATGTGTATTTCTGCCTCTGACCCTGCCGATTTGAGTTTTTTTACAAGTTTTGTCGCATTATCCTTGATAAAAAACGCACCTATCTGAATGAAAAATTCTTTGCTTTGAGTTGGTATTGAATTTTTTTCTAATAGAGATTGATCGGTAATAGATTGTTTCCTTATGAAGGGGATGATTTTATCCTCTCCCGACTGTATGGTTTGATCTGATACGGGTTTTTTATTTTTGTTAGTTGTTAGTTGATGATCCGTGGATTCTGTTTTATCTGCAGAAGGTTTTAGTGGGAACTCATTCTTAGGAGTGCCGGATGCTTTTTTGCTGATACTAGAGATAGGTGAATTAAAATACTGTTTATTTTGAAGAGCTATCAGAACAATAAGTGAAATTCCTATAGCAGAAATAATAGCTAGTTTGGAGTTTTTTGTCCGTACTCTTTTCTTAGTTTCCCATACGGACTTAATTTGCGCATCATCAGGAAGGTTGTTTAGCCGCTTATTGTATTTCTGCCAACCGGCATTAATTTCTTGAGACTGTGGATCTGATTTTTTAATTCTTTTGTCTTCTTGCATTTCAAGCATGGGCTGATTTTTTTAGTTATAAAGTATTTAAAGGATGATCTTATCAACGGCTAGTTTTATCAGGACAACAGTAAAACATGATGTTAGGATATCCTCGAGTAGAGTCCGTAGATAGTTGAAGGCTGCTGATATCATTACTCTCATGATCAACCATTTCTCCTTATATATCAATAGTTTTTATGAAATTTTTGTCACTAAATTAGACGTTAATAATGAATAAAGATAACAATATTGACTTGTCGGTACGGTTGGGTCCTATGTATTTTACCAATCCAGTTATTGCGGCGTCAGGTACTTTTGGATATGGAATCGAATTCGATCCTTTTGTGGATCTAAATAAGTTGGGTGGGTTTTGTACTAAAGGCTTGTCTATGAAACCTAAAATGGGGAATCGTTTCCCTCGGATGATAGAGACGGCTTCGGGTATGTTGAATGCTATAGGACTTGAGAATATTGGTTTGGATAAATTTATAAATGAAAAATTACCATTATTGGACAAATTTAAAACTCGACTGATAGTTAATTTTTTTGGCGATACGGTAGAGGAGTACGTGGAATTGGCTAGTGCGTTGTCTGAGGTGAATAGGGTAGATGCACTCGAGATGAATGTTTCCTGTCCCAATGTAGAAAAGGGGGGGACGCGGTTGAGTTCCGATCCGGTAACACTTAAGCAAGCTGTAGAGTCAGTGCGAAATGTTACCGATAAATTTCTAATCATAAAGCTTTCGCCCAACGTAAAAGATATAACTGAATTAGCTTTGGCCGCTGAAGAAGGCGGGGCAGATGCCTTGTCACTGATTAATACTTTTGTAGGCTTAAAGGTTGATGTTGAGTCAGGGAAGCCATGGCTTGCGAATATAACTGGAGGACTTTCAGGCCCTGCTATTAAACCTATAGCGCTCGCCATGGTTTACGCGACCGCTCGTGCTGTGAAAATTCCCGTTATAGGGATTGGAGGGATTTCATCAGTAGAGGATGCCTTAGAATTTCTTATGGCAGGTGCGAGCGCGGTACAAATTGGGACCGCTAATTATATAGATCCATCTATTACCATGAAAGTCATTGATGGTCTTCTGGAGTACTGCCAAAAAAATAATTTAAAATCTCTGGTGGATTTACCTTCATTAAACAAATAATAGGTTTGAGGTTATGAAATATAGATTCTGGGAACGCGTTTGCCGACTCCGCAAAGAATTTCATAGGGGATGGTGTCCGCTTTGGTAGCTAATTCTTCTACTTTGATTTGACCCTTTCCTTGGCTTCCAAAGATGACAACTTCTTCACCCATTCTTACGTCGGGAAGGTTGGTTATATCAATCAGGCACATATCCATACAGATAGTTCCAACCTGTTTTACTCGTGTTTCTTTTACAAGAAGTTCCATGTTGTTTGAAAGGCGGCGGCTTAATCCGTCAGCATACCCCACGGGAATAGCTGCAATACGAGTTCCGTCATTTTTGGTTACATAACGACCTCCATAGCTTACGGGGACTCCCTTCCGCAATGTTTGAATTTGGATAATTTTTGTTTTCCAGTTCATGACAGGGCGTAGTTTGGTAATTTTGTTTTCTTTTGCTAATACATCAAATACTGAAGCTGTAGTAGGGGATGGGAAAGAACCAAACAAGCTGATGCCGGGTCGAACTAAATTAAATCTGCTTTCAGGAAATCGCAAGAGTCCTGCTGTATTCGCACTATGAAAAAAGATGTGATCGTTCTCGCTAATCATTTTAGAAAAATTTGTGGTACGTAATTTCTTTAACACATTTGAAAAAATAGATATTTGATGGTGTGTTGTTTCGGGGTCTTCTTCATCTGCACTGGATAAATGTGTGAAAATCCCTTCGATTTTTAGGTTTTTATAACTTATGACATTGTTAAGTAGACTTATAAAACCTTCGGGTTGAATTCCTAGGCGTCCCATACCAGTATCAATTTTTATGTGAACACCAACACTTTTATTGGCCTGTTCTGCTTTTTTTGAAATAGCACTCGCAATAACTGAGTTGGAAAGACTTGTCGAAAGGTTGTACTTGATAAGATCTTCAATTTCATTTGGATAAATACCTCCCAGAATTAGGATAGGAGAGGTGATCCCGTTTTCGCGTAGTTCAATTCCTTCTTGGATGATTCCCACGCCTAAATAATCTACTTGTTCTTTGATAGCCGCGCGTGCGCACTGAATCGCTCCATGTCCGTATGCGTCTGCCTTGATAATTGCCATGGTTCCGACATCAGGTCCTATGAGAGGTTTGATAGAATGAAGGTTATATCGAAACGAATCGAGGTTTATTTCAGCAAAAGTGGCTCGGTTTACGGTCATTAGAGAACTAAATTAGAAATTTATGGTGGTTATAAAAGTTCTTAGGGGGGAGCAAGAAGCTATTTATTTTATTACTCTTTGCGACTCCTTCCAGTTTCGGAAATTCTACCAAATTTTTTAACTTTTGGGCCTGATGAACGGACCGGTCTACATGACATAAAACTTTCATCTTTTGTTTTTCGTCTTACTAAATATGCTCGATCGCTATAAAAATTATAAACCATAGCGTTGATGCCCGATTCTTCATCGCACCAATATGTGAAGCCGCATCCTTCAGGAAATTTTAGGTCAATATGTACTATATCTCCATTGAAGTCCGTATTTTTACTTTCATGCTCATATAAATTTCGTGCCTCTGTTTTTTTTGGTAGTCGCCAGTCATCATATCCCGCAAATTTTTCCTCATTAAGTTTTTCTACAAATTTATTGGCACCTTTCCAGGAACACCACTTAC
>JYMV01046616.1_pt1 | contig 13865 bp, 5 predicted proteins | sample 338911 | NCBI WGS metagenome assembly JYMV01 (sample SAMN03354496, study PRJNA234377) | hydrothermal vent metagenome | biome: Deep sea; feature: Hydrothermal plumes at the Eastern Lau Spreading Center, Western Pacific Ocean; material: Seawater | place: Tonga | collected 2009 | depth 2000 m m
TGCTTCTCGATGTGATGTTGGAAAAGAAGGTGATTCCAGTTTCACCATCGATCTTTTACGCATATTTGGAAGTTATCAATATCGGTTTGCGGAATATTGCAATTCTAGATAATTTGGATGAACTACGCAGACGTGTTGAACTCTTCAAACAGAAGAAGGGAACCTATGCAGCGGCTCACAACAAGGTAGGGGAAAATTTGGAAAAAGCGCTGAATGAGTGGAAGACAGAGGATGATCGCTTCAAGGAACTGGAGACGAATGCGGATAAAGTCATCAGTGCCCTAGACACGGTCTCCGTTGAAGAATCAGTTGGCGCTGAAGAGGCACTGGATTCATGACCTCTGGCCCACTCGATGAAGCAATGGGAAGTCCAGTATTTGTTCATCTCGAGCACGATGGCAAACTGCTTTTGGTTAATTCCGATGGTGAAGGCCCGCAGATACCAGTCAAGGGGCGTACTCTTGCTGCAGGAGGAGGGGAGGATATGATTCGCCTCCCGACCATCGACGAAGTCGCCGCATTAGGCATTGAGTGGAGTGAAAAAGGCCGCGCAGTTCTGCGCATCGGTGAGTCGACTGCTACCGTGATTAAGGGTCATCCTGAGATTGATTGGCCCGAGAAGTGGGCTTGGAAGGATCATGTCATCTCAGACTCATGGGTTCATCCTCTGGCCCGTGAATCTGTATACCGCTCACTACACCGGCTGGTAGCCAAAGTCGTGGTGAAGGATGAAGATGAACGAATATTGATGGCCAAGGTGAAACGCGGGCACTTCACCGGTTGCTGGTCGCTTCCCGGCGGTTATCTCGACCATGATGAGCACCCCCGTATCGGAGCCGCCCGTGAAGCACTGGAAGAATTGGGAATAAATATTGAAATCGACGAGTCCAATACCTCGCTTGTCGAACAGAATATTTTCACCGACGAGGGTATCTCATTCGTCTCATTCACCTATCATGTATCGGTAGAATCCGAGGGACTCGAATTTTCCTTGAAAGAGGATGAAATCGAAGCGGTCGGCTGGTTCTCGCGTTCTGAGGCCATCGCTAACGCGGTATCGTGGTTCGATATCACCGCAATCGAGAAACTCAGTTGAGAAGTTCTCGCGCTGCAGACAGTGCCGACTCCAGACCATCCGGATTTGAGCCACCGCCTTGGGCAAAGGTTGGCCTGCCACCGCCCCCGCCGCCGATGTGATGGGAAATCGATTGCAGAATCTCGACCGCGTCGTAACGCTCGCTGGCGATGGTATCTTCGGTAATAGCCACCAGTAGGAAACCGCCTTCGCTCGCACTGCCGATGACGGCCACTGTTGGGCACTCCTTATCCAGGGTCAGTTCGCCAGCCATACCCTGTAATTGTCGCAGGTCACCCTCTCCTTCGAGAACAATGATTCGAACTCCGTCATTTTCGGTTGCTTGACCACCACCACCACTGGTTCGCAATCTGGTGATCTCAGCCTCAAGGTGCTCGATTTTCTTGCGCTGTGCCTTCCAATCGTCGAAGAATCTCAGAGCGGTTTTCGGCAAATCCTCGTCATTGACGCCGAATACCTCGCAGGTCTGGCGAAGTACCGCTTCCTGCTGGCGTGAATAATTTAATTCTGCTTCTCCGGACACGATATGCAAACGCTCCACACCATCTTGGACGGCAGTCGACCTTATAATTCGTATCGCACCAATTAGGCTCAAGTCATCATGATGGGTACCACCGCAGGCTTGGACATCGTGGTCGCCGATTTTCAGAATCCTGATATCGGTACCCTTCGGGGCGCCACCCTGATAGAGGTCAAAACCGAATCGTGAATCTGCATCACGCCGATTCAACTGCATCTTCTCGGTTCGTCCAACTTGCTGAATCACCTCATTTGACATATCTTCGATAGCATCCAAGTCTTCTCGGGTCAAACGCTTGGGATGGGTGATGTCGAGACGAGAATATTCGGGCGTGACATTAGAGCCGGCTTGAAAGATGTGGGGGCCAAGAAGGCGACGAGCGGCACCACCGACGATGTGAACCGAGGTGTGGTGATCCATCAATTGTCGCCGCCTAGCGACATCAATCTCTCCCTTGACCGAAGCCCCGACCGCCAACTCTCCATCGGTGAAGTGGATTACCCACTCGCCCTCTTTGGCGACATCTACGACGTCGACGTTGCGAGTGCCACCGACCAATGTCCCCAGGTCACAGGCCTGACCGCCACCTTCGGGATAGAAACAGGTGTTGGCGAGGACTACGGCATGAGTTGCACGCCCATTCTCATTCAGTGGCAGGCAAGCTAGAACCTCGCTATCAAATTCGCTCTTGTCGACATCATCATAGTAGGATAACTCGGTCGGTGGTAGTTCCTCATCGAGTGAAATGAGTGTAACCACATCACTCGTCTGCGCCGCATCCTTGGCCGCTTGCGCGTGGCGAGCCGCCAATTCAGCGGCAAAACCAGTACGCAGATTGACTTGCTCCATCCCGCACCGGCGGGCGATTCTAATGACTAGGTCGGGAGAAATTCCGTGGCTGTCATTGAGGGTGAAAAGAAGTTCATCATCTAGTTCGGTCGAAGACGAATCGATGTCTCTGAGCATATTCCGGACAACGTTCTCGCCCTTGCGCAACATTTCATGATAGCGCTCCTCTTCCAAGGCCAGTATCGACAGCAAGCCCTCTCGGGTCTGGGTCATCTCCTCCCCGGCACGGTTGACATCGAGGTGGTGCTCGCCCAATTTTACCAGCGAGGTCGACAGTTTGAGGTCATCGCGCATGCGCAAGACCCGCCGCGCCAGCATCCGAGCCAGATAGCCATCCTTGACATTAGAGGGTACCAAGCCATCGCCGAGCATGTGGCATAGCGCATGCATATGGTCGGGAATCGCATATATCGAGGATAGAGGGCGGGTGATTGCACGCAGGGATTCTTCACTTATGACAACGCCATTATCGCCAAGACGGGAGATGAAAGTCTGCATCAGTTCGCCTTCATCAGAACCGATTTCGATATTCATTATGCCCATCAACTTGGATATCTCTCCCAACAATTTATCCAAATCGACCCCGGCATGTTCCGAGACCAAGGCATCGAAGTCGGATAATTGTTTGAGCCAAGCGACAGATTCAGGATAAATCGCTTCGTAAATCGTCGGCGTGCCGGCAGCAGCCCAGCAGAATCTCTCAAGCCCATAGCCGGTATCGATAATCTGTAGTGGCATCTCACGGTAGTGCAGGCCCTTGATTTCAACCTCACCCTCAGGGTGTTCCTCCATGGTCATGAAAACCAGAGTGGCCAATTCCAACCCACCGACGATGACCTCGACCGCGGGACCAGCATTACCGCCACCTGACCAAGGATTCTCCACATAAGTAATCTCATTGGCATCGATGCCCAGAACATTAACCAAGAGGTCGTCACAGAATTCCACACATTCATTCATCCAGTAGTATACCTGCCCCTCGGCAGGACGGTTGAATACGTGATGCGCCATCATCTCAAAGGTCGTCAAATGACGTCCTGAACGACCGACTGCATCGACATCTGTGAGGCGAATACAAGGCTGAGAAATTGTCAGTGGGTTTGCCGGAGGCTCGACCAAACCACTGGTAATATGAGGTTGAAAATCGGCGATTGAAGCGATTGTGAGATGAATATCATCACGCCATCGGGCCAGCACAGGATAGGGGTTGACCACGGTATGCTGACGCTGTTCAAAGTAATCGAGAAAGGCCTTACGCATACGGTCTTTGAGTTCCTTCCCTCGGGCATCGAAGCCCTTGATGAGGGGGTTGCCGATGAAGGTGTACTCGTCCTTTGCAGTGTCCCCACAGGTTGTACGGTCGTGGTCACGAGCCCAAAAAAACAATCCGCTGACCTCGCACTCTAGTCGAGCCAAACCGCGTTCTTTGAAGAACGGTATATCGATCGGCGGCAGCGACATTTCCTCACCCAGCCCTAAGGGCTGAAGATTGCCAGCCGGCACCAAGTCTTCAATCCTTCACCCGGCCAAGCGACGAATAATCGACTAGTAAGCCTCATGAAGTGTGAACAGACCGCGTAATCGTGGAGCGAGAGACGAGCCGGAATTGGGAGTCATCCGTGGAGCGTGAGGATGAGTTCGTTTTACGCATCAAAGCCCACGATGGAATGCTGGTAGATGCCTTGTTGATAGCCGATGAAGAGCATTGGAATAAGCAGTCGGATGACCGCAGTCCACAACAATTGGTCAATACCGCCCACCTGCCCGGAATTGTTGGGCCGGCCTGGGCGATGGCCGACTGGCACTTCGGCTATGGCTTCCCAATCGGCGGCGTGGTCGCCACCGACTTGGACTGGGGTGATGCCGGTGGGGTGATCTCCCCTGGCGGAGTTGGATTCGACATCAATTGTGGAGTACGTTTAGTTACCCTTGATTTCGAGGCCTCACAGATTCCTGACATGAAGTCATTGGCGCTCAGTTTGGCAAAGGATATTCCCGCTGGAGCCAGCGGCAGAGGTGGGGTGGAAATTTCAGAGTCAGACCTGGATGCTATCGGGATGGAAGGGGCAAGAGCCGCAGTCGACATTGGATGGGGCGAAGATAGTGACCTCGGCCGAATCGAAAGTGGCGGCGTCCTTGTACCGGAAGAAGGAAATGTCAGCGAACGGGCGAAAAAACGTGGGTTGAGGGCACTCGGAACCCTGGGTTCCGGTAATCACTTCCTTGAATTGCAAGTTGTCGAGCAAATTGTCGATGCGGAAGCGGGGCGAGCCTTTGGATTACACACCGGGCAGTTGGTGGCCATGATTCATACCGGTAGTCGTGGTTTCGGGCACCAAGTCTGCTCAGACCACGTTCAGCAGTTGGAGCGGGGATATCGCGCCCAAGGAAACGAGTGGCATCATGAAGAATGGAACCTGACTTTACCGGATCGCCAACTTGCTGCCGCACCATTCCACTCCAAGCAGGGACAGGCCTATTTCGATGCGATGTGTACCGCAGCCAACTATGCGTTTGCCAATCGCAGTGTCCTTACCCAGCGACTGCGTAAAGTTCTGAAACAGGAATTGGGGCGTGATGGCTCTGCCACTCTGTTATATGATGTCGCCCATAATATCGCCAAGGTAGAGAATCACGTCGTGCATGGAAAATCCTGCCAGTGCTGTGTCCACCGTAAAGGTGCGACCCGGGCTCTCGGTGGGGACAATGCCGAACTCTCCAGTGCTTTCTCAGGAATCGGCCAGCCAGTAATGGTACCTGGAGACATGGGAACGGCTTCGTGGATTCTCGCCGGGCCAAGAAAAGGAGAGAATCGCGCTTTTTCTTCGTCGTGTCATGGTGCCGGCCGGGCTCTATCGCGTACCGCGGCGAGGAAGTTAGTGGACTCAGAGACACTTCTAGGGGAATTGGCACAAATGGGAATAACCGTTCACGCAAAGACGCCGAATATTCTCGCCGAAGAGGCACCAGCCGCATACAAAGACGTCGACGAGGTGATTCGCCTGACCAGCGGTGCTGGATTGGCTCGACCGGTTGCGCGACTACGCCCGTTGGTGGTAATCAAGGGGTAATTCACATACAATAGCCGCGGGGTGGCTGTCCGGGAATGGTTGGAGCCGCTCCGGAATGAACTCCGTCAGCTTCCTCACATATCACGGTGAGGAGGGTATGTACCAGTTTTCTCAATTCAATTACTTCTTCATGTAATTCACTTACCCGCCGTTTAATGGCAAGCCCAGCTTCTTCGCGATTTTCTTTCATGTGCATCCCAACACGAGGATTACTCCTCCCCAAAGTGACTTTGTGAAAAATCACTTCTTATAGATTGAGGATAAGTTTTGAGTTTGGAGGCGATTCTTCGACCTCGCAATATCTCCCAGTTACTACCATTCAGCGCCCCAATCAAGAGGTTCTTCATCGGGCTTTGATTCGACAATTTCACTCAACTCTTGTTCCTCAACACCACCAGTATTCGTCGCCAACTCTTCATCAACCGACTCCCACGCCAACTCTCCACTTGGTGATTCAAGGGTTTCCAATGCAGACTCAGGGGCTGATTCTGCATCTTGTGGATGAGTGAGTTCAACAGATGTTTCAGAAGGTGGTGCAACCTCGATAGCGTCATCGACTTCCACAGAGGTTGTGGTCAAATCAAAGTGGGTGGGAGATGGCGCGTCCATAGGTTGGATTGCAGATGCCGGTATTGCCGGCGCCTGTTTGGCCTCGTGCATATTCTCAACGACGTTCCTGGTCTGGTCCTCCCATACCCCTTCATCTGCATAGGGGTCATCTTCGGTACTACGGCGATAAAAGAGAACTCCGAGCAATGATATCAGCGATAAGGCGATGGTGATGGTTAGAATGATGAGAGTACTGCTACCCTGCTCAAGACTCTCGGCCGAGATGACCGAGGGCATGTCGACCTCTTCACTCAATGAGCATTGCACCATCTCGCCAATCATTGCGCATCCCGGAGTAGATGCCAGCGGGGTGAATTTGTCGATCTCGCCAGTGATGTTGATGAACAGACTCTGTTCTCCGGCTCGATAAGCCTCGAATAGTAATGGGTCAAGAGTTCTGGTGCCAGCCTCGGAAAGTGCTACTTCTATGCTCTGATGCTCAATCCAACTGCCGTCATCCCTCGATTCGGACAATGTGACGTTGACCATACCGGCAAGATTACCGGAATTTCGCAGGGTGACAGTAAAGGCGATTTCATTTCCTGTCAACGCCTGATTACCGGTAAATGGTCGGCCATCAGCATGCCCGATGGTAATCGAAGCGACTTTTAGATTGAATTCACGCACCAATACCTCGACCGCCAGTGGGTCGGAAATTGAACCGATTCCAGTAACCCCTTTACCGGCGTGATCATGCGCCTCGACCCAGAACAATATCACATCACCCACTTGCAAATCGGGATTGGTGTCGAGGTCGACATTACCTGAGAAAGTCGTGGACATCCCTTGTCGGGTGTCGAGCATTATCTGCTGTTGTCCCGAGGTACCTAAAATGGCCAAGCCATCACGGCGATATTGCCAGTTGATGGTGAGATTCTGGTCGGGTATCCCGGCATCGTCATAGATGGTCACCAGCATGAGGTAATCTGCGAGTAATAGGCTATCGATGGTTGAGGCAATTGCCGAAAAAGAGATTGTCGGGGAAGCCGAATCAACGATTATCACATAGGTGTCATCGGTGGAATCCTGTGCTAGGCCAGGCATGCCATATAATTCCAATTGGATGGTCAATACCGGGTCAGATAATTTCCGGGTCGGCAATACTATTCCGGCACTGAAGGAGCCATCATCGGCAATCTCGACCGTATCTGAAACCTGTTGGAAATCATACTCTAGATAGACCATGGCACTCAATCCCATCGGCACATCAACCAGCGACACCCCGGTATTTGCATAGGTGAGATTGCCAAATACGGTCAGAGCATCTCCTGAGGCGAGATATAGTGAGCCAGACTCTGCCACGCTTAGGGGAGGTGTCAAGTCTTGCACACTATCGATTACCAGTGCCAAATCACGTTCGATGACCCAACGTATCTGAGCGAGATTCGGAATCGACAGGGAAGGATTGACCAAATCATCATCATAAACCATTATTTCGGGAACCGCCCAGTCACTCTCCCAAGATTCCGGCGCCTCCCAGGTGATACTGAACTCAACATCAAACCGACCCTGGCCGTCGCCTAAATCGGTAATAGTCAAACTGTTGATGAGCAGGTAATCGCTATCGGTGGTGATACTACCACTGCGTGGGTCGATTGTGATGGTTGCCGGCACCAGCGATTCCTGCCCTTGCATGTGAATGTCGATTCGGTCGAGGGTATGAATACCATTTTCGTCAGCTAGAGCAAAGGACAGGGTGTGAGTCTGGCCTGCCAAGAGATACTCATCGTGGCGGTCGAGACTAAGGCTGGCAACAGAGAATGTGGTCTCGGTATTGGTGGCTGTCACCAAGGTCGCAATATCACTGGCATATCCGGGCAAGCCAGCGTTGGAATAACCGATTCCGGCCCAGTCGCTACCACTGATGAATAAACTCACATTGCCATTACTGATGGTCTCAGTTACATCGATAAGAGGAAATGATATCTGCCTCTCCCCTACAGTGCCAGAAGGCAAGGCGGCCGATGTAGTCCAGTATTCTGATTCATCGGGTATTCCATTGGTATTCGCATCGTCGATGAATTCACGCCAGATGTTGAGGGTCACATCATCACCGAGGGCTTCGCCATCGTACACAGTCGCCACAACCGCCAAGGGTGAGTCTGGGTCCCAGGTGAAACCATCTGCTGGTATCAAGCCCTGTGGAGTATCCAGTTCCAGTGCGACTACGGTAGGAGCATTGGCGTCCAGTTTTACCATAATTGGAGTACCGGGAGTAGTTGCATCCTCAGCCCCAATCGATCCAGTGATAGGACCAGCGCGGATAATTCTAGCCGATATATTGGCTATCTCAGTAACTTCTTGGCCGCTGGCGGCGTTTGGCAGGATGACATGTCCTTGCCACAATCCTGTTCCAGTGCTATTGACTATTGTTTCGATACCGCTTATATTGATTGAGACAACGAAATCATCTGTCATAGGCCGAATATCGGCGGTATTCTGGAACCTGACCGTACCACTGATGTTGACCAGAGTACTCGCCTCAGCATAGAACGGATATGACGGGTCCCACTCATTGGAGAGTAATCGACCAAAGGAATCGCTAACTACATAGGAATCTATCTCAAGGTCATTCTCACTGGCCTGAGAGCCGCTTCCGCCGCTCATCGCTGAGGCTGGTGCCAATCCTTCACCCGAGTGATTGAAGGCCTGGGCAGTCCAGTTGATCTGTGATTCGTCATCCCACGACCACGGAACGGAGAATTGCCAATCGATTATCCACGAGCCGGCAAGTAATTGTGCACTACTCAAGTCCTCGTCGATAGACAACATCGTTTGACCAGAGGTCTGAGTGAAGGTTCCACCATTGGCAAGATCACTGACTATTACGGTGACATCATCGCTACTCCCTTCCCCGTTCAAGACAATTGAGCCGATTTCTCCATTATCCACCAGATGGTGATGTCCGGTAAGGAATCCCTGAGAAACGCCAGTCGGGTGAAACGTGGTTGGTACAGTGAATGGTTCGTTGGTAATCATCAATTCGTGAAGAACACCCCCCGCCAGGCTGACGCCGCCGCGGTCGGATGACCAGTCAAGGGGTATGTCGACCGAATTGGCAAGGCCATTTTGGTTATTCATCTCGTGATAATCTTTGACCTGCTGGCCGAGATTGGTAACGTTTTCATTCAGTTCATAGCCGAACTTGACGCCGGATAGGTCGAAACTCTGGTCATCTCCTGAGAATGAGAATTGAACTTCAGACCACTGTCTCCCGGTTGAATCTGTATGGGTGGCAGTAAGTGAATTGATGGTGGTGAAGAAAGATGATGGAATAGTGAGGTCAACAACGCCTTGCCAAGGGCCAGAAATTGTAGTTACCTGAGTTCCTGCAACCTCTATGGTAAGGTTTTCTCCGGCTGGGGAATACAGACTGAATCTACCGGCGACCACGTTCGCATCGCTAGGCAACAACACGGTGGTAGTTGTAATGGCGCTTGAAGTCCAACCGGGGAAATTAGTGGGATTGCTGGTAGTTCCGGTGGTTCCGCTTTGACCATTTGCACCATTATTGCCAGAGCCATAAGCCGAGCCGCCGGAGCCGCCGAATCCAGGGGATACGGTGATTGCACCATTATTGGTCAAACCATTAGGTGTGGTGAGGAATTTGATGATTCCACCACCACCGCCGCCGCCGCCATTGCCGCCGTTATACATGCCGATGCCAATACCGGCCTGCACACCGTTGGAACCATCACCACCATCACCGCCATTGGCTGAGATTTCGGCCCACTGACCGATGGTAATTGTATCGGCAATGCCGTGGACAATACCACCACTACCGCCACCGGAACCATGACCACCCGGCCCGGTACCACTTGCAGGAGATTGACCGATGGCTCCTTCAGCGCCATCTGCGGAAATTGTTCCATTGACGATTATTGTAGTTGCAAAGAGGGCGATGGCTCCGCCGCCCTTGCCGCCAAGAGAAGTTGCTCCACCGGCATATGTGGAATTACCACCGCTCGAGCCAGAGTCATTGGTTGATGCCCCATATGATGAGCCACCATTGGAATTGCCACCACCACCGGCACCACCCGCTCCAGCATGACCTGCGCCACCGCCACCATCACCAGCACCGTTGGCTGCGGCGGTGGTAGAGGTACCTTGACCCTGGCCACCCCACACCATGCCATCGGCGCTCATACTGGCACCCAACTCAACAATGATTGTATTTGCATACACTGTGAAAGAACCGGTAATCTGACCACAGGAGGCAATACCACATAGCACGTGCAGTACGTCATATTGATGGATTCCAGACCATTGCACAGGAGACGATACAGTGTAGTTCTGGGTTCCTGCGAGAGAAAGACCACTGCTACTTCCCATGGTGAATGATTGGGAGCGGGTATCAACCGAGTTGCTCATGCCGTCGCCGGCGATGCGATCCTGCCAGCCGAAGGCTCCGTAATTAGGGTCTGCGGAGAAAGACCAATCCGTCACCCCATCACTGGCCACATCGACCTCAGCATTCAGGGCCGGAGCAACCATGTTTCCAGTAAAGGACATCCATCCAATCCATCCACCGGGCTGAACGGCAAGCGAAATGCCGAATCCGGGAGATATGTCTGGCAGGAAGTAACTACCAGTATTGGTGATGCCACCAACCGCTGCATACTGGGTGTCCAGTGATATCGTGACCCCTTGGAAATCTCCATCTATCGACAAACCATCGATAGGCACTCCACTATGGGTGAAAGGTGACTCAAGAGTTTGTGTAACACCAACAGTGTTAACCAGATATCCTGTTTCATTTACCTCAAGGCCCCCTGTGGCCGGTAATATCCAACCGGTGGAGTTTGTAGAAATCACCTCAAGATATCGAACCGAGCCGACGTTGACTTCGGATACCAAAGGCGAGAGGTATGGGTCATCTGTGCCCAAGGTCAACTCGACATGGATACCACCCGACAAGGCCAGAGGATTCAATCCAGCTAAGTCTAGTGGTAAGGTTTGGTTGACATACCCGGCAATCGGTATATTTCCAGAGTCCCTTATAGTCGCAGTCACCCAGGTTTCTTCGGGTATCATTGCCTCGACATCGACGAATCCATAGCCATGCTCATCGGGTGGGATAATTGGACTGGTCCAAGAGCCAACAGGATCGAAATAATCCACCTCCAAGCCGATATCGTCTATTAACCAGCCATCGTACTGGACAGATGGATCGGATGAAAAACTGAAACGGAACTGTATGTCTGAACCAGAGTAATTTGACAGATCGGCTGACTCTGAAACCCATGGTATCTGGTTTCCTTGACCACTACATCCGAACGATCCGGCCGGTATTCTTGATGATCCGTCAAAGACCTTCATATTGTATAATTGAGAAGTAGTATGGGAAGTAATCGTACCGTCATACCAACTTGTCCCGTTAGGATAGACATTATCAAAATGTGTCCACGTGCCATTGTTGACTGAGATGAATACCGCGCCCCCATCCCAGTTTGGCTCCGCACAAATCCAGTGAGTGAATGCAAATCTGGCACTTGCCCCCGCGGGAATAGTGTAGTGGGGAGAGAAAAGGTGTTCCCATGAACTACTATCGTATGAGCCACCAAGAACCGTGCCGAAGCCAGCAGGAGCACTTGGCCAAGAGGTTGGGCCGGCACCTATCGTGGTGCCGAATTCCCAACCTGTGTTGCCTACAGTATTTTGCACCTGCCAGCCACCTGGCGGCAGGGCTGGTGAATCCTCGAATCCATAGAGGTCATAGAAATGACCCATACCAATAGTGCGATGAGTCCAATCGTCGAAAGAATTGTTGGAGGCTTGGTTAAGCGCATAATGCGTTGCTGTGGTGGAGGTAAAGAAATCATCGCTCATGAAAATGGTCTGATTATTTTCATGCACTTCGAGATTGTCTATCAATAAGCCTTCCATTGTGTCTTGGGTCGCGCCGTAAGCCACTATGAAATCTGTAACCACCCTGAAGCGAATCCATGTTGTGTTGTCGCCGCTGAAGTTTGAGGGCAGGGGGTAATGAATTCCGACCCATCCTCCAGAGTCATCTGTATACGTGACACCACCGAAGATGACCCCGTCGGTTGGAATTCCATCTGGCTGGTTGAAACCAAGTGCGTAGGCTGTATTTGGAGTGGTGATGTCAATCCATGTCTGGTTATCCTTACTTGCTTCAAGCCACCAATTGTCGTAACCAGCACCCTCAATGTCCCAATCTGCGAGAAATGAAACCGTGACATTATTCTGGGCGTTGGAAAGGTCGATCGTTGCGAATTCAAGTATTCCTTCTGCGTCATTTGAGTAACTACATGAGGTTGTCGTTGAGTAGCAGCCATGATGCCAAACACCAGTTGAATTCCCCTCATTGTACACCTCGATATCATCGATGAACCATCCCGGCCTAGCCGTGGAGTTGCTCATTGTCATTACTCTGAAACGTAATTGCATATTGCTGGCATTTTGTATTCCAGTAACATTGTCGAGGGAGAAATTGGAGAATTGCCAACCACTTGAATTTACACTTGCGAATGCAGGAAAACCGTTTGTCCCGTTGGTCGTCGCACCGTTAGGAGCAGCAACAGTCGGGCTCACGGTATTGCCATACCCTCCTACCGGCTCAATCCAAGTCCAATTACCATTGTCGAGACTGATTTCAATCCATGCTCCATCGGCGTTGCCACTGGAATTGCTAGGGGTGTCCAAGTGGTACCAATGCCAGAAACCAACGGAGAAGTTGTGGAGGGGATAGGGTATCGGTAACGAGGGTGAAGTAAGGATAGCGTTGGTGCCCGGAGTCAAGGCTGTTCCGGCAGAGGTAGCGGCCGAAATACCACCGCCGTGCGGTGATGGAGGAATCTCCCCATGAGCCACCACACGCTTTCCGTTGACGATGTTTCCTGTGATGTTGGTCAGGCCCGACATTCCCCACGCCCCTCCGGTCTCAGTCCACCCGAGTGGCAATTGGTAGGTAGAATTGGTAAAGTGGGCGATATTGCTGAAACTACCGTTCGGTTGCAGGCTCAGTGTCTCGGAGAAATGGGTCAGTGTGGTGCCGGTGAACTGCCCGACACTCATATTCCCTGGTAAATCGGCAGAGTGCCATCCGCTGCCACTACCCACGGTTGGCATGCCATCTTCACCAACGTTCAACCATGCATCGAGAACAGTGGCATTTCCGGGAACTAGAAAGGCGCTGGCAACGGATTGTGATGTGCCGGAAACCGAATTCGGCCCAACCCATGGTGAGATGAAAGCAGTTGCGGGAGTAGCCAACATCAGCAGAGATAACAGCAGTGAGAGGTAGGTTTTCCTGACGGCGGAAAGTTGGAGATTCGGTCGGGCCATGGTTTCACCTACGGTGAAAGCCGCAACAGGAGGCATTTCAATGCTCTCCTCATTGGGCAACGGGTTCAATCGGTAAAAATGGAAAAACTATGAAGCAACAAAGCATCTGTAAAACTGAGAGCCACTGGCGTTACATCGGGATTCATTAAGAGCCACTGGCGAGAATTGAACTCGCGACCTCCTCATTACCAATGAGGTGCAATACCTCTATGCCACAGTGGCGACGAGCCGGCGACCGTACTCTCAATCATAACCGCTTCGCTGATTCAGTCCAATATTACTTGCCGACAGCAATAAACCGAAGCCGTGGGTCGCAGGTTCAAGCCGAGATCGCATAGCCTGGTATCGCGCGTGACTGGAAATCACGTGGGTTCGTCCCGCGGGAGTTCAAATCTCCCTCTCGGCGCTC
>JYMV01007347.1_pt1 | contig 13864 bp, 12 predicted proteins | sample 338911 | NCBI WGS metagenome assembly JYMV01 (sample SAMN03354496, study PRJNA234377) | hydrothermal vent metagenome | biome: Deep sea; feature: Hydrothermal plumes at the Eastern Lau Spreading Center, Western Pacific Ocean; material: Seawater | place: Tonga | collected 2009 | depth 2000 m m
ACGGGGGTTTTGTTGAGGTTGCGTTATCAGAAACGAAAATTAGGATCACAGTAGGTGCCGCCGTGCTGACCTCAAAGTTGATAGATGGCACCTTTCCGGACTATCAACGCGTGATCCCCGAAGGCAATAATAAGATCATGAAAATAGACGGGCACGTTTTTGCGGAGGCAGTTGACCGTGTATCAACCGTTTCAAGCGATAAGTCGCGCGCGATAAAGTTGAGCCTTCGGTCGGGCAAATTGGTGTTGTCGGCAAATAGCCCTGATCGTGGAAGTGCTTCCGAGGAACTCCCCGTTGACTATGATTCGGATGATATCGAGATCGGATTCAATTCCAGGTATGTCCTGGACATGACCGAGCAGATCGAAGGAGACAGCATGCGTTTCGAGATGGAGGATGGCGCGTCTCCGACTGTAATCGTTGATGGTGACGATCTTCGAACTGTTTATGTGTTGATGCCGATGCGTGTATAGATTGTGGTCGGGATATATCTAAAGGATTTGCGTGCTTGCACCTGGAGCTATCGACTAGGCTGGTCCTGTCGAAAAACTGAATCTTTATCAATGGGAACAAGGTATAGGGGCGTCGACGATTGACGAGGTCTGTGGCTTTGGTCGATCTAAGTCCTCCCCGGCACGCCGTAAGACTTGCGGTGAAGAACCTCTCACTTACCCAGTTTCGATCATATGCTCGCCTTAGTCTCGATGTTGGCCCCGAGCCAGTAGTGCTTACGGGGGAAAACGGAGCCGGAAAGACCAATCTACTGGAAGCCCTATCCCTTCTGGCGCCTGGGCGGGGGTTGCGACGAGCTCGGCTCTCCGACCTGTGTCAGCGTGGAGCAGACACCCAAGGTTGGGCCGTGGCAGCGATTTTAAGGGGACCCAATGGATGCATCAATATCGGCACCGGTGATATCACAGGAACGTCAGGGCGACGGAACATACGTATCGACGGAGCTGATGCGGCAGGGCAAAAATCTCTTGCCGAACAGTTACATGTCATTTGGTTAACGCCACGCATGGATCGATTGTTTATCGATGCACCTAGCGCGCGGCGGCGGTTTTTTGACCGTTTGGTCGCGGGTTTTGATCCTGGACATGGGCACCGCCTTGCGGCTTATCAGCGTTGTATGCGGAAGCGGGCACAAATCCTGAGAGCATACCGCGTGGATAGCAGCTGGTTAAACGCGATCGAAGAAACGATGTCAGAGTACGCGGTTGCGGTTGCGGCAGCGCGATGTGGTACTCTGGCGCGCCTGAACGTTTTGCTCAAAGCCCCGTTCGGGTCATTGTTTCCCGGGGCAATTTTGGAGCTTGAGGGTTCGGTAGAGTCCTGGCTTATCGACATGCCGGCGGTTGAGGCTGAGGAGCGATTGCGTGTGGCCTTGGCTGAGGCCCGCGCACACGACATGGAAACGGGTGGGGCGACCTTAGGGCCTCATCGAACTGACCTTTTAGTACGACATATAGACTATGATCTCCCTGCCGGACAATGCTCCACGGGAGAACAAAAGATGTTATTGGTTTCGATCGTGCTGGCCCATGCTCAGGCGCAAACGCAGCGTTCCGGCCAGACGCCGCTGATACTGTTGGACGAGGTGATGGCTCATCTAGACGCTGCTCACCGCGATCACTTAATAGATGCTTTGTGTGTGCTCGGCGCGCAGACTTGGTTAACTGGCGTTGAGGCTGATTTGTTTTCCAGCTTTGCATCCCGAGCCCAGTTTCTCACTATTAGTGAGGGACGGATTATCGATTTTAGTGACAGGAAGTTGGCGTGATGAGTGGCCCAGGTATGATTGAGAATAAGTCTGCCGACTATGGTGCGGATTCCATTAAAGTGCTGCGCGGCCTCGATGCCGTACGTAAGCGGCCCGGGATGTATATTGGTGATACTAACGATGGGTCGGGTCTTCACCACATGGTATTCGAGGTCGTCGATAATTCGATTGATGAGGTGCTTGCGGGCTTTTGCGATCAGATTACGGTCACCCTCAACTCAGATAGTTCAGTGTCGGTTACAGATAATGGGCGCGGTATTCCGACAGATATCCACGATGAGGAAGGTGTTTCAGCGGCTGAAGTAATCATGACTCAACTTCACGCGGGCGGGAAATTTGACCAAAATTCCTACAAGGTTTCGGGTGGATTGCACGGCGTTGGAGTGTCTGTTGTCAACGCTCTTTCAGAGAGGCTTAAACTAGATATTTGGCGTGACGGTGGACACCATTTTATGGAGTTTACGCACGGTGAACCGGTAGAGCCCCTTACGTCCGTTTCTGAAAAAGAAATATCAACGGGCACGATGATCACTTTCACGCCTTCCGCGGAAACATTTACCAATACTGTTTTTGACCTAGGCGTGTTGGAACACCGCTTGCGTGAACTCGCTTTCCTCAATTCCGGGGTTAAGATCTTACTAAACGATAACCGAGGTGTAGATCCGCGCACGATAGAGCTGCACTACGAAGGTGGAATTGAGGCATTTGTCGATTACCTTGACCGAAATAAGCAGGCTATTCATGAGCCGCCAATCTTGATTGTCGATGAACGAGATGATGTGCTGGTTCATGCCGCGCTTCAGTGGAATGATAGCTATCACGAAAACATGCTGTGTTTCACCAATAACATCCGACAGGGTGATGGAGGCACTCACCTTGCAGGGTTCCGTTCCGCTTTGACCAGGACTGTTAACGCTTATGTTGCTGGGTCTGGCAGTGCACGAAAGGAGAAAATTCAGCTCTCCGGAGACGATATGCGCGAAGGCCTTACGTGCGTGCTATCAATCAAAGCTCCTGACCCTAAATTCTCATCTCAGACCAAAGACAAGCTAATTAGCTCCGAGGTTCGCCCAGTGGTGGACGGTATCATCGCGGATAAGCTCAGCCAGTGGTTTGAGGAAAATCCGAAACTTGCGCGCCTTATTGTGGGCAAAGTGATTGAGGCGGCTGTTGCGCGTGAGGCGGCGCGCAAGGCGCGCGATCTGACTCGTCGGAAGGGAGCGCTTGATATTGCCTCGTTGCCCGGCAAGCTTGCTGATTGTCAGGAACGGGATCCAGCTAAAAGTGAGTTATTCTTAGTCGAAGGCGATTCAGCAGGTGGCTCCGCTAAGCAAGCACGTAACCGGCACAACCAAGCTGTTCTGCCGCTCCGCGGAAAAATTCTTAATGTTGAACGTGCTCGTGTTGACAAGATGCTATCCTCGATTGAAATCGGCACCATGATCGCGGCCCTAGGGACTAGCATACACGACGAATTTGACATAGAGAAAATTCGTTATCACCGGGTTATAATTATGACTGACGCCGACGTTGACGGTGCGCACATTCGCACATTACTACTCACGTTCTTTTATCGGCATATGCCAGAACTTGTTCAGCGCGGTTATCTCTACATTGCGCAACCCCCCTTGTTCAAGGTCAAGCGTGGGAGCGCTGAAGTTTATAAAAAGGACGAACGCGCGCTGGATGATTTTCTTATCGACGAAGGACTTAAAGGTGCACGTCTTATGGTCGGTCCGAACAAGGCGCAGGTAGGACGCACAGGGGATGATTTGCGTGAGATTGTGGAGCGTGCGCGGATCCAATGCGCCTTACTTAGGACTTTGGCAAGTCGAGGGACCACCCCTTTAATTGAGCAGGCAGCGATCGCTGGGGTTCTGAACGTCGAGCTGTTGAACAACATCGAGAATGTAACCCAGGCGGCCCAGTATATTGCCGACCGTCTAAATAAACTGGCAGAACCCGGTGAGGACGGATGGTCAGGTTTGGGAGTCATCGGTAGTTGTTTGTCTTTTGAGCACAATCGGCGGGGGGTTGTTAGCCGCTACCAGATAGACTCAAGCTTGATGCAAAGTGTCGAGGCCCGCGCATTGGACGAGGATGCCGCTATGTTGCAGGAAATATATGCTCATCCGGCTAGTCTGCAATTTAAGGATAGTACGCACGAGATTCATGGACCGACTGACTTCTTTCAGATGGTGCTTTCCCACGGTAGAAAAGGCGCGAGCATCCAGCGTTACAAAGGTTTAGGGGAAATGAACCCGGGACAATTGTGGGAAACCACGCTCGATCCAGAAGCCCGGAATTTGTTTCAGGTAAAGGTAAGTCATGCAGATGACGCAGACGATTTGTTTTCAACGTTGATGGGGGACTTGGTGGAGCCGCGTCGCAAATTTATCCAAGAAAATGCGCTTGACGTTGCCAATTTGGATGTCTAGCAGCCGTTCTCAAATTCACATCTAAGCTTTATGGGACGCAATCGACCTGGCCATAGGCGGAAACAGACTGGGTCGCCTTCTCCACCTTCGGTGCAAGGAAAAAAATCTACACCTCTTTGGTTGGTAGTTAAGCGATTGGCCTATTGGAGTCTGGTGCTAGCAGTGTGGGGCAGTCTTATGCTGGCCGGTGTGGTGGCTTATTACGCCTATGATTTACCTGATCCTGCTGCACTCGACACGGAATATCGGGCCCCTGGGATAACTCTCCTCGCTGCCGACGGGGCCGTGCTTGGCACCGCCGGGCCGGTCCATGCGGAACCTGTAGCGCTTGCTGAATTGCCAGCGACGTTACCGCGTGCTGTGCTCGCCATTGAGGATCGGCGTTTCTACCTGCACAGCGGGGTCGATTGGTTTGGTGTGGCCCGAGCCGCTATTCGTAACTTGCTTGCCGGGCGCGTGGTCCAAGGTGGCAGTACTATCACCCAACAGTTGGCCAAAAACCTTTTTCTGACTTCGGAGCGGAGTTTTAGGCGGAAAATACGGGAGTTGCTCCTTGCGTTGTGGCTTGAGCACAGGTTCACCAAAGATCAATTGCTAACTATTTACCTAAACCGGGTTTATCTAGGTGGTGGAACCTACGGTGTTGAGGCAGCAGCATGGCGTTACTTTGGCAAAACCGTACGCGATCTCTCCCTGCCTGAATCAGCAATGATCGCGGGTCTGTTAAAGGCACCCAGCCGCTATGCGCCGACCCGGGACCTTTTGCTTGCTCAGTCCCGTGCCGGGCAGGTGCTGGACCGCATGGTTGCGTCTGGCTGGCTTGAGCAAGTAGAAGCCGCAGCGGCGAAACGGTCGCCAGCACGGCCGACAGGTGCGTATATCGGAAGTGGTGGCGCCCGTTATTTTGTAGACTGGGTCTTAGAACGGGTGCCATCCTACGTTGGTGCACCGCGCCAGGATCTAATCATAGATACCAGTCTTCAACCCGCTTTCCAACAGGCAGGTGAGAAAACCCTAGCCGCCTCATTGAATGAGGCGATTGAGGTTGATGCCAACCAAGCAGCTCTGATCGCCCTTGGTCCTGATGGGGCGGTGCGAGCGATGATAGGTGGTCGAGATTACCGAAAAAGTCAGTTCAACAGGGCAACACAAGCGCGTCGGCAACCCGGATCCGCGTTCAAACTCTTTGTATACTTGGCAGCGCTTAACGCTGGATTTAAGCCCAGCCATCAGTTCATTGATGAGGCTGTCGAGATCGATGGTTGGCGCCCGCGCAACTACGATGGACTATACAAGGGAAAAGTAACCCTGCGAGAGGCATTTGCACAATCGATTAATACGGTTGCGGTACGTCTCACCGAACGTGTTGGGAGAGAACAGGTGATTGCAATGGCGCGCCGGCTGGGCGTGACTGGATTGCTCCGCCCTACGCCAAGCCTTGCGCTCGGAACGGCCGAAACAACCTTGCTCGAGTTAACTACCGCCTACGCGAGTGTTGCTAATGGTGGAAGGGTTTTGTGGCCTTACGGGATCGTCGAGATTCGAAACCGCAAGGGCATTGTGCTGTACCATCGCAAGGGATCCCATGTCGGGCAGGCAATCACACCTGGTGTTGCCAGCGCTATGGATGACTTATTGCAGGCAGTTGTTACCGGCGGGACTGGCCGAAGTGCTGGGCTTCTCGGAGCAGCCGGAAAAACTGGCACGAGCCAGGATTTTAGAGATGCGTGGTTCATCGGATACCGCGGAGAGATTACAGCCGGAATATGGCTTGGGAACGATGGATCTACACCTATGGATCGGGTTACCGGAGGTGGTTTGCCGGCACGCCTTTGGCGTACCTTCATGGTTGCGGTTCAGCCGTAGCGGAGAAGCTTGGCACCGTGACGTGTTAACCAGTGTTTCGGCATGCGATGTCTTGGACACAGTCGTTCGACTAACAACCAGAAGTTTGGTCCGTGGTCGAATTCGTTGAGATGTGCAACTTCGTGCGCAACAACGTAGTCCATCACACTAGGTGGCGCTAATATTAAGCGCCACGAAAAGGATAAATAGCCTTGTTCCGAACAGCTTCCCCATCGTGTCTTGGGATCGCGCACGCTCACCTTAGCACTGGATCTCCCCAAACTTCGCATTTTTTGTTGTGCGAGTTCCGTCAGTTTTTGGAGAGCTGCATTTGTCAGCCACTCGGTAACTCGGTATTTAACGTCTTTATCTCGACCGCCGACCACCAGCTCGTCCCCTTCACGGCACACTTCCGGTGGAAGCAATGGCAGATGCCGAATTCGGCATTTACGGCCCAATAATGGCACACCGGCTCCGTCTTCGAATAAGACTCGTGGAGGCAGCTCGTCGATTTTATTCAGTATCCAGTCCGACTCGCGATGCAAAAATTTCAAAGCCTCCGCGTAACTTGTTCCGCGTGGGATTACTAGTTGGGGTGTGCCAGTCTGTGCATCTATGGAAAGTGTGATGCGTCGTGCTCTTCGGTTTCGGCGAATCTCAACCGGTAATTCTAGGCCGTCCAGAACATACGTTTTGGTGATCAAACTGTTGGCCTGCTCCTGTTTTTTGCTACTGCTCGATGGTAATGGCCATTTTGGTAAGTGGGGGATACTCATCCATCACCAAAGATTTTATCAAGTTGTTTGAATCCGTGGAGCTAAGAGGTAAGAGTGGTGGACGGACCCGGCGCCAATTGTCGTCTTTGGCGACGGTTGCAAGGATCGATTTTAGAGCGGGAATCATAGGGTGTGCTTGGATAATTTTACGTCTCCGAGTAATATCAGCCTGCAATACTTCTCCTTTCTCATCTTGAAAGCTATCGTACGCTGACCGGATCGCAGGTGCGTTGACATTCGCTGAGGCAGTGATTGTGCCGCACCCCCCAGCGAGCAGATTATTACGCAGGAATATTTCAGAGCCGCTAAATGCGCCAAACCCTGGTCGAGTTCTAAGCAACTTCTCGGTATATAGCCATTCACCTGAGGAGTCCTTCAGCCCGACCACGCAGTCAGGGTAAGTGTCAGCCAGTCGGCCGACGAGAGGGAGGTCCAGCGGCACTCCTGAAACTGGTGGAATGTGGTATAGATATATCTTTAGGCGCTGGTCGCCAACTCGCTCAATTATTTGCGCAAACGCTTGAAACAGGCCATCGTTGCTGACGTCCTTGTAATAGAAAGGCGGCAGCATCAGGACCCCTCTGCACCCGAGTTCGACGGCATGCTGGGTCAGGCGCACACTGTCGGTCAGTGCTGCGCAGCCAGTGCCTGGTACAATCACCGATCCATCTATTCCCGATTCCACCAGTGCATTTAATAGCAGCATACGTTCGTCAACCGACAGCGAGTTCGCCTCACCAGTAGTTCCGAACACAGCTAAACCGTGGCATCCTTCTTCCAGAAGTTGATGGCAATGTTCGATAAAAAGCGCGATGTCAGGGTTGAGTTGGTCGTCAAAAGGTGTAACTGCGGGGCAGAATACACCCTTGAGTGAGGTAGAGTGGGCTATCACACTGTGGTTCCTTAGCAAGCTAGCTGCCCTCATTGTGGAGTGTGAAAGGCCATAGAACAAGGCCCCGTGAATGGTTCGGACAAATTAGGATCCGTTCTATGTTTGGGCATTTCGGCAAGTAAGATCTTCGTGGTCAGCCTTAAACCTTGGTGGACTAGTAAATGGACTTCTTCGTTTTTACTTATTGAATTTCAACTGTATCATCCCGCCCAGTAAATTTAGATATCAGGCGATTATGTAACTGAAAAGAAAGTCCAAACCATATGTTGCGTTTCGCAGTATTTCTATTGCTGATGTCTACACTGATTTCTCCGTTGCTGGCTGATTTACGAGCCGATTCACTTTTGTTGACGGGTGCGCGTGCTAAAAATATTCAGATGATCGAGCTTGCGCTGGCTCAGGGTGCGGACGTCAACACCATCGATGAAATTGGTCGCACAACCATGATTTGGGCCTCGTTCCACGGGTATTTACCGTTAATAAAATTATTACTCGAGCGCGGCGCTGGTGTTGAAGCGCGTGACGCCATGGGACGCACGGCCCTGATGTGGGCAGCTCTTGCTGGCCGGGCGAGAGTCGTGGAGCTGTTACTTGCCGGGGGTGCTAACGTAGAAGCCATAGACAATAACGGTGCCAAGTCCGCTGAATGGGCGCGGCGAGAGGGACATGAAGCGCTAAGCGAAACCCTGCTTTCTCTTAGTGCCAAGTAATTATGCTTCAGGTTCGGCTCTCGTGATGCTGAGCACGGTGTGCTTGTTTTCCCATGATTACTGCTGATCCCCTTCTGCTGTTTCTCGCTGCGATGCTAATCGATATGTATGCCGGAGATTGGGTTGGTAGAGACAATTGGCCCTGGCATCCTTCTGAAATTTTGGAGAATCGGATTGGCTGGGTTGAATCCAAACTAAATCGGCCAGCCCGTGGCACCCGGACCCTCGTTGTCCGTGGCGCCTTGACCACAGTTATCGGTATTGGACTTGCTGTCGCCGTTGGCAGACTCATCCATGTTCTGACCGTTCAGGTGCCACTATTTTGGATAATCGAACTTACACTAATTCTCAGTTTGGTTGATCTTCGTAGGCCATGGCGGAACGCTATTGCTTTGGGGGACGCCTTGGAGCGAGATGGTTTGGCGGGAGGGCGTGTGGCTTTACCGGTTCTGTCGCCGCGTGATCCAATCCATGCAGACGCATACGAAGTTGCCCGCCTTGGAGTTGAGGCATTAGCAAGTCGTTTTATTTCCGGCCTGATTGGGCCAGCGCTTTCATACCTGTTTTTTGGACTTGGTGGTTTATTTGCCTACCAAGCGTTGATTTTGTTGTCTGATCTTCCAGCCGATTCCCAACCATTCCATGCATTCAGCAATTGGCTAGCCGCAGTGATCGAGTGGCCAGTTTCCAATATCGGGGCGCTAGCTTTAGTGTTAGCTGCTGTTTCCATGAAAGGCACCCAACCGCGACATTCACTGACAACGTTTTTGGGTTACTGCGGGAAGGTGAATCGCAGCAAAAATGGAGCGGCGATTGCAGCTATGGCTGGAGCACTGGGACTCGCTCTAGAGGGCCCGCGGCACTATGTGTCTGGTGTAATTAGCCGACCTTGGATTGGAAAGGGGAAGGCCCGTGTTGTGCCAGAAGACATTCTTGCAGCGGCTCGCCTATTTTTTTTGGGATGTTGCGTTGTGGCAGCTTCGATTGCGGTGTTGGTGATCTTCGTGTGATTGTATCTATTGGCCATACTGTAGGGCCTCACTAAGCACTTCAGCCTGTATCCTTTCAACCTTATGCTTAAAAATTATATCCTCGGCGGTAACGCTTCGGCCGTAATAAGCGTGGTTGTACGCCCTGTCCGGGCCGATATAACCACCTTCAAGGGTCACCCCTCCGTAAAAACCCTGACCGCGGGCAAATGCGAGAATGTCGTAGTCGAGATTGAGAGTAGTCGCACTCTCGATTGTGCTTCCGACAAGCCCCACAGAGATTCCAGCCTCACCCCCAAGAGTTGCTGTGCCCGAGGCAATTTGATTAAGGGCTCGACTGTTCATGATCAATAACATGACCTCTAGTTTTTCAAAGCCGATTTGTATTCCAATGCTCGCTTCTCCCATGACACAGAAAGATGGTGCCGACCATCCTCCATTTTTATTGTTGCGAGCTACGAGCACACACTGGCCGCCACTCCCACCTATGACTATCCCTGCTTTAATTATGTCGGGTGCAATTACGACGCCTTTTGCCCGTTTAAATTGTACCTGGTAGTCCAACCATTTAGGGTCGGTCAAAAGCGATTTGGCAAGTGCCGCCGAGTCCTCTATTAATTTTTGTGGATCGTTGGCCCTGACGTCCTGTTGCGCACATAGGCTGATGATCGTAAGGGCGATGATTCCTTGGAATGCTAAAAAGCGTGTCATCATACCACCATGGGGTTTGTGGTAACTGTAGGTTCAGAGTCGGAAAGGCCTTCAATTCTTGTCCATCGCTTTTCACGGGGACCAAAATTAAAATCTGCTGGATGAAGTATTTCGGCTAGAATTTCTACTGATTCGACGAGACGCGGCCCGGGTCTGCTGAAATATTGATTGCCATCTACAACGTACATCTCTCCAGTCTTAACCGCCCGTAAATCTTGCCACTCTGATTTGCTCCTCAGAAGACTTAAGTCATCGCAGGCGCGGGCTAAATTGAAACCGCATGGTGCGAAAATAAGTACATCTGGATCTGCTTGCGTAAGCGTCGACCATTCAATCGGGTTCGCGTCGAGTCCGGCTTTGCCAATCACTTCGGTACCTCCTGCGGCATCAACAAGATCTGGCAGCCAGCCGCCTGAGCAGTAAAGCGGATCAGCCCACTCCAGACACACTACACGTTTCAGCAGGGGTCTCACTGCCGATTGGGATTGGCGCGCTATCGATTCAACGCGACGCGCTAAATTATTAGCGAGAGAGTTTCCATCAACGCAAAGTACTTTCCCTATTCGGCGAATATCAGACCACACATCATCGAGTCGCTTCGGTTTTACCGAAACCACCTGTGTCTGAACCAAACCCAAGTCACTTAATGAGGCCTCTACTTCGCCAAGGGACACAGCGCAGACCTCGCAGCGGTCCTGTGTCAGGATGTGAGACGGATTGAGAGTGCGCAACAGTTTGAGATCTAATTCATAAATACTTAATGCTGACGTAACGAGGTATGAGACCCTGTCATCAATGCTGGCACTGGTTCCTCCGGCCTGGAAGACAGGACGCGTACATGCCGGGAGGTGTGCAATCTCGGGGGGGTAATCACACTCATGTGAACGTCCTACCACATATTGGCTGAGGCCGAGGGAGGCGACGATTTCAGTTGCGCTCGGAACGAGAGAAACAATCCTCATCGAATTACCGAGTGTAGGCGAGACTAACGGAGAAGAAGTGTGTGTAGCAGGAGGCATCACACAAGATACCATATAAAGTAGGGTAGAACTACTTGGGCACAAGATTTGTATATCTAATTCGCCATTCTCGCCCTATCCCGGGTCCTGGCTCATGATCAATCCGAGTTATCGAGAGATTCTCAGTTTCGAAGCCTAAGCAGTCGCTTGGAGGAAGGCCAAGAGCATGACCCAGCGCAGCGCGGATTGGTCCACCGTGGGCTACTGCGATAATGTTGCGTCCTGGGTGGGCCTCAGTTAGGCGATCGATCACTCCAGCCACGCGATGAGTCAGGTCAATATAACTTTCTCCACCAGGCGGGCAATGATCGACTGTGGTGAACCAAAATCGATGATGATGAGGTGCGGCGAGTGCAGGGATATCGGCATACGGCTGACCCTGCCAATCACCAAAATTTTGCTCCGAAAGACCTGGTTCGACCAGAGGATCAGGAGAGGATAAACCGGCCCCGACAATTGCATCCAAGGTTTGTTTACTGCGCTGAAGAGAGCTATGCACACAAATAGCGTTCTCTGGTAGCAAACGTGCAAGTGCGCTGAACTCCTTTGGCGAGTCGATCTCTGCAGGCATATCTGAATTGCCATAAAGACGGCCTTGATTGCTAGTAACGGGTGCGTGTCGTATCCACCACCAGCGGGTGACAGGGAATTTTGTTATGGGAAGTTTGTTGTTCATTCGCCTAATTGTAGAAGTTGACCGTGGATTCGGGCGTATCGCAGTATTGCGAAGAAGATAAAAATACTAGTCGTCACAAAAATTAGATTAAGTGCGACAGCGTTTAACAACAAATCAATCCGGAAAGTTTCGTCAATAAGTATGGCGCGCAAACCCTCGAAAACGTGAGTCGAGGGGATTGCAGTTGCAATTGGTTGTAGCCAGTCCGGTAACACTGATATCGGGTAATAAACTCCACTCACCGGCTGAACCAAGAAGATTGCTGCCCAACCAAGGCTTTCAGCGCCTTGTCCGAACCTCAACACGAGCCCGCTTACTACTAAACCCAACGACCATCCCATAATTATTAGATTTGCGAAGAAAGCCGCTAGCGGTACACCAAGCGCGAATACCGAAACGTCGAATAGGATTATTGCCAAAATCGCCGCGCCTCCTACGCCGATAAGGGTCCGCACTAAGCTCACCAACAATAAGGCCGTGATCATTTCTCCGGGCCTGAGTGGGCTCACAAATAAATGCCCCAAATTTCGTGACCAGATCTCTTCTATGAAGCTCAGAAACAAACTAATTTGAGCGCGAAACATCACGTCCCATAAAAGTACTGCCGAAATTAGAATTCCGGCAGCTTCTGCTACCCACGAGCTATGAGTTTCGAAAAACAGAGTGATGAACCCCCACAGCGTCATTTGTAAAGCGGGCCAATAGATCAGCTCAAGCAACCGCGGCCAAGATCCGCGGATCAAATAGTAATGCCGAAGCACCATGGCCCAGATTCGAACCCAAGCTCGTTTCGTGTGTATGCTCATTGAGCTGTCTCCGAGGCCGCGATCCGATCCCGGGCAATGTCAAGGAATACTTGCTCAAGAGTTTGACGACCAAAGCGAGCAATTAAGTGCGATGGTGTGCCACGGTCAACGATTCGTCCGGCTTTGAGCACCAGCACATCGCTACATAACCGCTCCACTTCGGACATATTGTGTGAGGCAAGTAAAATCGTCGCGCTGGTTTCACGCTGATAGTCTTCCAGATAACCTCTAACAGCGTCGGCCGTATCTGGATCCATCGATGCGGTTGGTTCGTCGAGCAACAAAAGACGAGGTTTATTGAGCAAGGCCTTAGCCAGGGAAGCGCGAGTTTTTTGCCCGGCAGACAGCTTGCCAGCGGGTCGGTCGAGGAATTCTGTGAGATCAAAATCGCTCGCTAACTGATTTATGCGAGAGTTTATTTGTGAAATGCCATACAGGTGGCCATAGACAATCAGATTTTCACGAACTGTTAGGCGGTGCGGCAAATCGACATAAGGTGAAGAGAAATTCATCCAAGGCAGTACGCGATGTCGGTGGCGGATCATATCTTCGCCAAAAATCCTAATTTCACCGGAACTCGGGAGTAAAAGTCCCAGCAGCATGCCAAGGGTAGTGGTTTTGCCAGCACCATTGCCTCCTAGTAGACCGACGGTGGATCCACGGGCAAGATCAAAACAGATCCGATCAACCGCGACCACATTGCCAAACCGTTTTGAAAGATCGCGAACGTTAATGATTGTTTCGGACATCGTGGCGCAACCTGACCTGACATGTCTTCAGGGTCAATGACTGCGAAGACATATGCGTCTGTGTTGGCGTTGGTCCTGATATACCATCCATAGCCAATACATAAGGACTTGGTGAGATATGTTTCTCAGATGTTGAAGATTTTGTTCACGTACAGACGGAGCATTGTGGTTTGCGCAATGCACCATAATAAATGATGGTCGTGAGCAAAGACACCCGCGCTTTAGTTTTCCTGTCGCACGTTTGCCTTGCGTATGAGTTTGTACACGATCGGGGCTAATGCCAAGCCTACTAGGCCGATAAGTGCGGCGACCACCCGAGGGGTCATAATGCTTTTCAGGGAGAATCCGTCCTCCGATTGGAGTAGGTCATCCAGTTCAGCCCCTGCCAGTGAAAGTATCAATGCTGCTGGAAAGCTGCCGAGCAAAGTGGCAACAAGAAAGATTTTAACGCGTACGCCGAGAATTCCCGCTGC
>JYMV01050247.1_pt1 | contig 13855 bp, 12 predicted proteins | sample 338911 | NCBI WGS metagenome assembly JYMV01 (sample SAMN03354496, study PRJNA234377) | hydrothermal vent metagenome | biome: Deep sea; feature: Hydrothermal plumes at the Eastern Lau Spreading Center, Western Pacific Ocean; material: Seawater | place: Tonga | collected 2009 | depth 2000 m m
TTCGATTTAAGATCTACCCGATAGGATAATTGACTTAATCCATCTCCATAATTGTATTGAATACCTCTTTTCTTCGATCGATCCCCATCGTGATAATTGCCATAATTCTTTGAGTATGTTAATAAAATCTTATATTGAAAATGGGTTGACATATGGCCTTCAATTCCAGAATGTAAAGCGATAATTCTATTATTTACAATGTGCGTCCAATCTCGAATTTCATTTTGTCCCAGAGTTAACATTGGATTCCCTATCACCTTGCCTTTATACACCCACCCACCCCTATATAAATAATTATTGTAGTAATCGTCCCATCCATAGGTAGAATCTGATACCTCTTCTGCACCACTTTGATGCATGGTATATAATAGTTCCACCAAAAAATCAGTTACACCTGCTTTTTTATTTTTGGAATGGATAGACAACCCCCAAAGGCCATCGGGATAATTCAATAGCCAACGGGCACCACTTTGGTCTTCAAATGGATGTTGAAGGTATAGATGATAATCATAGGATGATTTTTGAACCCAAATGCCCACATCCCACATGCCCAGGTGATTGCCTAAAGCGTTGGTTTGTTCTTTCGTTGTTGCTGAAGGGGACCCACTTAATAGAAAAAATACACGTAGGTAATCTTCGAATGATGTGGGCTGGGAACCAAATATTTTTGTAGCTCCTCCCCAAATTGCCTCATGAACTAATCCTAAATGGCCTGAATAATTTTTAGTTTGAAAGGATAGATATAACCACTTTTCATGAAGCATTGGTGCTTCCAAATACATCCCCTTGTCCAACCACCCATGGGAAAGGCCTCCCTTTATTTTAATTGGAATATTTTTAAACTTGAATAAATGGTAATCTGGTATTGACAATGAAACCCTTGGCAAAGGAAGGGCATTGGATCCTACAACCATCGAACCTAACGATAAGGGTAAATAGTTTTCCCCAATCGTATTTTTCTTTTTACCAACCAAAAGGGTCAGCCAATCATAGGAAATTCCCATATATAATTCAGAATTACTAAAATGATTACTCTGCCCTATATCTGCACCTTCTATTCCAACAATGAATTGGGTGGATTGGGACACATTTTTTTGAAAGGAGATATTTACCAAATTAAAGGCATTATTTTTATAAGAGGTGTTTGTTCCCCATTTATTCATTTTGGCCCAAAAAGGGGAGTTGTTTATACTATTATTAGATAATTCACTGGTTGTATGAAGTTGGAATACAGACTGGGAAAAACTCCCTGTGATCAGGATAGCCTGATAAATAAAAACCCGCAAGATTTTGTTAATCATTGCGGGAAATTAGGGATAAAAAAGGTTAATCCTATCGGCGAGATTTTTTAGTTCAACACAACTCTGCCAGAAGAAGATAATCTTAACGTTTCTTCCTGATCCGATGGTTGATATTCTGGTACAAATTCCTTTAGTTTATTTTTTATGATATTGGAATCATATGTTTTTGCTGATTGGGTTATTTCTTCAATTTTTGCCAATACATGATCCCAGCTGTGGTCCACACCATTTTTTAATACCATTATTTTTTCATGGGATGTGTCCACAATGTTTTCACCAGAAATGACTAATTCCTCGACCATTTTTTCTCCTGGGCGCAGTCCAATGTATTTTATTTGAATATCTAATTCGGGTTCTAATCCTGAGAGTTTGATGAGTTCAAATGCAATATCTTTAACCAAAACCGGTTTCCCCATATCTAATACAAATATTTCTCCCCCTTCTCCGATGGAGCCGGCTTGAAGAATCAACTGGGCCGCTTCAGGGATTGACATAAAATACCGTTTCATTCCGGCGTCTGTGATTGTGATGGGGCCCCCATTTTTAATTTGATCCTGGAAAGTAGGTATTACGCTCCCGGAACTACCAATTACATTTCCAAAGCGAACGGCCATATATTTCACATCCGAATTTTTACTTTTACTTTGGATGAGAATCTCCACCACCCGTTTCGTGGCGCCCATAATATTTGTTGGATTTACTGCTTTATCTGTGGAAACCAATACAAATCGTTCAACATGATTATGCTCACAGGCTTCAATCACATTTGAGGTTCCATGTATATTCGTAACCACAGCTTCCCATGGGTTGTTTTCCTGCATGGGCACATGTTTATATGCTGCTGCGTGTAGCACGACATGGGGTTGAAAAGAATTAAATACCGAATTAACCATAGTCTTGTCACGAATATCCCCTAATATGGCCTGGATACCAACATTATTGCTGATTTCTTTGCACGTATTATCAATTTTAAAAAGATTATGTTCACTTTGGTCAAATAGCACCAAAAGATCTGGATTATAGCCTAAACACTGCTTGACTAATTCAGAGCCAATTGAGCCACCAGCTCCGGTGACCAATACCCGTTTCCCATAGATATAATTTGAAATACGGGATCGATCTAAATGTACTTCCTGCCTACCCAAAAGATCGGCCATGGATACGTCTCGGATTGTTTTGATTGAAATTTGTTTATCAATTAATTCGTACACTGTGGGTATGGTGCGGTAGGGTTTTCCGATTAATTTACAATGGTTAACGATGGTTCGCATTTCATTACTTGAAGCAGTAGGCGCACATATAAGTACTTCATCAAAAGGGATCGGGATGGTATGCAACTCCCCAATTTTCCCCAATACAGGAATACCATGAATCGTTAAATCTGTTTTATTGGGATCATCATCCAATAAACCGATAATTTGATAATTGCTGGATGGATTTTCTTTTATTTCGCGAATAATTTTTTCTCCACTGCTTCCTGCACCCAATAAGAGTAACCTGGTTTTTATTTTCGAGGGAGTATTACTTTTTATTTTATTCCGATGTAGAAATTTTGTCCCATAAATACGGACACTTGCCCTTGTGCCGGCAATACCCACTGTCGTCAAGAGGAAATCAATAAGAAGGACGCTCCTAGGCATTACATTTTGATCCAGAATCAATACAATTACAGCAATGGCAAATAGAGAAGCTACAAAAGAGGATTTCACGACATTAATTAAATCTGCTATACTTGTAAATCTCCATATTCCTTTATACAAATTAAAAAACAGGAACGTGGAAATCTTTGAAAATAACAAAATGATTAATACATATTTTATTTCTATAAAATATTGTGCTGGAATTACAAAGTCAAACCGAAGGGCATAACTCAGGAATAAACTTGAACAAATAACTAAAACATCAATGGAAATAAAAAGCCAAATATTTTTTTTTAATATACCAGTCATACTTCCCCTCGTTTGAAAATCTGATTGATCGCTAAAATGAACTTAGACCCAAATGGGTTAATTTGTCAAAGATTATTCTTATAACCCTAATTATCGGCTGTGCCCAAAGATTGTAACCCAAAAGGTCCCTAACAAAATTTTTAAATCGAGCCTAAAACTTAAATTTTCGATATAATAAAAATCATATTTCAACTTTTGATGGACGTCTTCATATTTTTCATCATAAGGTTGTTTAATTTGGGCCCATCCCGATACACCTGGCCTGATTTTTAATCGTCTGTTGTAAAAGGGATACTTTTTTTCCAGCCTCTCTATAAAATAAGGCCTTTCAGGCCTTGGACCAATTGTTGCCATATCTCCATAGATAATATTTATTAATTGGGGTGTTTCATCCAGGTGGAATCTTCGCAAAAATTTTCCAAATGCCGTAATACGGTCATCATTTTTACCTGACCAAATAGGACCAGTGTCGTCTTCCGCATTTGAAACCATTGTGCGGAATTTTTTAATAAAAAACTTTTTTCCATTCATACCAATTCGTTCCTGTTCATAGAATATGGGCCCTTTTGAATTTATTTTAATTCCCAGGGCGATGAGAATCCAAAATGGAAAAATACTTATTAAAGAGATCGTTGAAATGAGAATGTCAAATATTCGTTTTAAATGTTTTGAATAAAATGTATCCAAGTTCAAATTCACATCAATCAAGGGCACTCCGACAAGTTGGTTGGTTCGTGCCAACCCGGTGACAACTTCATACATATCCGGGAGAATTTTCATGGATACGGGGTGTCCATTCACACTCATGATTGTATCCATAATGCGTTCGGAAGAAGGTTTATCCAAGGCAATGATTACATCATCTATTTTCTCTTCGTAGATGACCTCATTAATTGATTGTTCATTCCCAAGAATTTTTCCTGGAACGCCATGGGTCTCAGATAGGATGGGATCATCTTTCGCTTTTACAAACCCAGTGACGGTTAATCCATGATGGTAACTTTGCTGCAGTTTTTCATACACATCCAATCCACGACGGTTTACACCTAAAATCACAGCTTTTCTCAGCCCAATATTCTGTTTTAACAATAATTTCTGAATGGTATGAATCAATATTCTACCGAGGATAAGAAACCCTGAAAATATAAACCCATACACTAATATTTGTTTAAAATCGAATGGAATTAGATAAACATTCATGACCTGACCGGTCATTATAAATATCAGTGTAAAATACACTGTAGGAACTATTCTTAATATTTCTTCGAACCTCGACAGGGTCGCACGGGTGTCATATAAATTGGAGAGGGTAAATAATAATATCCATAATATTTCAGAAAATATAAACCAAGTTAATAAACCGGCTTCTCCGTTCAATATATTAACCTTAAATCCCATAGAAAATGCTAAAAAACCTGCAATTAAGTCGGCACCTAAAAGAAAACCGACGAGGCTACGATTATATGTAATTCCATTAACCATTGTTTGATTTCATATAATTGCTGTCGTATATCCTCTATAAAATGGACTTTTTGATAATTGCATTTCGCATTTTTTCCATAGCATGAGAAATTAACACTTCTTTCCTGACATTTTGTTTGACATACGTCACACCATTTTGCCCCTGTTCGATTATTTTACCTCTGTTATTGTAGTAATACAGTATTGAATCCGCAATAGAATTTGCATCTTCTGCCATTGCAATTGAACCGCTTTTTGCTTTATTTATAATTTCGGTCACCTCGCCTGAAATACTCACAATGACCGGCCGGCCGCAAGCCATGTATTCAAACATTTTTGATGGAATAGCATTTCGAAAAAGGGGATCATTTTTAAGCGGGACGAGGCAGACGGAAGCCTTTTTGATCAATTTAATTAATTCTTCCTTTTTTTGTACTGGGAGAAACACCACATTTTTTAATCCCAATTTATCTGCTTTTGTTTTTAATGCCTTTCGTTTCACGCCACTGCCAACAAATTTGAAATCAATAGGATATTTTTGCAGAATGTCTGCTGCTTTAATCACCGATTCTAAACCCTGAGCCAATCCCATATTACCGCTATATAGAACGGTAAACCTTTTTTCCGGTATTCTGTCATATTTTTGCGCTAAATCAAAAAACGTATTACTGACGCCATTGATAAGGTTAATCATTGGTTTATTTAATTGTTCTGGGTAGTGCTTATTAAAATGATGTTTAAATCCCGGAACCGTGAGAATATACCCGTTTGTTGATTTGTAGATAAAAGATTCGAGTTTTTTACCCATGTTAAACACCCATTTTGACCTTACCTCTCCCAGTGCCATAACAGATTCGGGCCAAAGATCGCGAATGTCTAGAATAAAATGAATCGATTTTATTTTTGAAATAATTGCACCAATCACGCCTACAAATAATGGCGGTGATGAAATAATCAGTACATCATAATTTTTCAGTTTAAACGCATTAATGAGACCGCTCAACATAAATATGAGATAATGACCCAATTTTTTGATGGCAGAACTACGGTTGTTTGCCCATGCAAAGGATCGAATTATGGTCAAATCAGGTGAAATACGTTCCTCCCTTACCCACGCCCGCTTATAGCCGGGGAAATACTCTCCCAATGGGTAATTTGGCATTTCACAGAGGACGGTGACACGATGCCCCATTGAATTGAGTATTTTTACATAATCTCCCCAACGTGTGGCAGCTGCACCAATTTCAGGTGGAAAATATTGTGTTATTAATAACACATGCATCATTAATCGTTATTTTTTATGGGTTTTGAAGGGGCAGAACGACAAAAGAGTAATCCGTTCTGGGATGATTGGTTAAATTGGTTTGCCCAGATCCGTTTAGATTCATCATATATATTTCCCAGTTTATCGGGCCATCCCTGAGAGACTGAAACACAATTTTTCTATTATCCGGATAATACCTGGGATTCCAATCATCAGCCAAATTATTTGATAAATTAGTGAGGTTTTTTCCTTCATTGTTCATGATATATATTTCTTTATTCCCATCCCTTTCTGAGGTAAATACAATTGAAAGTCCATCGGGAGAAAAAACAGGCTCATAATCATGTGCTGAATGATCGGTCAATTGTGTTTGTTCAGTTCCATCGGTATTCATTACATATATATTTCTATTCCCGTCCCTTTCTGACGTAAATACAATTTTTTGACCATCTGGGGAAATGGCATTCCCTTGAGACATAATATCATGGAATTGAGTATTCCGAGTCAGATTGATAATGTTTTCATCCAAAAGATTTGTGAAAAATATTTCCATTTTTCCTTTTTGCCATGCTTGATAAATGATGAACGAACCATCGGATGAAAATTGAGGATATTTTTCATACCAAGTAGAATTTGTAAGATTCTTTTTTTCAGTTCCGTCTACATTCATTAAAAATACATCATAATTATCCGTTTCAGGAAAGAAGGTTGTATAGACAATTTTATCATTGGATGGTGAAAATTTTGGTGTCCAGTCATGGCCCTGGGTCTGGGTTATATTGGTTAAATTTCTTCCTTCCCACTGGGTATATCCATCCATCCACACCAAATCCACTGTATATATTTCCCGATTCCCTCCATCTCTATCGGAAACAAAGGCCAATTTGGAGCCGTCTGGAGATACGGCGGGATTAAAATCCAGCCATTTATTTTTGGTAAGGTGGGTCATGTGACCCCCATAAATATCTGTTATAAAAATATCATAATTCCACCATCTTCTAGAGGTAAATATGATGTGGGGATCAATATAGGGATCTTCAGTTACGCCGGTATTACTGCAACTTTCTAAAAAGAATGAAAAAAAGACCAATCCAAGTGCCCCAACCCGCTGTATCCATTGATGTTTCATGAGCGACTTACCACTGAATCATAGATATGAATCATTTTTTGCACATTGGTTTTCCAATTGAACTTCTGGATCACGCGCCTTCTTGCATTTTTACCCAGTTGGGTTCGAAGGTGATTGTCATTATATAGTTTTTTAATGGCATCTGCTAATGCACGGGGCTTACCCGGTGATATAACCCAGCCTGTCTCATTATGCTGATTAACTTCAGGCAGGCCACCTACATTAGATGTTATGGCCGGAACTTCGCAGGCGGCGGCTTCAAGGATGGAAACTCCAAAGCTCTCCCGTGTAGATACGGATACAAATACTGATAACCGCTGGTAGTATTGGACCACTTTTTCATGAGGAATAAATCCTGCAAATGTTACATGGCTTTCAATTTTTAATGTTTTGCATTTTAATTTCATTTTTTCCAATTGGGACCCTTTACCTACGATTAGAAACTGCAAATTACTTAATTTGTATTCGTAAACCACTATTTTTACTGCATCAAGAAAACAATCAATATCATTATGTTTTTCTATGCTTTTTATTGTACCAACAATAAATGGGGTTTCTTTTTCTTTTGCAGGGAGAAAAATGTCAGGATCAATCCCAAAAGGAATAATTTCTAATTGAGAGCGGCCCAATTCCTGATTGACCTTGTTGGCCATTGCCCTGCTGGTGGAACATACTGTATCTGCACTATTTATCACCCGTTTTAATAGCCCTTTATTTATCCAACTCTTTTGGGGGAAATCATAGATATCACTGCCCCACACCGAAAGTAACCAAGGCCGAAATTTTGATAAATATCCCAAGACGCCATAGCTGGATGCGTAATGGGCGTGTAAAATATCTGGCTGAAAGGTGGTTATGGTTTTTGATAACGGTCTTAAAGATTGGAGATAACTGAGTTTACTCAGGTTCGGCTGCCGCAAATTTTTAATTTTTCTCTTTAAATTTGCATCGATAACCGTAATTCCATTATTCTGATATTGTTGATATACATCCTGATTTGGTTTAAATAAACTAAAGAGAAGTATATTAATGCCATGCTTTTGAAGAGAAAATGCCCATTTCATTGTATGAGAAGAATTCGCATCCGATAATAATAATATTTTCATCAAACTAAACTTTAGCTCTTATCCCAAATATGATTGATATTTCCATTATTATTGTCAACTATAATGTAAAAGAATACATCGTTGATTGTATTCAATCTATAATAAGGTGGACACCGGAAACCATCCAATATGAAATTATTGTTGTTGATAATAATTCACAAGATGGCAGTGTGAATGCTTTAGAGACAAAATTCCCTGAAATAACCATTCTTAAAAATAAGAATAATATTGGATTCACAAGAGCCATTAATCAGGGTGCCAACATTGCCAATGGGGCCTATTTATTTTTATTAAACCCAGACACATTGTTTTTAGAAGATAGTATGACAACACTTTATTCGTTTTTAGAGCGCAATCGTCATGTTGGAATCGTGGGGCCGAAACTTATAAGCACCGATGAGAATATTCAGCAATCATATTGGAAATATCCAACATTAATTTCCTCTATACTGAGCATTTATCACTTGGATTTTCTGAATAATAATAAAAATTATACTCATTACGATAAATCAAATTATTTATCTGTTGATGCCATCTCCGGCGGTGCATTTTTCTTGGCTAAAAATCTTTTTAACGATTTAAACGGTTTTAATGATAATTTATTCTGGATGGAGGATATGGATTTTTGTAAAAGGGCTTCAACCCTGGGGCATAAAATTGCCTACTTACCTAATACAAAATTGATTCATTATATTGGAAAAAGTTCTGAAAAGAATTGGGTGGTTACCATATCGAACCGACTGCTCTCAAAAATAAAATACTTCAAATTGCACCATGGTTCCTCTGAAGTAATGACTCTTATTACAGCTATTTATTTGTTAGTCGTGGTTAAATGTGCTTATTTATTATTCTTGAGCCCCTTCAGTTCTGTATATCGCAAAAAATTTATTGGGTACTTGACGACATTGAAGTTATTATTAAATAAACAGTATCAAATTGGTTTATGATTGCGCAGATTTTTTCTATATAAATAAATGACTGAAATAGATAAACCAAACATAATCCACATGGGGAAAAAATAAATAGTTGAACTGGCAGCAATTGCGGCAGGAATGAACCCGATCATTGATAATAACAGTGATGAAGCATAATAACTGAGTTTTTTGTTTCTATTCGATTTGGTAATTTTAAATAAATTAAAAATTATGCTTCCATACCATAAAAGGATTAAACCAAAAAAGACCACCCCTCCTTCAACTAACACTTCAATCCAAAAATTATGCATGCTGGTGAATCGACCTGCGACACCACCCAATTTTTCCTGGATTGCAACTGATCCTCCGGCACCGACACCCAAACCATTGCTTGCAATCAAGGCATCTATTCCATTATTAACTAATTCTCTACGCCATTCAAGGGAGCCGCCCACATCAATATCGCCTTTTAAATACAATGTAATTGCTTCTACAGTATTGGCTATTTCATTTATCCTTGGGTTTTCGCTTTCACTTAACTGGCTCATGCCCCAAAACATCCCAAGCACTGTTACCCAAATGAAAAATAATGTTGCAATTTTTTTCTTTACAACAACAAGGTAAAGACATAAGATAATGATTAATCCCAAAAAAACAGCCCTGGATGCAGCCAATACTGTAATGATAAGGATTGCAAGGGTGCCTAATGCTTTAACAATGATTTGATGGCTGCATAAAAAAAATGGCAAAGTCATCATCATCCCAATTGCCAAATTATTTGTATTCCAATGAAACCCTGTAGGTGGTCGAAAATCTGAATAAACAAACAGATTATCAAAGGCAGAAAAATTAACCGCCTCTTTACCAAAATATGGGAGCAAGGATGAATAAGGTGAAACAGGCAGGCGGAAACTCGTAAAAGATTCTAAAAGTGCAAAAAAAAGGTCAACCAGTAAAACAGCTCCGATTGTTTTAAATAATGCACTCAATTTTTCCCCTGTTGTGCTAAAATAAATAATCGTCATTGAAATTGAGATACCGCAAAAAATATAGAATATATATTTCCCTGCATATCCAATATCGGGTGCCCAAAAAATGGATATAGCGTACCAAACAAACATGACGAGAAAAAGTAAGTCGTAATTTCCAAATCTCTTCTTAAAAGGCAGTTTCAAATTCAGGTTTTTCAACTGAACTAATAAAACCATGAACAGGGCAAAAAGAAAAAAGTGGAATAAATAAAAATCTCCATAACTAATGCCTATCCCGATTACCGCTGAACCAAGCATCAATTGAATGAGTGTGTCAGTATTGAGTTTAATTGAACGAATCATAAACCTATCTGGCTCTTTTTAAGAAACCCAAGATCAATATTATGGTTAATAATTCATAGATGATTAGAGATATGGGTATTGCCAGAATCCCATAAGATCTTATTAAAACAAAAATAGAGATAACCCCCATTGAAGATGATATAAGTAATATTTTTGCATATTGATTATCATTCCCACGGATCATTAACCACTGGCGGCCCAATACATGGGTAATGGCCGTTAAGGGCAGACCAATTGCAAATATTTTTAAGGTAGTTGCAGCAAATAAGAATTCCTCCCCCAGGATGAGGGATATGATTGGCTCAGCGAAAAAATAAATCATTACAAAAAATAGGAATCCTGCAGCCGTCATAATCCACAAAAATTTCTTTGTCATTTGTTTCGCTTTTTCAGGATTCCCTGAATCCGTTGATGCAAGGCGAGGATAAAAGGCCTGCCCCACGGGGCCATACAAAGTGTTAAATGCACGGTGAATTCTGGCGGCACCATAATAATAGCCCAATTGAAGCGGACTTACTATTATACTCATGACAATTACGCTGAGATTATTATAAATCACTGGCAGTATTGTAATAAAAAAACTATTCTTTGATTTTTGCCACATGGTTTTAATTGATGACCTTCCTGCCAAGTGAAATGGCCCAATAATATTTACCATATATTTAAATAAATACAGACAGATACAAATGCTTGAAATCATATATGACAATAGTACGATCCACCCATCTTGATTTGAACGGACAAACAGAAAGATTAAACTAAATCCAAGAAGCCGAAAAATTGTTTTTGACAATGCGACAGATCTTAATTTTTCAATTCCCTGGAAATACCAAGTTGGAACCATTCCCTGAAAAATAGATCCTATTACTACAATGAACACATAATGAGGATTTTCATGGAAAACAGGAACCATCAGAATGACGATTGCTGATAATATTAAAATGACAGGAATTAAAAATAATTTGAATGAAAAAATCTGCCCAATTAATACTTTAATATTTTCGGGGTTATTTTTTTCTCTGGCTACTTCTCTTGTGGCCATCAAAGGAAACCCAAATTCCATAATCAATAAAATAAAAATGCCAAATGTCTGGGCCAAACCAACATATCCTAATTCTTCGGGGCCCAGCACCCGGGCAATAAATGGCAGTATGATCAAGGCCAGCAGATAATCGGCAAAATGAGCCAGGTATAAATAAAAAGAATTCGCCACCAAAGGGTGACGAATTTTAGATAATATTGTTGAAATCATATTCAGTTGTTTACATTTTTAGTTACTGAATTTTTTTATATTAAGCAAAATACTCCACCATAGAATCCACAATAATTTTTCCTGCATTACCATTGCCATAAAGCTTCTTGGAAAAATCACATTCGTTTGCTTTCATACTTTCAAATGCATCGTATAATTCTGAAGGGGCGGAAAGCCGATTCACGTCAATATCAATTAGTTCTGTCCATTCTGTTTCGTCCCGAACAGTGATGCATTTCTTTTCAGCAAAAAAAGCTTCTTTTTGCAAACCACCACTGTCTGTGATAACCATTTCAGCTGAATTCAATAAAGAAAGCATGGATAAATACCCTACTGGTTCTATCCATTGGATCTTGGTTTGAATTCCAAATTTTTGAAGTTGCCCTTTCGTACGAGGGTGCAGTGGCAGTACAACTCTAATTTTTTCGTTAATCTTATCCAATTCCTTAAACACAGAAATTAAGTTATTTTTATTATCCGTGTTTTCGGGACGGTGTATGGTAGCAAGAACATAAGGGGAATCAACTTCAAGCATTTTATTTTCACCATTTTCAATTTGCTGCTTGAATTTCAGGAATGCATCAACCATGACATCACCGCAATTTTCGACTCCTTTTTGAATCCCCTCTTTCGCCAGAATATTAACAGCATTCTCCGTAGGGCAAAAAAGTAAACTGGAAAGATGATCGGTCAGCACACGGTTAATTTCTTCCGGCATTCCTCTATTATAGCTTCGGAGCCCCGCTTCTACATGGAATACAGGCATATTCAACTTTGCTGCTGTGAGACTGCCCGCCAGGGTAGAATTGGTATCGCCGTAAACCAATACGCCATTCGGTTTTTCATCCATCAAAATGGGTTCAATTTTTTCCATCATTTTGGCCGTCATTTGGCCATGGCTCATTTGATTAATATTTAAATTATAATCCGGTTTTGGTAACCCCATTTCATTAAAAAAAATATCAGACATATTTTGATCAAAATGCTGTCCGGTATGGATGATCACTTCTGAAAATGAATCTATTGCAGCCAATTTTTCCGAAACCATGGCAGCTTTAATGAACTGAGGCCGTGCCCCAAGGACAGTTATAATTTTCAACTATCCTCCAAAACAGATACAATTTTTCCATCAAATTGAAATTGGCCACATTGACTCAATCCATTTTCATCAAATTCAAGACGGCTACCCTTCTTATCTACCCATCCAACAATTTTTCCGGGGTTACCCAGGATGAGTGCAAAGTCCGGCACATCTTTTGTGATAACTGCACCGGCGCCGATCATTGCATACTGGCCAATAGTATTGCCACAGACGATTGTGGCATTGGCTCCGATTGACGCTGATTTTTTTACCAGCGTTTTATCATAAAATTCAGATCCTCGCTGTGGAAATTCACATCGAGGTAAAAGAATATTTGTAAATACCATGGATGGGCCGCAGAAGACGTAATCTTCCAGTTCAACGCCTTCGTAAACAGATACATTATTCTGGATCTTTACTGAATTACCAATTTTAACATTATTACCGACATTTACATTTTGGCCCAGTGAGCAGTTTTCGCCGATGACTGCACCGGATTGGATGTGGGAGAAGTGCCAGATTTTTGTTCCGTTACCAATGGAAATGTTTTCATCAAGAATGGCGGTTTCATGTGCGAAATAAGGATTTGTATTCATTGTTTATTGACCCCCTCTTTAGTTCTCCCCCATAAAGGGAGAGAGGGGTGAGGGTTTTTTATTTAAAGAATTTGTGGCCATTTCCAGGATTTTTACTACATCTAAACCATCATCAAATGTCGCTTTATCGATCTTTTTACCATTGACTACATCAATAAAATATTTTAATTCATTCGTTAAAGGCAGCGTTTGTTCGTACTCAATTTTTCTCGATGGCTTATTTTTTAATGATAATAAATTCAAGTCAGGATCGGAATCTTTCTCATAAAATAATAATGGTTTATTTTCAGCTGAATCCTCAAAGTGGAGTGACCCTTTGGATCCAATAACCACTAATCGATGCTCCTTAAAGGGGTGCAGCCAACTGACATAGATGTGCCCTTGCACTCCATCTGGATATTTTAAATAGGTAATGGTTGTATCATGGATATTTTTTTGGATAAAAGCGCCCCCAGAGGATTGAACTTC
>JYMV01051939.1_pt1 | contig 13850 bp, 12 predicted proteins | sample 338911 | NCBI WGS metagenome assembly JYMV01 (sample SAMN03354496, study PRJNA234377) | hydrothermal vent metagenome | biome: Deep sea; feature: Hydrothermal plumes at the Eastern Lau Spreading Center, Western Pacific Ocean; material: Seawater | place: Tonga | collected 2009 | depth 2000 m m
TTTAACTTCGAAAGAACTTGTAAATTCAACTGCGCAAATAGATTATAGTAATTTCGGTCTTGTTCAAAATTGGCTATTGGATTGCCACGAACACTCCCTTGATCGGGAAAATCTTCATATAAATTTTCATAATTGCTTCCATCGTAATTTTCACTTAAAAATTCTGCGCCTAGACTTGCTTCCGCAGGAAAAGAAAATAATTTGGTGCTATAATTAAAACGAGTTCTTGCGCCTAAACCAAAACTATTTTCTTTTAAAATATCGAAGGGTCGCGGTTCATAAGCATCTCGACTATTGACAAAAACACTAGTGGTATTTTCGAAATTATCGGTGAAATGCTGTGTGTACGAAAGTCCCATCACAAAACGATCGTAAGATTCGTAACCTTGCGCAGAACGCCAAGTAAAAGCGGCAGATTCAGGATTTTCTTCAAAAGCAGTTTTGCCAATAGAACTTGGGATATAAGCTTTTAAACGTGTAAAATTTCCGAGGAAACTTAAAGCAGAATGTTCACCGGAATAGATCGTTCCGTTAAAATGGAACGATTTTCGATCGTAATCAGAATTGTCGCGATAACCTTCACTTTGCAAATGATTATAAGTCGCAAAAAGTGATTTTTTTTCATCGGCATAACCTACGCTCAGCGTGTTTTTTTGCAGTTGATAACTTCCGAAGCTACTGGAAATTTTTGCGAAAGATCGTTCTTTACCCGGCTCGTAAGCAAAAAGATGCAAAACACCACCTAAACCGGAACCATATAAACTAGAATTTGGTCCTTTAATAATTTCTACACTTTCGATAGCTTCTAAATCTATGTCGTTGATGGCAGTTTGCCCATCGCCTGTGGTAATCGGAATTTCGTTAAAATAGGCTTTAAGTCGGTTAGTGCCGTATTGCGCGCGAGCACCGATACCGCGAATGGTAATTCGATTGGTATTTAAAGCTCCTTCTTGCGTGTAAACTCCGGGAACACGATTAAATGAAGCACTTAAAAGCGTTGGAGAATTTCTGTTAAGTTCTTCTTGTTGAAGTTGATTGACAGCGGCGGGAGTTTGTTTGAGTTCAGCTTGTATGCTGGTTCCTTTTAAAATAACTTGCGGCAATGCTGTACTATCTAAAACAGGCTCAAGATTTTCTTCTTGAGCCTGTAAGTTAGTAGAGCAAATACCTAAAATTAGAGCGGTAATTGCGTAATATTTCAAATTTATTTGGGGATTGAATTAATGTTTATTCGTATGAAACTTTCCAAATGATTCCGGCATCATCATCGTTCACTAACAACGAACCGTCTGGAGTTTGGGTGACGCCTACGGGACGACCGTGAACTTCAGAGCCATTTTCATTGGCGATAAAACCGGTTAAAAAATCTTCTGGCTCTTGTGGATTTCCTTCAGCATCGAAAGGAATAAAAACTACTTTATATCCGGCAAGCTTAGACCTGTTCCAAGAACCGTGCTGACCGATAAATGCTCCGTTTTTATATTTCTTCGGAAATTTATCTTTTGTATAAAATTCAATACCTAAAGAAGCTGTATGTGAACCTAATGGAACATCTGGAACGATGGCTTTATCAACCATATCTTGATGCGGATCGTCTTCCCAACGCGGATCTTTTATTTGCCCGTAATAAGAATATGGCCATCCATACCAACCACCTTCTTTCACGCTTGTTGCATAATCAGGAACTAAATTATCGCCTAATTTATCGCGTTCGTTAACCGCCGCCCAAAGTTCTCCGGTCACCGGGTTCCAATCGATCCCAACAGGGTTTCTTAGACCGGCTGCATAAACTTTTTCGTCAGTTCCGTCAGGATTAATTTCTAATACATTCGCTCTTCGTTTTTCTTTTTCCATACCGTGTTCGCCCACGTTACTTGAAGAACCAACTGTAATGTATATTTTTGATTTGTCCTTATTCGTAATAATATTTCGCGTCCAGTGATGATTATAACCTCCGGCAGGAAGATCGATCACCACTTCTGGCTCTGCAGTGATTTTAGTTTGACCTTCTTCATAAGGAAATTTCACCAACGCATCGACATTAGCGACATAGAAATAACCGTCTAAGATCAACATCCCAAAGGGTTGATTAAGGTCTTCTAAAAATGTAAAACTCTCATCTGGGTAACCGTCGTCATCATTGTCACGAAACATCGTAATTCTGTTTGCACTTTTGCTGGCATCGTTGGTTTCAGCTACAAAATAATCGCCATTATCTGCGATGTACGTCCAACGAGGATGCTCTAGATCATCGGTAAAACGAGTTACGGTAAATCCGTTTGGAGCAGTTGGTGATTCCCGCTGATCCCAATTAATAATCTTACTTTCTAAACGAACAGATTCTGTGTTAAATGCCGGTGGAAGCGTTAATTCTCCAACAGCAGTTTCTACGGTTGTGTAAGTGCTGTCTTCAGCTATTTCTTTTTTTGTTTCAGAAGAAACTTTACGTTCTCCCATGCAACTTGTTAGGAGCAAAGTCGAGCAAAGAAAACTCGATAAAATTAGTGGTAGTTTTTTCATCATTGTAGTATTTTGCACTAAAATAATTGATAACTCAAGGAAGTTAAAGCCTAAACACCACATTAATATATGTTTAACAAGTTTTTACAGGTTTGGTTAATTCACGATTTAATAACTTTTCAATTAGAAGTATAATCTTCGTATTTTTGAAATCTACAACCAATTATTCTATCTATGCGGTATTTGCTTTTATCTATTTTATTAATAACACTTTACAGTTGCGACCTTTCTAAATATAAATTGGTAAAAGAATATGATTTAAGTACAACCTATGAGAAATCTCAAGGCAAAGAAACTGCCACCTATAATGAGGTGATTCGTTTTTATGCTGAATTAGACGATGCTTTTTCTAGTGTTTCATTTATAGAATATGGTGAAACCGATAGTGGCAAACCGCTTCATTTGGCCATTTTTAACCCTGATGCCGAATTTGATCCGGAATATTTTCCTGATGAAAAACAAGTGCTACTTATAAATAATGGTATTCATCCCGGTGAGAGTGACGGAATCGATGCGACGATGTTATTGTTTAGAGATTTAGCTCAAGATTCGATACCTATTCCTGAAAATACGATCATCGCAACCATTCCTGTTTACAATATTGGCGGTGCTTTAAATAGAAATACATCTACCCGAACTAATCAAAACGGCCCGGCATCTTACGGTTTTAGAGGCAATGCTAGAAACTACGATCTTAATCGAGATTTTGTAAAAGCAGATACCAAAAACACCAAAACATTTTATGAAATTTTTCAAGCTTTAGATCCAGATGTATTTATCGATAATCACGTGAGTAATGGCGCCGATTATCAATATACGTTAACCCATTTACTTACCCAACATAATAAATTAAATGGTGAATTAGGCAATTATCTACATCAAGAATTTATGCCGGCTTTAGAAGATAGTTTAGTCACTAAAAACTGGCCGATCACGCCTTATGTAAATGTTTTTAATGAAAGTCCGGAAGTTGGTTTTGCTCAATTTAACGACACGCCAAGATATTCAACAGGATATTCTACGATGTTTAATAGCTTAGGAATGATGCTCGAAACGCATATGCTCAAACCTTACGCTCAACGTGTAGAAGGTACTTATGAATTTATGAAAACCACCATTAGCATTATCGATAAAAATTCAACTAAAATTTTAAAAGCTAGAGCGAAAAATAAAACACAATTTACCGCCGCAAAAGAATATTATTTGAATTATGAGGTTGATAGCAGCAAAACTTCAACCCTACAATTTAAAGGTTATCAAGATACCCTTGTAAAAAGTAAAGTAACCGGCTTAGATCGTTTACAATACAACCAAAATAAACCTTACACCAAGGAGGTGACGTACTACAATTACTTTCAACCAAAAGATACGGTAAGTGTCCCGAAAGCTTATGTGATTCCGCAAGGCTGGTGGCAAGTGATCGATTTATTAAAAGCAAATCATATTGAAATGCAAAGGCTCGAAAAAGACACTATTCTTAATGTAGAAGCTTATAAAATAACCGACTATAAAACGAGACAAAACGCTTACGAAGGTCATTACCAACATTACGATACCAAAGTTGAAGCTTATACAGAAAAAGTGAGATTTAGAGCTGGTGATTTTGTTGTTTCAACTCAACAAGAGGGAATTCGTTATTTATTAGAAACTTTAGAACCTATCGCTAATGATTCTTTTTTCAACTGGAATTTTTTCGACACCGTTCTTCAGCAGAAAGAGCATTTTTCACCTTATGTTTTTGAAGATAAAGCGTTGCAAATTTTGAGTACAGATTCTATACTAAAACGCAATTTTGATTCGATTAAAAAAGCAGATCGAAACTTCAGCAAAAATTGCTACAGCCAATTAGATTGGATTCATAAACATTCTGAACATTACGAAAAAGCTCATTTACGATACCCGATTTTTAGGATGCTGAATTAAATATTCTTTCGGGAACAAAAGTTTTATATTTTCATAAGATTGCTTGAGCGCTTCTTGGCTTTTTTCAAAGTCTTTCCATTCGACTTTGGTGATGCCTTCTTTTTCCTGCGGAATTAATTCACCATCAAAATCGGTCGTCATCTCAAACCAAAAAGTTTCCTTCAGCTTATACTTCCCTTTTCGTTTTAAAATATGATAGGTAGTTTTTAAAAACTGACTAATTTCTAGTCCTTCCACCATTGTTTCTTCTTCTACTTCACGAATAGCAGTTTCTTCAATAGTTTCTTTCTTTTCAGCTTTTCCTTTGGGCAAATCCCAACGATCGTTACGGTAAATAAATAAAATTTCGCCTTTAGGATTATACACTAAACCACCACCGGCAACAATCGTTTTTAGCTTTTTCTTTAAGTGTTTTAAAAGCTTCTCTTCCTTTTTGTGATACAGGTTAACATAAAGTAACTCGCCTTTAGCCACTTTTTTAATTAACTTTTTTATCTTCACCTTTTTAATAGGAATCGATGTATATTGAGTTCCAATTTCTTTTTCTGTTGAAAGAATTATTGGCACGTCATTCACAAAAACTTTATACATTTGCAGTATGATTTTAGAAAAAGAAACAGCCAAAAAAACAGCCGAACTTTTATTGCAAATTAAAGCAATAAAATTAAATCCGCAAGAACCTTTTACTTGGGCAAGCGGATGGAAATCTCCAATCTATTGCGATAACCGTATCGTTTTATCGTATCCGCCAATTCGAAATTACATTCGAGAAAACATCGCTAAGCAAGTAGAAAAGATCTACGGAAAGCCTGACGTTATTGCCGGTGTAGCCACGGGAGCGATTGGGATCGGGATGTTAGTTGCCGAGTATTTAGGTTTACCGTTTGTTTATGTTAGACCTGAAGCAAAAAAACACGGACGACAAAACCAGATCGAAGGTCATTTAGAAAGTGGTCAGCACGTTGTGGTTATTGAAGATCTAATAAGCACCGGAAAAAGTAGTTTAAATGCAGTAAAAGCTTTAAAAGAAGCCAATGCTACTGTAAAAGGGATGATCGCTATTTTTTCTTACGGTTTTGATGTTGCTGAAGAAAATTTTGAAAAAGAACATTTACACGTAAATGTGTTGAGTAACTACGAACATCTTATTGAGCAAGCTGTAGAAACTAGTTATTTAAATAAAGATGAAGCCTCTACCTTAAGAAGCTGGAGACAAGATCCTGCTAATTGGTCACCAAAATAAAAACTATGCATTTAGAAAGCGAAACAACAACGGTAAATAAAAGCCAACAAGAGGTTTTTGAATTTTTAACCAATGTGCATAACTACGAAAAGATTATGCCCGAAAGCATCGAAAAATTTGAAATTAAAGGAGACGATAGTTTTCTTTTTCAGTTGAAAGGGATGCCGGTTATTGGCTTAAAAATGCAAGATAAAACGCCTTATCATGCTGCAACTTTAGGCTCGATGAGCGATAAATTTGCTTTCACTTTAAAAGCAGATATTCAAGAGGTCGATGCAAACACCAGTAAAGTTCAACTGGTTTTTGATGGTGAATTTAATGCGATGATGGCGATGATGGTTAAAGCACCACTAAAGAAATTTATAAATACATTGAGTGAGAATTTAGGAAAGCTCTAATAGAGTAATTTAATTTCTTTTATATCAAACTCTAATTCTACTTGGTCTTCAAACAACACGACTAATCGTCCTTGTTTGGAGACTTTTTTAATGATGCCTGTTTTTCTTCTTCCGTCAGGAAATTCAAAGGTTGAAGCTTTTTCTAACCGAAATAAATGGGTATAGTATTCTGCTAAGATCGCTTCAATATCCCTATCTTTTTTATCATAGATATTTTTTTCGATTGTAGTTACGAGTTGCTTCAATAAATATTCTAGATCAAAATGAACACCGGTAAGTTTTTTTAAGGAAGAAGCTTGCGTTAAATTTCCGAAATCGGTCTGGTTCACGTTTAGACCAATCCCGATGATCGAGCTCCCTACTCTGCCATTAATTAAAATATTTTCGATTAAAATTCCGCAGATCTTAAAGTTTTCTGCCAATATGTCGTTTGGCCATTTTATCTTCAGTTTCGGGATTTGGTGTTTTTTTAATACTTCAACAATACTACAAGCAACGATTGCGCTTAACTTAAATTGCTCTTCTATTTTTAGATGCAGATCGTTTAAAAGTATGCTAAACGTAAGGTTTTCTCCTTTTTTGGCCGTCCAAGAAGCTCCCATTTGCCCCTTGCCTTTGGTTTGTTCTTCTGTAACCACATAGCAATTTTCGATGTCGGGCTGGTCTCTAAAAAGTTCTCTTAAAAACAAGTTGGTAGAATCGGTGGCAAGGACTTTGATACTTCGCATGTGAGATTAATTGAGAGCGCTTGAAATAATGTTTAAATAAGCACGCAAAAAAAGCGCAAAAAATAATAACTTTGCGTAAAATAATTAAAATTTAATGGTAAAAAAAGAAAATAACGCAGACCAACTGATTACACATATACTGAAGGGGATTGAAGAGGTTAAAGGAAAAGATATTCAGATCTTAGATTTAAGAGAAATTGATAATACGGTTTGTGACTATTTCATTATTTGCAATGGTACTTCAAACACGCAAGTAAACGCCATTGTAAACTCTATCCAAAAAACCGTGAGCAAGGCAATTAAAGATAAACCTTGGCACGTAGAAGGTACCGAAAATGCAGAATGGGTACTTATTGACTACGTAAATATAGTAGTTCACGTTTTCCAAAAACACATTAGAGAATATTACGATATCGAAAGTTTGTGGGGAGACGCAAAAACCACTACTATTGAAACCAATTACTAAAATTTCTATTAGAAAATATACCAATGGCTAAAGAGCAAAATAAAAAGAAACCGGGTAATAATAAACCTAAATTTAATTCTTATTGGATTTACATCGGGATCGTCTTAATTTTCTTAGGACTTAATTTTTTTGGCGGAATGGGTTTTAACGAACCGGCAAAAAGTAACATTTCTGAATTTGAAAATTATTTAAGAGATGGTGATGTAAAAAGAGTAGTTGTCATTAACGATAGAACGGCCAACGTTTACCTTACTGAAGCTGCTGAAGCTAAAGAAGAACATAAAAAAACTCAGGAAAAAGAATTTCTTCCGGCGGGAGATCAACCCGATTATAGTTTTGAGATTGGTGATCTTCAAAATTTTCAGAATAACTTCAACGAAATTAAAAATGAAAATAATCTAGCTGCCAATTTAGAATTTGAAACTCATCAAAATTATTGGACAGATATTCTTTTCACACTATTACCATTTATTTTACTATTTGGTATTTGGATCTTTATTATGAGAAGAATGAGCGGTGGTGCCGGTGGTGGCGCAGGAGGTCAGATCTTCAACATCGGCAAATCTAAAGCCAAGTTATTTGACCAAAACACCGACGTAAAAACTTCTTTTAAAGATGTTGCCGGTTTAGAAGGTGCCAAAGAAGAAGTTCAAGAGATTGTAGATTTCTTAAAACAACCCGAAAAATATACCTCATTAGGTGGTAAAATACCTAAAGGAGCTTTATTAGTAGGACCTCCGGGAACCGGTAAAACATTACTTGCAAAAGCTGTTGCCGGTGAAGCAAAAGTGCCATTCTTTTCACTTTCAGGTTCAGATTTTGTAGAGATGTTTGTAGGTGTTGGAGCTTCTCGTGTAAGAGATTTATTCAAACAAGCAAAAGAAAAATCTCCGGCTATTATTTTTATTGATGAGATCGATGCTATTGGTAGAGCTCGTGGTAAAAACAATATGTCTGGTTCTAATGACGAAAGAGAAAACACGCTTAATCAGCTACTTACAGAAATGGATGGTTTTGGGACGAATACGAACGTAATTGTATTGGCGGCAACTAACCGTGCAGATGTTTTAGATAAAGCCCTAATGCGTGCCGGACGTTTTGACCGTCAAATTTACGTAGACTTACCAGACGTGAGAGAACGTCAAGAAATATTCGAAGTTCATTTGCGTCCGCTAAAAAAAGTGGCAGACGAATTAGATACTGAATTTTTAGCAAAACAAACTCCGGGATTCTCGGGAGCAGATATTGCTAACGTTTGTAACGAAGCTGCTTTAATTGCCGCTCGTAAAGGAAATAAAGCCGTTGGCAAACAAGATTTCTTAGATGCTGTCGATAGAATTGTGGGTGGTTTAGAGAAGAAAAATAAAATTATCACACCAGAAGAGAAGAAAGCAATTGCCTTTCACGAAGCTGGTCACGCAACGGTAAGTTGGATGCTAGAACACGCAGCACCACTAGTAAAAGTTACTATTGTACCTCGAGGCCAATCATTAGGAGCGGCTTGGTATTTACCGGAAGAACGCCTTATTGTTCGTACAGAGCAAATGTTAGATGAAATGTGTGCTACCATGGGTGGTCGTGCGGCAGAAAAGGTAATTTTCGATAAAATTTCTACCGGGGCTTTAAGTGACTTAGAAAAAGTAACTAAACAAGCGAAAGCGATGGTTACCATTTACGGTTTAAATGAAAAAATCGGTAACCTTACTTATTACGATTCTACCGGGCAAAGTGAATACAGTTTCGCAAAACCTTACAGTGAAACTACTGCAGAATTAATTGATAAAGAGATTTCTAATATTATTGAAACTCAATACCAAAGAGCAATTAATTTACTAACAGAAAATAAAGACAAGCTTACAGAATTAGCTGAGATCCTTCTTGACAAAGAGGTTATTTTTAAAGATGATTTACAAAGAATTTTTGGAGATAGACCTTTTGCTAAGACAAATGGTGAAGAAAAAAAACTGATCGACCAAAGTCCTCAGGAAGTTGAAAGTAGTGAAAATTCTACTTCTCAAAACGAGAATTTCCCTGAAGATTCACAAAATTTAGGTCCAAAAAACTAATAAACACTTAAAAAATCTTGATTTTACCTTAGGTACAATCAAGATTTTTTATATTTGAGTTAGTTTAATTTTAAAAAAGGTATTTACCCCAATCTAATATATGGGTCTATTTAGAAAATTATTTCCATCCAAATCTAAATCAGACAAAGAAGAGGATCAAAAAAATGATGCTAGAAGTAAATATATGCCGGAACCCGAACTTCCGACAGATGATAACTTCGTGTATCATTTTAAGAAAAATGGTGGTAAATTTTTATACTGCCAAGACCAAAACGAAGTAAAAGAAGTTTTTCAAGAAATATTAAAAGAAAACAATTGGGAAAACGCTGATTGCTGTTGTTTCGATGAAAACCTAAAACAAACATTTAAAGATTTTAATTTAGAATATACGTTTAATGGTGAAGCAAGTTTTTTTCTCTCTACTTGTGAATATTTAATTGCCAATACGGGAGCGTTATTAATAAGCTCTAACCAAATAAAAGAAAAAAAATTAGCTGAAATTCCTCATAACTTTGTTATTCTTGCAGCTACCAGCCAATTGGTAGATACGATTGGAGAAGGACTTAGAGGAATTAAATCGAAGAGTAAAAACAAAATTCCATCCAACATAACCACCATTAAAACTTTTGAAGACAAACAAGAAAGTGACTTTATGAGTTATGGGAGTACCTCTAAAAATGTATATTTACTCCTATTAGAAGACTTGTAATTTATGAATGAACTTTTAAAAAGAACCTTATCCGGTGCTTTATATGTTGTACTTTTAATCTCTGCTATTCTCATTCACGAATACAGTTTTATAGCTTTATTTTTTGTTTTTGGATTAATTTGCTTGTACGAATTGCAAAACCTATTAAAACTTAATAGCTATTTAAACTATATCGTTTTATTGGGCGCGCTTATTCTCTTCGGAATTTTAAAAATTCACGAGTATAGCATTATCATCCTTTTGATCATCACCATTTTCGTAAAGATCTTATTACTGAAAGATCTTTTGATCATTCATAAAATTCCATTATTTGAAGGAAAAAAATATATTTTAACCTTATTCTATCTCATTTCTTCGATCGTATTTTTAACTTTAATACCTTACGAAGATGGAGATTATTCACCTTTCATTTTAATAGGTGTTTTCTTTTTGGTATGGTTTAACGATTCTTTTGCCTATTTGGTAGGTAAAAACTTCGGAAAAAGAAAATTATATGAGAGAATATCTCCCAACAAGACTGTTGAAGGTTTTCTAGGCGGAATTTTCTTTTCGATGTTAGCTAGTTTTGGAGTCGCCTATTTTACAAAAACATTAGATTATCAAACTTGGCTTATAATTTCTATCTTAGTAAGTATATTTGGCACCTGTGGCGATTTAATACAATCTAAACTTAAAAGACAAGCTAACGTAAAAGACAGCGGAACAATTATGCCGGGACACGGCGGACTTTTAGATCGATTAGACAGCATTTTATTTGCCGGTACTTTTGTATATGCTTACTTATTAATTATTTAAAAAAACTATGTTTCATAAAGAAGGTCATAAAATATTAGCAGTTACCATACTCATCTGTATTGCGGTAAATGTTCTATCCTATTTATTTATAGAAATTAGCTGGATCAACCAGTTAATCTTGGCAGCAAGCATCATAATGTTTTTGCTAATTCTACAATTTTTTAGAAATCCAAAACGTCAGACGGTAGTTAGCGATCATAATATTGTTGCGCCGGTAGATGGGAAAGTAGTTGTGATCGAAGAAGTTTTTGAGAAAGAATACTTTAAAGAAAAGCGCTTACAGGTTTCTGTATTTATGTCGCCTATAAATGTACACGTAACTCGACACCCAATTAATGGTGAAGTTGTATTTAGCAAATACCATCCCGGTAAATATTTAGTAGCCTGGCACCCAAAAGCTAGTGAAGAGAACGAACGAACTACGGTTGTGGTAAAAAATGATGCAGTAGGAGAAGTTTTATATAGACAAATTGCCGGAGCTTTAGCAAAACGTATTGTAAACTATGCCAAAGAAGGGCAAGAAGTAGTACAAGGTAGCGACAGCGGATTTATAAAATTTGGTTCTCGTGTAGATGTGTTCTTACCTATTGGCACTAAACTTGAAGTTGAGCTTAATCAAAAAGTTAAAGGTGGTTTAACCGTAATTGCGAATGTTTAATGAGTTCTGCGAAAAGCAACTTAGACAAAGAATTTGAAGAAGCCTACCTGCGTGCATCGAAAACAGATTTACGTTTTCCTCCAGATGTGCGTTTACATTTTTATGCTTACTACAAAAGAGCTACAGAAGACAACTCTATACATCAAGAAGAAAGTTTAGACAGTCGTTTGATCGGTGCTTTTAAAATGAATGCGATGTTTCAAATACGGGGTTTATCTAGAGATGATGCCAAACGAAAATACATTGAACTGGTAAACAAGTACATTACAGAGTAATTTTTGAATTTTGAATTTTGAATTTTGAATTTTGAATTTTGAATTTTGAATTTTTTACTGCATAAAATTTGTAAAAAATTCTTTTCAGAATATCACCTATTGCCTAAATCCTACTCCCTAAAACCTATTTCTCCTAATACCTAAAATGCGCTAGGGATAGAAGTGAAAAGCCCGTAAAACTTAACGTCTATTCAAATAAAAACCTCAAAGAAGCGACTAAAAGAAGCTTTTTTGAGGTTTTTATTTGAAGATTTTAAGTTGCGTACTTGCAACGGATAGCCCGCTCGAGCGCAACTAAGAATATTTTATTTTACCGGAAAACCGCGATCTCGCATTAAGGCATCGATATTAGCATCTCGACCTCTAAACTGTCGATAAGCTTCTGCCGGATCTACTGCATTTCTTGGAGCAAATAAAAAGCGTTTTAATTTATGTGCTGTTTCTTTATCGTAAAAACCTCCCGGAGATTCTGCAAAAGCTTCTGCAGCATCTGATGTTAACACATCTGCCCATAAATAACCGTAGTAACCGGTGGCATAACCTTCACCAGAAAATACGTGACCAAATTGAGTTGAACGGTGACGCATCGGCAATTCTTTTGGCATACCAAGAGCATCGAGTTGTTGTTTTTCGAATTCTTGTATATCTGTAATTTCATTAGGATCGGTGGTATGAAATTTCATATCCATTAAAGCTGAAGCTAGATATTCTGTGGTGGCAAAACCTTGGTTAAACGTTGAAGCTTTCTTTATCTTAGCTACCAATTCTGCCGGCATTGGTTCTCCGGTTTTGTAGTGTTTTAAAAATTTATTGATCACTGCATCGGTCGATAACCAACGTTCTAACAATTGCGATTGAAACTCGGTATAATCACGAACTCCTCCATTTAAAGTCGGATATTTTACCTCTGCGGAAAGAAAGTGTAACGCGTGACCGAATTCGTGGAAAAATGTTTCTGCATCGTCCCAAGATACTAAAGTTGGTTCTCCTGCGGCCGGTTTAACGAAATTTGAATTATTAGATGCCAACACGGGTTGATTACCATTTAATTCTGTACGACTACGGTAAGAGGTAGCCCAAGCTCCGGAACGTTTTCCTTTTCTAGCATAAGGATCGAGGTACCATAAACCTACCAACTCTCCAGAGTCTTTATCTTTCACTTCCCAAACTTTTACATCTTCTTGAAAAACAGGAACGCTTCCTTCTGCAACCGGACTAAATTCGTAATTAAACAACTCTCCCGCTACATAGAAAATAGCTTTTCTTAAGTTATTTAGTTCTAAATACTGCTTTACTTCTTCACTATCGAGATCGTATTTTTCTTGACGAACTTTCTCCATATAATAGCGATAATCCCAAGGCTCGATAGTAATATTTTCACCTTCTCGTTTTGCTAAATCTTCCATTTCGCTCACCTCTTCTTCTACTCTAGCTAAAGCTGCCGGCCAAACCTTCATCATAAGGTCCATTGCGTTTTCCGGATTTTTAGCCATACGATCTTGCAAACGCCATTCTGCATAATTATCGTACCCCATTAAGCCAACACGCTCATCTCTTAATTCTAATATTTTTTTGATAATTTTATTGTTATCATATTCATCCCCGTTATTACCACGCGCGTAATATTTTTGCCAAACCTTTTTACGTAATTCTCGATTATCGGCATAAGTTAAAAAGGGATCCATTGAAGAACGAGTATTGGTAACTGCATACATTTTGTCACCACCATTTTCTTCTGCAGCTACTTTAGCCGATTTTAAATAAGATTCGGGTAATCCTTCTGCTTCTTCTTCAGAAAAAAATGTAACATAACCTTCTTCATCTGCTAAAACATTATTAGAGAACAGAGTATATAATTCTGAAAGTTGTTTTTCAATTTCAGCATAACGCTCTTTATCTTCTTTATTTAAGTTGGCGCCATCCATTTCAAAATTCTTATAGATAAGCTCAATTACACGTTGTTGTTGCTGCGGAAGGTTTTCTTTTTGAGCATTATCATAAACGGTTTTTATTCGCTTAAAAAGCTTTTCATTTTGAGCAATTTCTGAACTGTATTTAGAGATTTTCGG
>JYMV01003672.1_pt1 | contig 13846 bp, 10 predicted proteins | sample 338911 | NCBI WGS metagenome assembly JYMV01 (sample SAMN03354496, study PRJNA234377) | hydrothermal vent metagenome | biome: Deep sea; feature: Hydrothermal plumes at the Eastern Lau Spreading Center, Western Pacific Ocean; material: Seawater | place: Tonga | collected 2009 | depth 2000 m m
AAGGAAAATGTGACGCCAAGTCCCGAGCCGGAAGCCGAGCCGATCTACGGCAAGACCTACCTGCCGCGGAAATTCAAGACAGTCATCGCCGTGCCGCCGAGCAACGACGTCGATGTGTTCGCGCATGACCTCGGCTTCATCGCCATCATCGAGGATGACAAGATTGTTGGCTACAACATCACCGTCGGCGGCGGCATGGGGATGAGCCACGGCAAGGAGACAACCTTCCCGCGCTTGGCGGACGTGCTCGGGTTTTGCACGCCGGAACAAGTGACCGACGTCGCCGAGAAGATCGTCACCACGCAGCGCGACTTCGGCGACCGCGTTGACCGCAGGCACGCGCGCCTCAAGTACACGATCGAGGGCCACGGCCTGGAGTGGTTTCGCGGCGAGGTCGAAAACCGGCTCGGCTACGGGCTTGGCCAAGCGAGGCCGTTTAAGTTCGACGACAACAGCGACCGCTACGGCTGGATCGACGACGAGAACGGCAACAGCCACCTGACGTTGTTCATCCAAAATGGCCGCGTCGCCGACACCGACGAATCCCCGATGCGAACCGGCCTGCGCGAGATTGCGAAGGTGCATGACGGCGATTTTCGCCTGACCGCGAATCAAAACCTGATCATCGCCAACATATCGCCGGCCAAGCGCACCGAGATCGAGGCGTTGCTCGACCAGTACAAGCTGGCCGATAGCCACGGCCAAACAGGCCTGCGGCTCAACTCGATGGCGTGCGTCGCGCTGCCAACCTGCGGCTTGGCCTTGGCCGAGGCCCAGCGTTATCTGCCGGATCTGTTGGCCGAGCTGGACGCCGTGCTCGCGGAGCTTGGCTTGAAGGATGACGCGATCACGATCCGCATGACCGGCTGCCCGAACGGCTGCGCCCGGCCGTACATCGCCGAGATCGCCTTCGTGGGCCGTTCGCCCGGCAAATACAACATCTACCTCGGCGGCGGCTTCATCGGCGATCGCTTGAACAAGTTGTACAAAGTGTCGGCCAGGCAGGAGGAGATCGTCGGCATTCTGCGACCGATCCTCGAGCGTTATGCGAACGAGCGCAACGACGGCGAGCGCTTCGGAGACTTTGTGATTCGCACCGGCTACGTCGCTGAGACGCGCGAGGGCCGCGAATTCCACAACGATTTCAAAGAAGATTAAACCCGCTTGGCCAACCGTCTGGCCAAGCCGCGTGTTCATCCCGAAAGTGCTTGAGACGGGGTGGGGCGATGCGTACGATTCGCCTCCGTTTTTTCGGGGGGGAATGGCTGGATAGCTCAGTTGGTAGAGCAACGGATTGAAAATCCGTGTGTCCCCGGTTCGATTCCGGGTCCAGCCACCATTTTTCCTGCCGCCCGGGTTCACGACTTTTCCAATGGTGGAATCTGCAAAAACGATTTCCCTTCCAGGCTTGGAGGACGGCCGCAAGGCGGACGAGCCGTGCACGATTGTCATCTTCGGCGCGAGCGGCGACCTGACGGCGCGCAAGCTGATCCCCGCGCTGTATCACCTCCACCTCGAGGGGCAGATGCCGGAGTCGTTTCGCGTGGTCGGCTTTGCGCGCCGCGAAAAAACCGATGCAAGCTGGCGCGACGAGATGCGCGCCGGTGTCGAGACCTATTCCCGCACGCGGCGGGTGGACGACGCCCAGTGGAGTGCCTTTGTCGCCAATCTCTCCTACCATCGCGGCGACCTCACCGATGCCGACGCCTACACCGGCTTGGCCAAGTGCCTGGCTGGACTCGGCGATCCGCGCCTCGTCAACAACCTTGTTTTTTACCTCGCGATCTCGCCAAGCCTCTTCAGCGAGGTCGTCGACCAACTGCGGGCCGCAGATTTGCTTCATCGCCTGGAGGAGGACGACAAGCAGTGGCAGCGCGTCGTGGTGGAGAAGCCGTTCGGTCACGACCTGCAGTCGGCGCACGTGCTGAACAACCACTTGTTGCGCCACGTGCGCGAGCGGCAGATTTTTCGCATCGACCATTACCTCGGCAAGGAGACGGTGCAAAACATCATGATGTTTCGCTTCTCCAATGCCATTTTCGAGCAACTCTGGAACCGCGAAGCCATCGAGCACGTGCAGATCACCGTCAGCGAGGACATCGGCGTGGGGGGTCGCGGCGGTTACTTCGAGGAGGCCGGCACGTTGCGCGACATGATGCAGAACCACTTGCTGCAGATTCTCTCCCTCGTGGCGATGGAGCCGCCGCCGTCGCTGGCCGCCGAGGACATCCGCAACGAAAAGGTGAAGCTGCTCAAATCCATCCGCCCGATGACACCGGAGGCGGTCGCCAAAAACGTGGTGCGCGGCCAGTACTTTGCCGGCACGGTGAAAGACGACAGCCGACAGGGCTACCGGCAGGAGGAGCGAGTGAACCCCGAGTCCAACGTCGAGACCTTCGTCGCCCTCAAGCTGTTCATCGACAACTGGCGCTGGAGCGGCGTGCCGTTTTACCTGCGCACCGGCAAGAATCTCCCGCTGCGGGCAAGCGAGGTGCGCGTACAGTTCCGCCCCACGCCCAACGTGCTCTTTGCCGCGCAGGGCAATCTCGACCTGCACGCCAATGCACTTACGCTGCGCCTCCAACCGGACGAGGGCATCTTCCTTCGCTTCAACGGCAAGGTGCCCGGCAACAGCATCGAGACGCGGCCGGTGCGCATGCACTTCGGCTACGACGCCGAGTTCGGCGCCTACACGCCCGAGGCGTATGAGCGGCTGCTGCTCGAGGCGATGGCCGGCGACGCGACGCTGTTCATCCGGCGCGACGAGGTGGAGACCGCCTGGCAGATCGTCGACGACATCCGCGCCGGGTGGGGCGGCACCCCGTTGTCGAACCGCGAATTCTACGCCGCCGGAACGTGGGGGCCGGTGGCGGCGGACGACCTGCTCGAGCAGGACAGCCACAAGTGGCACAACCCGAAACCGTCCAAGGGATGAGCGGCTGCACGGCTTTCGCCGATAAGGCCGCGCTTGCCGAACACGCTGCCGCGCAGTGGCTTGAGCGCTTGGCCAAGCGCGACACGAACAAGCCGTTCACCGTCGCGTTGTCCGGCGGGCGCATCCCGAGGCTGCTTTACGAGTCGGTGGTGGAGTTGGCGCGGCCAAGCGTGTTCGACAACGTACATTTTTTTTGGGGCGACGAGCGCGTGGTGCCGCCCACCGACGACGAGAGCAACTTCAAATTGGCCGACCTTGGCCTGTTCCGGCCGCTGCGGATTCCGCCTGGCCAAGTGCACCGTGTGCAGACGGAACGCAGCGAAACCGAGGCGGTGCAACTCGCCACCGACGAGTTGCTGCGATTCACCAACAGCCAAGCGGACCGCCAGCCGGTGATCGATCTCGTGTTCCTCGGCATGGGCGAGGACGCCCACGTCGCATCGCTCTTCCCCGGCGACACGGAGGCGATCAAGTCACAGGCGGTGTATCGAGCAGTGACCGGCCCCAAGCCGCCGCCGCGCCGCATCACGCTGGGTTATCCCGCCTTGGCCGCCGCGCGAGAGGTTTGGGTGCTGGCCTCCGGCGAAGGCAAGGCGGAGGCATTGCGCGTCTCCTTGACCAAGGGCGGCGACACACCGCTGGCCCGCGTTTTGCAAAGCCGCGAACGCACGGAAATCCTCACCGACTTCAAATTGTAAACACCCGGGATTACTCGGCGGCCGGTTGGAATGTCGCGCTGACCGGGTAATGGTCTGAGAGAAGACCGGTCGTCTCGTTGACGATGCAGGATGCGGCCCGGCAGGAGGCCGCCATGTTGGGGGTGGCGAAGACGTAGTCCAAACGCCGCCCGGGGCCCATGTCCTCATCCAGCCGCAGCCTTGTGGGGAACGTGCCGAGGAAGCCCCCGCGCTTGGCGTGGATCAGGTCCACGAACCCGGCGTCTTCCAGCCGTTTCAGGTGCCGGAAATCGAGTTGGCCGTCGCGCAGGTTCTTGCCTTTTGTCCGCTCGTCCAGCCGCTTAAAGAACGGGATCATGTCCTCGCTCTTGTCATAGACCGGCTTGTCATGCAGCGAGAAGGTGTTGAAGTCGCCCGCCAGCAGCACCCGGGCGTCCTTGGGCAGCGTGGCGAAGTCCTTCAGCAGCAGGTCAATCTCCCCGAGCCGGATCTCCCAGTTGCCGGGGTGCAGGTGGATGACGTAAACGTGGATGCCGTGGGTCTTGCAGTGCAGCAGCCCGTGATGAAATCCCTCTAGCGTGCGCCGGACCCCGGTGATCGGCTGGCTGGAGGTGATTCCGGTTGGGAACCCCTTTTCCTTGAGCAGGACGCTGTGCGGATGACTCCACGCCTTGGCATCGGCGGCCAGTTTCGCGGGAGTGTAGGTGTTCAATTCCTGCAACGAGACGATGTCCGGCGCCTGCTCCTTCACAAACGAGAGATAGCCGGCCTTGCGGTCGGGCTTTTTGGTGAACCCATACCACACGTTGTAACTCAGCAGTTTCAGTTTGTTGCCCGACTTGGCGGCGGACAGGCCGCGCGGCAGCAGCAACGCCCCTACGCCGGCCGCCCCGGCGGCCGCGAATTGACGCCGGTTGAGGATGCTTTGCTCGTTCATTTCGGTTCTCCTTCGAGGTTCGTTTGCGAAAAGCAAAGTTTAAAATACAGCTGTTGGTTTGGCGAGGATGGTTTGGATTTCAAACGGGTCTTGGATTCAAGCAACCAGATCTGGTTTCGACCCGGCCAACGGTCTTTAACAACGAACAACAAATGAGTCGAACCAAGCCGTGTCACGGATTGCCCCTCACGGCAGCGTAGCCACGTTGCATGTACTTCAGGTCGGGACTGTTGGGTGCGGACACTCCAAAGGTCTGCCCATCGGACATCCTGAAGGTGCGTTTATCCAGCCAACGATGCAATTCAACATGGCCATCGGCGAAGGCAAGGCAGTTCTTGTCCCCGTGCCGGATGGCAATCGGGTCCCACCAGGCGCTGGTGAACGGGTAGGGCAAAAGCCACCCGCCCCAGTTGCTCCCGCCGACATCGGTTTCCTCCTCGAGAAACACGTACTTGGTCGAGGGCGTCCTGAGTTGGCTGAACTTTATGACGGCTTCATTGGCTACGTAGGGCGGGCCATTCATGCTGCAGGGTATGGCGTAGCTTCTCCAAGCTATTCCTTGCTGAACCTTCCTGCTTTTTATGGGTGAATCCCGCCTGTCCCCAAGGCAATGGTAGACCTTGTGATCATTGAGGTAGGGCCATAAAAGTCCGTCTTTAAAACCTCGAATCTCATCCTCGATTGGAGCCCTTGGGCCGGTTTGTGTTCCTGATGCATTTTGTTTTCTCCCGACCCAGTCTCCCTGTCTGATGCCCCGGTCATGTGCACCGACGATTTTGTCGTCATTATCCTGATGGTACATCATCCAGGCCAGGATCAGGTTCTTTTCATTGCCCCTGCAGTGGGCCGCTTTCCCCGCTTCCTTGGCTTTTCCAAGTGCGGGAAGAAGTAATGATGCGAGGATGGCAATAATCGCAACCACCACCAGCAGTTCAATCAATGTAAACGCCCGGCTTGGTTTCGTTTTCATTTTGTACCCTCTATTTCAACACGCTGGAGTGGTCGATGATCCACTGGAAATCGGTTCGCGGCTTGGCGGGGACGATGCCGCCGACGGCTCCCTGCACCGGCGGGCGGACCGTGCCGTGCTCGCCGGTGACCTTCCAGCGATGCGTCGCTGCGTGGCCGTCCGCGTAGGAGAGGGCGGTTGCGCCGTCGTGATAGGACGCCGGCATGTTCCCCCACTTGTATTCGTGAAAGCGGTTCATGTAGTAGCCGTCGTTGATGGTGTCGGGATGTTCGCCAAGGAAAACAAAAATAATCGACGGCTTGCGAAGCTGACCGTCGGTGATGAACTGGACGTAGTCGGGGTTGAATTCATCGAGCAACGGGCCGGGGTCGCCGACGAGATGGTTCATCGAGTAGCTCCGGTTCCGGATGCCGTTCTTGGCGCGGCTTTTGTCGGAAGGGCACTTGAAAATCCCGATCGTGTCGCCCATGTACGGCGAGAGCAGCGACGAGGTGAGCGCGAGGCGGTTGGTGTTGTCCGCGCTGTCTTCCCAGTCCAGGACGTTGTTGGCCCAGTTGTTTCGCTGTTCGCGGGTTTGGTCGCGGCCGTGGTTGTTGACGTATTTCCCCTCGTGATCGTCCGCGTACAACGTCCAGCCCAGGCTCAACTGCTTGACGTTGCCGAGGCAGTGGATGCCGTGCGCCTTGGCCTTCGCCTTGGCCAATGCCGGCAACAGTAACCCCGCCAGCAGGGCGATGATGGCGATCACCACCAGCAACTCGATGAGCGTAAACGCTGCGCTTGGCCTCGGTTTCATTTCCCTTCAGCTTTCAATTCTTCACCCGTCTTGCCACTACGCTTGGCTCCACCACCTATTTTTGCCCGAAGAACGGGAATAGTTTTTTAAGTTCGGCGGGGCTTGGTTGCCGGCCGTATTCGCAGAGTTCGAAGGCCTCAGCGTGCTGGATGCTGCGGCCTTTTTTCTCGCCGTAAAGCTCGATGAGTTTTTCGCGGAAGCGGTCGGCGGTGGCGCGGGTGCGGCGGCCGAAGGTCTGGGTGAACTCGCGTTTTTTGGCCGCGCGCTTGGCGGGGTCGGTGGGCACCGGGATGACGGTCTCGAAGTTTCGCGCGGCCCAAAAGCTCTCGATCTGCGACTCAAGCGTCCAGAGCGCCTCCGCTTTCTGATCGGCGACTTCATCGATTCCAATCACGACGTTCGGGCTGAACGGGTTGGGCTTTTGAAAATAGTCGGACAGGTAGAGGAACACCGGGTTCCGGTTTAATTGCGGGGTGTCCGGGGCGAAATTGCTGACGGTAACCATGAAGGCGGCGTCCTGCATTAGCACGCCGGTGTAGCGGTGGTCCGGGTGGTAGTCGTTGGGGCGGTGGCCCATGACGATGTCGGCTTTCCACTCGCGGATCAGCCGTGTCAGCGCCTTGCGGTTTTCCAGGGTGGGCATGAGTTCGCCGTCGTGGTTGTCCATCACGTGCGACTCGATGCCGAGAATCTTGGCGGCCTCCTTGACTTCGCGCGTGCGCCGCTTGGCCAACTGCCCGCCTGCCATGATGGCGTGGCCGATGTCGCCGTTGGTGGTGGAGACGAATTTCACCTTGTGCCCCAGCTTGGCCCACATGGCGGCGACCCCACCGGCCTTGAGTTCGCAGTCGTCGGGATGCGCGCCAAAGACCATGATGCGCAGCTTTACGTTGTCGGCATCGGCTCCCCGGAGTTCCAGGGAGGTGGACATGCAACACCAAAGTGCCGCTGCGAGAAATGTGAAACGCATTTGATTGGGGGAGACTGTTGTCATCGTTATTATCTATTCAGGTTGATTTGGTTTGTAGGGTTCTGTTGACTCATAAAGAAAGAACGCCGAAGGGAGGAGGCCAGGGTGTGTCGATGGGTCAAGGTGCGGGCTTCACGTATCCCTTGCCAAACTGGTCGCCCACTGCGCGGATCTTGTCTCCCGCAAAATCGACCTCCAGCAGTTTTTCGCTCATCACCATGCGGCCTTTTTCGTCCATCAATGTCATGACGATTTTGCGCGTCTTGACGTCGATGACATCGCCGGTCGACGGCCAGCAGATTTTCCCGTCCAGGCTGAACGTGATCCAGCTGCTCACGGAGCTTGATGCTTTGCACCTGCACCGGCGGCATCTTTGTGGCGTCGAAAATATGCAGCGACTCGTTGTGGCCATCGGTCACCCAGAGTTCCTTTTCATCGGGCGTCATGGCGATGCCGTGGCTCGGACAGCCGTGACGCTTGACTAGCCCCATCTTGTACCCCTTCACCTCAACACGGTGAAGTTTCCTCCCCGTTACAAGGTCCCCGACTTCAAACCCCAGCAAGCCGTTGATGTTCACAAAACACAGCGTCTGCGCGCCATTGACCGTGAAGGGCCGAATCCGGTTGCTGAACGGCCCGATCCGTTTTTTGACCGTGTGCGTCGCGGTTTCCGTGACCGTCAAAATGTTGGACCTCAACCCGGCAAGATAGGCTTCCCTGCCGTCGTTGCCGTAAACCGTGTTGTGCGCCCCTGACTTTGGCGTCACGCGCGTGATTTCATCGCCGCTGGCGGCATCGAGCACATACCAGACATCCTTCTCGAACGACGGCTGGTAAATGATCCTGCCATCCGGCGACATCGACATCCGGTCGCAGCCAAGCGGATAGGTTCGTTCCCAAAGCACCCTGTCCGTGTGCAGGTCAATGCAGATCAGGTGCCGGATGGTGCTGACATACAGCCGGCCGGTCGCAGCGTTGCCGCAGATTCCCTTCACGTTGAGCGGCTTGCCGGCATCGGTCAGGCCGCCCGTGGGAATCCGTTTCACGAAGCGATAGTTGTCGTCGATGTCAAACACGATGACCCCATGCCCCCCGTACTGGGTATAGTTGCGAATGCCCGGCTCGGCCACATACAGGTGCCGCTTCAACGGCTCCGGTGCGTCGTCCTGGGCACGGGTCGTGTTGCCAACGCCAAACAGCGCGGCTGCGATTGTTGTGATGAGTAGTTGTTTCATTGCGATAACTTAGACGTCATGGTGTGGATAATTGTGACAGCTTTTCATTTACCAATTGCAGCGTGGAGGTCATTGAAACCAAGTCTGTCTTCGTGTGATAAACCCAGGCTTTACTGTTTGCAACCGCAACCCCAGAGATATCCACCTCGTCAGCCGTGGAGGATTCCAGAAACACAATCAATGAGTAGCTTGTTTGACCAAGTCGCCCATTTCTCCTTTTAGCCAGAATTCGATGGTGTGGATGTATCAAGGGAATGGAATCCATACCTTGATCGAAGTAGGCGTGCGGCAGTCCCCTGTTGTTGTGAATCTCCTCAAAGCTAAGGTTCGTGCCATTGGCTAACTGGATGGTGCGACGGACACCTTCTTCAGACTGCGGTTGGATGGCTTGAGTAACCGGTTCGCTTGGCTTCACTACTGATGACAGCTGTGACTCCCCACAGCCCACCAACAGCACGGCTGCGATTGTTGTGATGTGGAGTTGTTTCATTTCTCTTCAGCTTTCAATTCTTCACCCGTCCAGCCGCCGCGTTGGCGGAGGCGGTTTCATCATCGCCGGAAGTGTCCACCTCAGATACATACTCTCCACCGGGAGTTCCATCCTGTTCACGGGAGGCGTTCCAATTACCCGGGTCATTGCTGTCAGCGTTACCATCGAGGTTTTTTCTTGTTAGTGATTTACCGGTTCCGTCAACTGTTTCCGGCCATGGATCTTTATCGTCATAAGTGACGGCGTCCACCACATTGCCCAGGGCATCCCTTAAAACCACTGTTTCACCGCTGTTATCGAGCCCCCTGAAGTACTTGCCAAAGGGTTGAAAACCGTAACGCTCCCTAAAAGCCTTGGGATTTGCAGAAAGCACAATATGCCTGCCAGGCCCAATGGTCGCATTATCCGGGAAAGCGTAGTGAATGCCCTTGGTAAAGGCCGCGCCTGTCAGATGGATCGTTTTGTTGCTGCAATTCCTTATCTCCAGGAATTCATACTCTCCGGCGTCAAATGTATCCGGACCAGAATCATTGCCGTAAGTATGATAATGAATCTCTGAAATCTTAAGCGAATATTTTCCGATGTTCTGTATGTAAAGGATCTCACGCAACGGGCTCCAGTTGCTGCCGTCTTTGACCCGGGCTTTCATTACAGTTCCTGATACAGCGACCGTCTCCTTGTCTCCCCCATCGATGGCATCTCCAGACACATCCCCGCCAATGGCCCTGGGATCGATGCCGTCGGTTGTATAGAATATCGTTCCCCTTTCGTTGTCACTGTTTTCAAGGGTAATCATGGTTCCTGGTGCCGCTCCCCATTTGCGTTGAGCGATGACAGCGCCATTGGATCTCATGACGGGAGGGGCGAGATCCGGGTACAAGCCCCGATTCCTGAGTTGTTGAGCCACCTTATCTCTTCTCGTAGGGAGCCAACGCCTGAGTAAATAGTCGACGTTTCTTTGCCACATCTCAGGGGACTGACTCGTGGTGTTTCCCCAGCGGGCCGCCTCAGCGGGGATGGCGGCTTGCAGCTCATCGACCCGCGATGCCATCAGTTCAATTGAATTCTCGGGGGTCATCGAACCGTTATTGTAGAAATGACGATAAACATGATCCGCAAAACGCATCCTGTACTCCTCATTCTTCGAAAGGCGCTCGTGAAGTGTTTGCCCGTTAAACCATTGAAGTTCCCTGAATTTTTTATCGTTCGCAGGCGCGGTCCTGTCTTCCCATCCCGCATCCATGGAATGCTCAGCGTCGTGACGGAAAAATTTGAACCCGGCGGGGTTGTCGTGGTCTATCATGCAGAAAAAATTGTTAGTCGACCGTCCGCCCCACGCCGCCGCTTCATCGTTGCTGCCCGTGTAAAAAATACCCAGCATGTAGTCGATCAAGTTATCCACATCAACCAGGATTTTTCCATTGGGATCCACCGAGCCGTCCGGTTTAAGACCAAGCAGGGCGAAGTAGTCGCTGTTGTCGCCCGACCAATCCAACGTCCTTTCAAACAACTCACGATACAGTTCCAAAGTTCCATCAGTCACTTCAGTGGGCTTCATCCACCCCATGGCTTTAATCACATCATAGTCTTCGGGTTTGCCGCCAAAATAGGAGGCGCCGAAACGCCCTTCCGCCCGTTCCTGGGTCATAAAGATTCCCCAATACATCCCATTCATGTAAATGTGATAATATCGGCTTTTGGTAAAATGATGTCCGCTTTTGCCCTGTAAATCCCGGCAAAAAATGTCCCGCAAGAAAGTGTTCCTCCTGCTGTTTTCGAATGCCCATGAGTGGTTTTGGGAGGTCCGCAAATCTATTTTGTCAAATTCATCCACTCCTTCGTTGCCAAACAACGGGTATTTCAACTTTCCATCCCCGTACTCACTCCGAAAGAACAGCCGGTACGCGTGTTTCGGGTTCCTGGAGGTCGAACTGTACCCGCCTCGAATGCGGATACCGGCGTTCACCTGGAATCCCTCTGTCCCGTCCGGGTTGATCAGTTCCAGGGAACCCGGTATCTCGGTCTTTTTTCCCTGTTCACGCGGGTTGGCATATAACCCGTCTGACGGGTCAAACCAGTCGTCGGGGGATGCGACCAGTGACATGCTGGGTATCGCCCTTAAAGCGTCAGACATTTTATCTTTCCACCGGGCATCGTTGATCACACTTTGATTCATTCCATAGATCATCACCTGCCGATTCACCCTATGATCAACCGGCCAACCGCCACTAGGGCTTGCTGAATCTTGACGCTTGACACTTTCAACAAAAATATAGGTTTGGGTATCCACATTCGTCTCCTTCCATCCCTCTTTTTGGGCATAGGCGCGCACGATCACACCCGGGGTTTTGGGGCGTTTTATGATGCTGGACGGGTCGATGGCCACCGCGAGCGGACTTGTGCCACTAATTGTATTTTCTGAATAACGCGGATCACTTCCGTCGAGGGTATAGATGATTGTCGCTCCAGATGTTTCAGTGGTGATCACCTCATTAAATGGGGCATCAAAAAATCCTCGCCCAAACTTGAACTTGGTGTCTTTAACCTTGGCGGCAGAGACCGTGATGCTCAACACCACGGCAGAGAGTATTGTGGGCAGAAGGTGTTTCATAGGTCTGATGTCGGCCTACCGCGCCTAGCGGCAATATCCTGCATGCCGTTGTTGGACTCCAGTAAATCTGCGTGAATCACGACAATGTCATCATGATGAAAATACTTCCCCCTGATTCTCAACTCCGCTTGCCAAAGCGGAAGGTAAAAAACAGGAAAGGAATCCCTCTTGGGTTTGAAATTGACATCGAAATAGCTCCCGTGTCCGACGTCGGACGCGTAGATTGTCCGCTCGTGAGTCTCGGAGTGGGGATAAATTTCCAGCCACTCACGCCGAACAAGAAACTTGGTGCAACGGAGAACGCAGTAGGATGCAGAATAGCCCAGCACTCCTGCAAGCACTGCAATAAGCATCTTGTTTCTTCTTCTCATCTTCATGAGTCCAACGCCGTGCATCAGGCTTTTCCCGCGACAGCGTGAAAGAACCTGCACGCATCTTGTTGGCTGCTCCTCACATTGACCCCTGTAACATCACGATTCCGGCGACTCGGTCCCCATGCGAGAGTGTCCCCCAACTGCTCGGCAGGTGTGTGTTGATGAAGACACCGGACTTCCCGCGGGGAACGCTCATCTCTTTCCCCGTGAATCCGGCTTGTATCGCGTTTCGCTCCCAGTCCGAGGGAAAGCCGGTGAGGTATTTACGGCTCAGGTATTTCCAGTCGCCCGTCTGGGTCTGGCGCTGCCGTTCCGGGAGTGTGGTGATCACACAGTGCGTGTAGGGCGACTGAGACGCGACCATGATGCTGACCGCCGGATCGAATGGCGTCGATACCTGGATCGCGGTGAGGAGGCGGGCAATCGCTTCGTCTCCATCGGGCGATGGCTTGCCGGTGAGAAACTGCTTCGCTTCGGGTGAGAACAGAGCGATGGTCGCGGGAATCAGGTTTTGCAGGCCTGTCCGGACCTCGTCATATCTCGCACTGATCCTCTGCTTTTCCGCTTCAGCCCTACTGCCGGCACGATACTGATCCACCTTGTGCAGACCGAACATGATTCCGAACGCTACCAGGATTCCGGCAGCAATGATCAGCTTGGCACGCCGTGAAAACGCGGGAGCGCCGATGCCCGACTTCTCCGCAGTGGATTCTGCCATGACGGCGAAGCTGCACATGATGCTGATCACAACCGCGAAGGCCGCAAGGATCGAGAAGATGATGACAAGAAGCTGTGCGTACTTATCGATCCAATCCGGCAGAAGATTCCAGCCGAGCATCTCATCGGTCGTCCAGAGGACGACTCCGACGATCATGATGAGGAAGATGGTCAGTCCCGTATCGGTCGAAGCTCGTAGCGCACGGTGGTGGTTCATTGTCTTGTCTCCTCGGCCAATAATGTTCAGGCTGACCCGTGTAATACACCAAACCCGGTTTGGTGTGCAAACTAGTACGCCTGCGAAACGCCCATACTATGGCAACTTCTGGAGCGCGGGATGGTCGGACACGCGCAGCGGCCTGGCTTCGCGGTGGGATTGTTCCCCCAACTCCGAGAGGATGAAACTCATCCGAACATCCTCGTGGGTCACGGGCAAGGGAGCACCCTCCCGCACACAGTCGCTGAAGGTCACCAACTCCTGCCGGTAGGCCTCCCGGTAGCGGGTCGGGAACGAATGCTCGATTGTCGGCCGCAGCAGCCCATCGCCGCTCGACAGCACCGTGGAGACCGGCGACCGGTTCCCGGCCTGCAACATGCCCTTGCTGCCAAACACCTCGATCCGCTGGTCGTACCCATAGGACGCAAACCGGTTCACGTCGATGCTGGCAATCATGCCGCTGTCGTACCTGAGCGCGACGAGAACATTGTCCAGGTCGCCCAGTGCGCTGATTCCCTCCACAAAACTGCTGCCGACCGAGTAGATTTCCACCGGATCCACGCCGGTGATAAATCGCAGCATGTCGAAGTCGTGAACGATGCAGTCGTGAAAGATGCCATGCGATGCCCTGATGTAATCCATGGTCGGCAGCGGTGAGTCGCGGGAGGTGACCCGTAGCATCTGCAGCACACCGACTTGGCCCTCCTTCACTCCGCGTGCCAGGCTGGAGAAGGACGGGTCGAACCGGCGGTTGAAACCGACGAACAGCGGCAACCCGCTGCGCTTGGCCAAGCCGAAGCAAGTGTCGATTTCCTCGAGGCTGCTACCAAGCGGTTTCTCGGTGAAGACCGGCTTGCCGGCCTCGAGCGCGGCGACGATTTGCCCGTAATGCTCATGCGTCGGCGACGCGACGATCA
>JYMV01008792.1_pt1 | contig 13845 bp, 7 predicted proteins | sample 338911 | NCBI WGS metagenome assembly JYMV01 (sample SAMN03354496, study PRJNA234377) | hydrothermal vent metagenome | biome: Deep sea; feature: Hydrothermal plumes at the Eastern Lau Spreading Center, Western Pacific Ocean; material: Seawater | place: Tonga | collected 2009 | depth 2000 m m
AGATAAAATTATATTTTTTTAATCCCTTTAATTTCAATTGTTTATGGATTTTTTTACTCACATAAACTACAAGCATGAAAAATGATTTAGAAAAACTAACGGAAAAAATCCAAACCTTTGGAAAAGAGGACTTATCCGATATCCTGTACTACACAGCCACGAGTCTGAAGTCCATCTTTGAATGTCACATAGTCCGGGTTTATCTAGAAGACCTACACCAAGGAATTCTTATCTGCCAGTACATGACCGAGCAAAAACGTCCCGTTGAACAACAAATCACTAAATTCATTTCTCCACGCGATTCCATGACATCTCAAGCATTTTATGAAAATAAGGTCATTCGATCATGGAACTTGCCAGAGGGTTTTATTAAATACAGAAATCCATTTGAAAAAATGTTAGGAGTTCAAGCCTCTGTTGTTTTTCCCATAGTGCACGAATTAAGGCCTATTGGGACACTGACTTTAGACTGGGAAAAGGAAGGAAATCCTATATCAAACGAAAAAATTGATGCAATAAATAGTTTTCTTACAAATATAAGTGTGGTTATAGACCGAGCCAAACGTTTTCACCAGCAAATATCATTTTCACGACATCTTGACCTTGCTCGTAAAAAAGAAGCCGCCTGGATGATTGTCCGATCGGCTGTTAAATTAATAGATAAGGTTGCTCTGGCATCCGTATTTATTCCAGCATCTTCAAAGTTTTCAAATTTAAATCAAGCAACCCCTACCGATCTTGTTGAAATTATTGCTGTTTATTCAAAAAATAAAGAAGATTTACCCAAATACTTGGATAAGGAGATGCTAAGTGTTTTAAATGACGAGAATTTAATTAATCGAATAGTTAAATACAGTAAAAAAAATGGCTTAGTTGCTCGAAAAAATAATCAAAGCTCCATCTATATTAAAAATATTTGGGAAGAAAATTTTACCCGTAAGGAAGTCATTAAAAAATTAGACATGATGTCACTCTATCAAGTTCCAAAATACGACTACCAAAGTGGAAAGTTTATTTGCTCCGTAAACTATTATACGAACAAAATTCATCAATTCTCTCCTATCGAAATAAGGCTATTAGAAGAACATGCCGCGATGGTTGAAAAAAGCATCTCAGGAGATAGTTCTGAGCATATAGAAATTGAGATTTTAGGAGAAATTGAAGGTTTGCTTGCAAGTAAACACGAATCACTCCCTATATTTCTGCATAAGATCCTGAACAAAACCTCAGAGTTAATTGGAGCAGATAGTGGAAGCATTTCCATCTCAAAAATTATTGATGGGAAACCCTGGCTCGTGGTCGAAAATACTGATGGAAGTCTATTAGGAGCTAAATCACGAGGATGGACAAAAAATAAAATTCCTGCTATGCCAGTTGGCGGTGATGACATACCAGATTCTCTAAAGTCGCTCAATGGGTACTGCGCTCACACTGCCCAGCCTATTATACTTACAAATGTCCAAGACGCTGTCTTAACTAAGGGCTTTTATAAAAACCTTTCTCCTTCCATATCTTCTGAGATGGCTGTTCCCATAATATTTGGGAATAGCGTTATTGGAGTTATCAACCAGGACCACTTTCGAAAAAATTATTTCACCGTTGAACACAAGCGGATTGTCCAAATTATCTCTAGTCTCATCAGCCAGAAAGTTAACAACCTAATTCAGATTCAAGAGCTTAAACAAGAGATAACACAACTCCGTCAAGAAGTGGAATACCGAGACCCAAAAGTTTCTTCATATTATTTCGGAAATGTTATTGGACGAAGCAAAACTATCCACCAGTTAGTGAATAGAATTAATACTGTTGTAGAGTCAGTATGTAACCGAATGCTAAAATGGGACACCACCAGCCAAGCCTCAGAGGCAAACATGGGACTTCCTTCCCTCCTAATACATGGAGAAACTGGTACCGGGAAAGAGTTTTTTTTTAATAATATATATTCACGTATAACAGAAATTTTTAAACAAAAAAATGGGGAGAACTTCAAGCTTATTTTAAGGAAAACTAATATTGCTGCATATAGTGGAGAGCTCACTTATAGCGAATTATTTGGGCATAAAAAAGGAGCCTATACAGGTGCAGAGTTTAGCCGTCAAGGTATTCTGGAGGAAGCTAACGGAGGAGTAGTATTTCTTGATGAAATTGGTGATGCCGATCCCAAAACACAAGTTCAACTACTTCGATTCCTTGATACGGGTGTTTTCATGCGTCTAGGTGAAAATCAACCCAGATATTCACGTATTTTTCTTATTGCGGCAACTAACAAAAATTTACGTAAAGAAATTGATGAAGGACGGTTTCGCGAAGACCTTTATCACCGGTTAAACGCATTAAACTTTCGGATCCCTACCCTTAACGAACGGCAAGAGGACATATCAGATCTAGCAACCCACTTTCTCGGAATACTGTTTCAAGCATATAAAAAGGGGCATACAGACGAAGCCTTTCCTCGCATAGAAACAAGCGCTGTTGACTATCTAATCAATCATACTTATCGGGGTAACGTACGAGAATTAAAAAATATTCTTATGAGAGCTCTAATGTTTCGTCAAGGCTCATTAATCACCTTGGAGGATATTATTGAAGCGTGTCAATCTGAATGCCCTAGTATTGTGGACACACCCAAACAAACAGTTGATCCCATCGACTCAATATTGAACCAGCTGGAAGTTGGTGAAGGAGATTTTTGGTCTCAAGTTCATAAACCCTTCAAAAAAAATATTATCACAAAAGGCACTGTAAAGGATTTAATACAAACTGCCCGGAATCGCTATCAAGCAAATCTTCCAGGACTAGCAGTAAAGTTAGGTGCATGTACCAGACACTATCAAAGTAACTCTGAAGAATTAAAAAAATTCACAAGTTTTAAGAATTTTCTATATAAAACCGTAAAAATTAGTGAACCTAATTAAACTATTACTATTTATAAGTGTAGACGGCAAAACAAATAATTGATAAAATTTTAATTAGTCAGGTTGATTTTTGACCTTATGCTCCGGTAATTATATGTTCGTTCCTCGAGCAATCGCCCAATTTAAATATTTAATCCAAACAATAACTAATATCATGAACAAATTATCCAAGATCAAGGAGACTTCTTAGATGACCACAGCACTCGTTGCAGAAAAATATAAAGTTAAAGACATCTCGCTTGCGGAGTGGGGTCGACAAGAAATCATACTTGCTGAAAATGAAATGCCTGGCCTTATGGCCCTGCGTAAAAAATATGGCAAATCCAAGCCTCTTAAAGGCGCGCGAATTGCTGGTTCACTGCACATGACTATTCAAACTGCTGTCCTTATCGAAACGCTCATTGAATTGGGAGCAGAAATTCGCTGGGCGTCATGCAATATTTTTTCCACTCAAGATCATGCAGCCGCAGCGATCGCTAAAAAGGATATCTCCATTTTCGCTTGGAAAGGTGAAACTGAAGATGAATATTGGTGGTGCACTAGCCAAACGTTATTATTTGACGGTGGCCCCAATATGATCCTCGATGATGGGGGTGATCTAACTGCCTACGTGCATGAAAAATACCCTGAATTACTCCCCAACATCAAAGGGATAACTGAAGAAACCACAACCGGCGTTCATCACCTGTATAAGATGATTGAAGAAAAAAATCTAAAAGTACCAGCTATGAATGTGAATGACTCCGTCACAAAATCTAAATTTGACAACTTGTATGGTTGTCGCGAATCTCTCGCTGATGGAATCAAGCGTGCTACTGACATTATGATAGCAGGAAAAGTTGTGATTATTGCTGGGTACGGTGACGTTGGCAAAGGGTGTGCAAAATCTATGAAAGACCTGGGTGCCCGTGTAATCATAACGGAAGTTGACCCCATATGTGCTCTACAAGCCGCCATGGAAGGTTACGAGATCACAACAATGGAAGAAGCTGTAACGGAAGGTAATATTTTTGTCACAACTACAGGGTGTAGTGACATTATTCGCATCGAACACATGGAAGCAATGAAAAACGATGCTATCGTCTGCAACATAGGACATTTTGATGTTGAAATTCAGGTAGAAACACTAAACAATTATCCAGGCATTAAAAAAATAGAAATCAAACCACAGGTAGATAAGTACACGTTCACAGATGGACGCAGTATTATTCTGTTAGCGGAAGGTCGATTGGTTAATCTGGGTTGCGCGACAGGACATCCATCATTCGTGATGTCCAATTCCTTCACAAATCAAGTTCTCGCACAGATAGAATTATTTAATAAAAAGTATGAGGTAGGAGTTTACACACTACCAAAAGAACTTGATGAAGAAGTCGCACGATTACACCTGGATAAGCTTGGTGTGAAACTTACTCGTCTGACACCTGAGCAAGCCAACTACTTAAATTTGCCTGTAGACGGGCCATACAAACCAGATCATTATCGTTACTAAGCATATAAAGGCGTTCCTTTTAAATAAAGGAACGCCTTTTTTAATGCACTCATGGATTCCATAAATCCAGCTAAAGGTCGTTACTTCTTTCCTCAACCCCAGTAATTTTTCTATGACATCAAAAAAAATTATTTTTTTAAAAATTCTTCTATCCATGGAATGATTTCATCACTCGCATCCTCTACGACCAAATGTCCAGCATTGCAAACCTCGTGAACTTTAGCGGCGGGAAACAATTCACGCCACTTATTTAAGAATTTGATATTAAAACAAAAATCCTCACTACCCCATATGATCAAAGTTGGAAGGCCGTTAAACTGCTTTAGATTGTCTTCGATATACTGCATTACAGAATAGCTTGGCACACTTGGCTCCATTGGAATATCTTGGACGAATTTTAAGTTTGCTATACGATTTTCAAAGCTATCATAGGGCGCTAAGTACCCTGCCCTTATGTTTGCCGCCATTCGTTTTCGTCGTTTTAATCCAAATCTTAAAACACCCTTAACAAAAAGGTTTAAATATCGAATTGCTATAGTGCCAAGCAATGGCATTCTGCATAGCCCAATGCGAAGAGGAATATCCGAAGATAAAAATGAGGCTGTATTGAATAATACAAGTCTTTTAATTAACTTTGGCTTGCGAACAGCCAATCCCATACCAATGGCTCCACCCCAGTCATGTACCACCAATGTAATATCTTTTAAATCGAGAAAATCCACAAGCTTTTCAAGGTTATCTATATGAGTCGTAAGAGTGTAATTATAGTCTTGCGGTTTGTCAGAAAAACCACAACCGATATGGTCTGGCGCAATACAGCGATACCGACCTCGAAAGCTTCGTATTAAGCTACGATAATAAAAAGACCAAGTAGGGTTTCCATGTAGAAAAAGTAATGCCTCTCCTTCTCCTTCATCAAGATAGTGAAGTTTATACGGATTGAGGTCAAAATAAAACGAGGTAAAAGGATATAAGGCCTTAAAAGATTCGATATTTTTTACCACTCTGCACCCAACATAAGACAATTGAGCCCGCTCCCTATTCCGAGTAAAGCCACCCGGTCACCACTCTTCAAAAAACCACTGTCCGCTCCTAACGCAAGGGTTGAAGGAAGTGAAGCAGCTCCTGTATTACCCATGTATTCAAGAGTTGAAAAATCTTTTTCTACTTCAAGAGATAGGGTTTCATATAGAAGCTTACGGTGTGCATGCCCGACCTGATGACAAAAAACACGATCCACATCATCATTAGTCCATCCAAGATTTTTTTTTGCAAAAGTCCAAGTTTGACCAGCAAGACGACAACCCTCTTTCATCATAGTTTCAGCATCCGTTTTCATAAGAGGCGACCAATTATCAACTCCCTCTTTCGATTCATCGTTCCCGCGACACAAATTATTAAATTGACTTGCCGCTTGACTGTAACCGCCAAGCAAACGATGGTTATATTTTGTTAAATCTTTATGAACGAGAAGAACACCAACGGCGGCCGATGCTATGGTAAGTGAAGCAAAGGAAGTCTTAATATCATTGCGTGTAATATCAGGTTTGTTTAGCAAGGATTCAATTGTTGAATCCACCAATGGGCCGCCATTCTCACCTGCGACGACTAACCCGGCACGAATCTGCCCAAGTTCAATCATATTGGCAACGTGAACCATGCCATTAAGAACACCCAAACATGCATTAGAAATATCAAAGACTAGCGTGTTTTGAGGAAGTTTAAGATTGTGGTGGACAAGTGACGCGGTAGCAGGTTCTAAAAAATCGCGGCATACAGAAGCATTGATTAGGCAACCAATTTCCATTAGATCAATTCCTGAGTTCGAAATCGCCAGCTCTCCTGCTTTTGAGGCAACCTGACTCGGAGAAACACCTTTACTCCAAAATCTTCGCTCTTTAATACCAGTCATCATTTCAAGCCGGCCATAAGGCAACTTTAAACGATCATAAATTGGGGCCAAACGTTTCTCAAGATCTTCCGAAGTAATTATATTCTCAGGTAGGTGGCAGGCTAATCCTTCAATATATACATTTTTGAAACGCAACAATATAAATATCCTTCAAATCATTTTAAAGTTAACCAAACTATCTAATTTGCATTTCGTAGTACTTCTTGTACAACCCGGAACTAGAAAGAAGTTTTTCATGGGTGCCAACTTCAACAATCTCACCCTTATCTAGAACAATAATCAAGTGAGCGCTCGTGATGGTTGACAAGCGGTGAGCGATCACGAGAGTAGTTCGGTGCCTCATTAAGTTATGCAAGGCATCCTGCACAGATTTTTCAGATTCTGAATCCAAAGCAGATGTAGCTTCGTCGAGCACAAGGATAGGAGCATTTCGAAGAATTGCTCTAGCGATAGCAATTCGTTGTCGCTGCCCACCAGAAAGCTTAACCCCGCGTTCTCCGATGATCGTGTCGTATCCTTCCTCAAATTTACTAACGAAATAATCTACGTAAGCGGCCTTAGATGCCTGAATGATATCATTCTCTGATGCATCTGGCCTTCCGTAGGCAATATTTTTTCTAATACTATCATTAAAAAGAAATGTTTCCTGTGATACAAGAGCCAAATTACTCCTTAAAGATTTTAAGGTGTAATCCTTAATGTTAATTCCGTCAATTGAAATGCTGCCTGCAAAAGGTTCATGAAAACGGAATAAAAGGTCTACCAATGTCGTTTTACCTGCCCCACTCATACCAACAATGGCAAGAATTTTAGATTTTTCTACCGTCACATTAATTTTGGTCAAAACCGCAGCATTTCTCGAAGGATACTTGAAGGAAATATTTTGAAACTTGATACTATGATTGAAATTAATTAGCTCCTTATTCCCTTCTTTGACCTTTTCTTCATCTAAATCAAGTATAGAGAAAACCCTTTCAGCCCCAGCAAGAGAAACCTGAAGGCTTGTATAGATTTTAAAAAGCAGGCGTATAGGTGCGTACATCATAAAAAGACCAACAATAAAAGCAATAAAAGTTCCCTGACTTACTTTATCCGTTAAAACCTGAAATCCACCATACCAAAGAATAACCGATGCACCCATTACACCTAAAAGCTCAAGAAATGGAGAGGTGATTTCAACATATTTGATATTTTTTTTCAGAACTCGAAGAAAATTTTCGCTGAAGCTATGAAATTTTGTCTCTTCCATGGATTCCATCCCAAAGGCACGCACAACCTTCACACCAGAGAATGATTCAAGAAGAGTTTCGTTGAGGTCTCCGAGAATTTCTTGCCCTTTATGAGTCAACTTCCTTAACTTTCGCGCTATATTTCCTATGGGTAAAACCATCACCGGTATTACTAAAATTGAAATGATTGCCCAATCCCATTTAAGATAAAAAACCCATCCTAATAATGCCATCAATGTTACAGAATTTTGAATTGCCTCTTTCAACAAGCGGGTAATTGTTGACTGCATAATACCGACATCATTCATGACTCTGGACAATAGTTGACCTGTCTCATTCTCTTCAAAAAAATTAAACGGGAGTTTGTGAATATGAGCAAACAATTGTTCTCTAACACGCACTGCTAGCTCTGCAGAGATCCCCAATACGATAATGTTCTGCGCGTACACTAAACCTGCTTTAACCGAATAAAGAATAACAAGCGCAATCGGTATGACCTTAAGCATAAAAAAATCTTTTTGCCCAATGATATCATCGAATGTTTTCTGAATGAGCGGAACCGGAGAACTTGCAATCACGCCAACAACTACTGAAAACAGGATCGCCAAAGAAATTTTTTTTCTATATGGTTTTAAAAATCCTAATAGTCTTTTATAGAGTTCAATATCCACTAGGGTGGGTGTAGATTAAAAAATGATTTTTATAGAAAAAAGCCCCTGTGGCATTGACTACAAATCAATGCCACAGGGGCCTATAGTAAATTAGCGATATACAATAATTTCGGATAGCTGAGAAATAATTTCCTCGATACCAAGTTTAGTCTATCAAGGTACTTACTCTAAGCATCCACCTTTTTGGGTAAAAAATCCTCCAAGCTCGCCCCGTTAGCAATTGCTTCTTCCATCATCTTAACGGAATCACGAATACCAGCTTCACAAACTTCTAAAGTAATTTCCTTGACATCCTTGGAAAGCGCATATGCCATTACTCTAGCTTGAGTATTATCTCTCATAAAACCTTTAGGAACTAGCTCCAACCTATTGTTTGCCTTTTCCGTCCATATAAAATCTGTCACCTTAGGCTCATCATCCATATAATTATCTAGAGCTCTGTTTTCCTCGGGTTTTTTTACAATTTTTTCATTTAAAATCTGATCTAAAAAAGCGACCGAAATAGTTTCAATACTTTGAACTCGTGCATTTTTCTCAACTCTTGCCCGGGCTCTTCTGCGTACATGACCTTCAGGATAATCCTCAAGCTTCTGGAGTGCATCCTCGGTCCATTGCACTTTTTTATCATCAAAAGTGGTTATTTGCTTAACCCCAGACATTTCTTTTTCATTCGGCTTAAATCCTTCTTTATAAATGGGGACCAAACTATCGCCTACCGCTCCGCAAACAAAACACTTAATCACATCGCTATCCATGAAAGTATTACAATGTTTGCATTGAAAGGTAATATCCGTAACCTGAGCTCCATTGGAGTTTCTACCATCAGCAGTAACTGCTATATGCTCAGCACTCACCTCTACTTTACCTTCATCTTTATTGCCTGAATCCTGAGAAGGAACATTTTTATTAGCATCGTCACCTGCGTGTGCATCAAGCATTTGCTGTTTATAGTCCTTCAGAACATTCTCAGATTCAGGATCTACTCCATCTTCTCTTATTTTTTCACCAATTTGTCGCATCGCCTGCATAGCACCAGCCGGAAGAATATTCTCTACTGCTTCGGTAATAACCCCAGAAGTGATCATACTATGACCCCTTTCTATCGCATATCGAAGTATCGCAGAGGTCGCCATCGGCCGAACAAACCCTGGGATCTTCTTTAAACGCTCTCTTCCTTCAGCTGTCCACTCAATACTTTCTTCAGCCTGCATGTCAATATCAGGTTTAAATGTACGGCTAGAGAGTAAAACGTTGCACGGTACCATACGCATAAGATTCTCGGCATTCCCTCCGATATCCATTTCCGGACCACTATGAACACCAATACGTCCTAGAATAAGAAGAAAAGGATTTTCTTCTCGAGCATATTGGAGAACTTTTTCAAAAACCTTACCATCTAGCAATCGAATGGTGCATTCCATTCCCTCATCTTCAACAATTTTTTTAGAAATCTCGAGATGAGCCTGATAAATTTTTGCTAAACCTTTATCAATTATATCTTCGTGAAGTTTTTCTTGCTGTTCAAACTTAAATACCTTACCAGCCTCTCTTGAAAGAACCCCTGTGAGACTGTTGAACATCGCGTAGTGAAAATAAGGGTCGAATGTCGAAATAATTTCCAAAGGTTTGTTCAGAGCCTTAGATAGCTCCATACCTGTTTTTAACCCACCAAAAGATTGCTGACTACCATCAACAGCCACAACAATTTTATCACTAGAAGAACGCTCACCATGGATTTCAGGAATATATTTAACTAACAATGTATCTGTCTGAACTCTCCTAACAACTCTTTCAGTAACTGTTCCGATCAGACTATCTTTAATAGCTCCCAATCCTAGAGCTCCCATAATTACCAAATCATAATTAGATTCTTTTATATCACGAACCAATTCTGTGTAATTCCTTCCCTCAAGAGACTTGCCTTCAAAGGGAATATTTAATTTTTTAGCTCTATCTTTTGGAACATCAAGGTATGAATCAGTAATTACTTCCATACCTTTAGTAATTAATTGATCGTGAATATTTCGCTGTTTTTCTAGCTCATCTTCTTCCTGATATTCCTCAGGTAGACCGCTTTCCATTTGACGGAAACGAACATCGTGCATTTTGGCGGCATAGACGTGACTGGCCACGATGCACGACCCAAACTTCTGAGCTAGTTCCAATCCAATATCTATACAAGTATTGGAGTAATCGGAATTATCTACAGGCAAATAAATAGAATCAAACATGAATTAAACCTCGTTCAAAACTGCCGAAAGGCATAAAATAATATTTAAGTTTATGTAACTTTTAAAGAAGTACTAACCGTAGAGCGCGACGCCTCAGCAAACACAAAAGATCAGATAACTACCGATGAATCAACGGAAATTTTAACAAATTCTCTAGCACTGTCAATATAAAAGGGAAATGTAACAAAACGATCAACTAAACAACTTTTCTTTCAATTAATGTACTCGAATCATGAAATTAAATTACTTCCCCGAGGAAAGCTAGCTGAACCAAAAGGTTGTCTCAAAAACTACTTCAGGGCTAATTATTAAGCAATAGTTAATAAGTTGCATAAATAAACAATACTTAACTATATGTTTTAAATTATATTTTGTTGTATTTAATGTTCGTTGAGAATTTTTTGCTTCAAACAAGCTTATTAGTTAAAATGCGGATTGATTTGCCGTATGACCATGAACCCAAAAACAGTTAATTTTAATACCAAATACCAATCACAGAAACACACTAACTGGAAACACCTACTCAACCCTAAACCTCACCAGACCATTTTTAGATGTAGTTCTATATAGTGTGATCCAGTAGGAGGGCACCCGAATGCTTTTTGCTAATGATGATGAAATAATTCAGTACCTAAAGGGTATAGTCAGCCTGAATAATGGGGGCATTGTAATTGAAAACATTGATCGGCTTAAAACACATGGTATTGATACTCTGGTAGAAAATTCGGTCCTTAATCTTTCTGGCCAAATCAGGGGACTTTCTCGATTTATTATCAAATCAGCCGCACTCGAAATGGGCATAGTCTTATCCTCAATTCAAGGGCTATACGATGCACGTGGACGAGGGGAATGCAGTGGCTTTACAGTCCCGGCGATCAACATTCGAGGAATGTCATATGACTTCAGTCGGTCAATATTTCGCACCGCCCAAAAACTAAACACAGGGTCCTTCATCTTTGAGATAGCTAAGTCTGAAATTGGCTATACCTTTCAGCAACCACACGAAATAGTTGGGGTAATTATAGGAGCAGCCATACGAGAAAATCATGCTGGCCCAGTCTTTATCCAGGGCGATCATTTCCAAGTTAATGCAAAAAATTACCAGAACAGCCAAGACAAAGAGTTATCTGGCTTAAAGAAACTTATACAAAAAGGCATTGAAGCAGGGTTTTATAATATTGACATTGACACATCCACATTGGTTGATCTTAGCAAACCCACGGTTGTTGAGCAGCAGCGAGCCAACTTTGAAGTAGGAGTTGAACTAACAAAATATATTAGAGCATTGGAGCCTGAGGGAATCACAATATCTGTCGGTGGCGAAATAGGCGAAGTTGGCAAAGAAAATAGCAACGAGAAAGAATTAAGAGCCTACCTAGATAACTTCAATGAGTTGTTGCATAGAGATGATAAAGGAGCCCGCAGTATAAGCAAGATATCAATACAAACAGGAACTTCACATGGAGGAGTACCAGGGCCTGATGGAAAGGTTGTTCAGGTAAACCTTGATTTCGAATGCCTTGAAACCTTATCACGTATAGCACGCCAAGACTATGGACTTGCAGGAGCTGTACAGCACGGCGCATCTACCCTACCTAGCGATCTATTTAACAGGTTCCCTGAACTCGAAACCGCTGAAATTCACTTAGCAACAGATTTTCAAAATATGATTTATGATAACGAACTTTTTCCTGAAGATTTAAAAAAAGAAATTTACACACATTTAAGAAAAAACTTCGCATCTGAAAAAAAAGAAACCGACACAGACGAGCAGTTTATCTATAAAATTAGAAAAAAAGGATTTGGTGTATTTAAATCCAAATTCTGGAATCTTTCTGGTGAAATCAGGAAAGCAATAGGTGGTCATCTACAGAAAAAAGTCGAACACCTATTTACCCAGTTAAAAGTCGAAGATACCCTCGAAATAACAAAAAGAACGACTCCTTTAGTAAAGATTCCCCCTATTCTAGCTCAAGAAATTGCTTCGGCATAATCGGGTAAGTAGCGCTTTGACTAGCATCTAGCAAAGGATCGAGCACAAAGAACTATTAATCTTTTCTATCCCTTCGCCCTATTTTTAAATTCTGCAACTGAAGTGATGGCTGAAGCTGGAACAGATTCCGTACTCCCCTTTGCGCGCATTAAAACTTCTAAACGCGGAGTTTGAGGATCTAAAAATAATTCGCGCGCTTTTTCTGAAACATCCTTTTTATTCAGGTCTTTAATTGCCTTGATTAACTTCTTTTTGAACTGAAAATCTCCCTCTTCATCAGTTGCCAAAGTATAAAGATCTCCAATAACCGCACCGATGCTGTCACCTTCTTTTTCTAATGCAATAATTTTCGCTTGCCTGTGTTTTTCAAACTCTTCATCGGATAGATTGGCGAACATTCTATCCGTTGTTTTAAGCCAAGCTCTGACTCTTTTACTCATTTCGAATGGACCATGAGTTGATGATTGAATCAGGAATCTAAAAAACATCCGCTTTTCGGTTCGCTGTTGAAAACTCCAGACAATATATCCCAACTGTTGATTTGTCCTCATTTGGGTATAAAAATTATTTTCTACAATTGATGCAATTATGGATGCTTTAGCCATTAGCGCGAGATCTTTTTCTCCAACCTGAATGGTATATGAAAGCGAATTATTATTATCCTGAACCTCTTGTGAAAATTGAATTTGCTCACCGGGATTTAAAACTTCAACAATCTGCTCATATCTTTCATCAATCGGAAGAGACTTACCGTTTAATGAATCTAGAAGAATCGACACGCTCTCTTTGGCCTGTTTATCTGTCCAGTTCCCATGGATTACCCCAGTAACATATACTTTCTCGTATAGCTTTTTCGCAAACGATTTTACGTCATTTAGCGTTAATGGACTCAATGCTTCTAATTTTTCTTCATCCGTGTACTGATTATCAAGCATCATTAACCAGTTATAATAACCACCACGCTGGTAGGCTTGGTTCAACTTCTTATTTTTTAATCCTCTAATCATGGCCTCTTTGAAATTATTAAATTTCTGCTCATCAATGTTTACATTTGTAAGATTTTTTGTGACAAGTTTTATTAAATCTCCAATTCGTTCGGAATACCCACCAAGCGTTAACACAACTCCTTTTTTATTGGTTGACAGTGAATAAGATAAACCAGCCTCTTGAATTGGGTAAACCAATTCGTTTAAACCTTCTTTCACGGCAGACTCATAAAGATTAGCTAACTCCAAATTTTTAGGACTCCGATACACTTTTGGAGTTTCGATTTGAAACATTAATGCTACTTTAGGTTGCTTAAACTTGTGATCATACATAAACCAAACTTTTGCGACATCATCCTGCCTTATCAAGTGAGGAGCATCTTCTAATAATTTTAAGTTATGAGGAAAGGAAGAGT
>JYMV01040150.1_pt1 | contig 13841 bp, 12 predicted proteins | sample 338911 | NCBI WGS metagenome assembly JYMV01 (sample SAMN03354496, study PRJNA234377) | hydrothermal vent metagenome | biome: Deep sea; feature: Hydrothermal plumes at the Eastern Lau Spreading Center, Western Pacific Ocean; material: Seawater | place: Tonga | collected 2009 | depth 2000 m m
TAGCCAACATCGTGCTGAACATGTATGTCAATCAGCATGGTCAGCCCACTCTGGCCGCCGCTCAAGCGGCAAGGGAAAACGGCAATTCCCCGAACACTGTGGTGTCATCGGCGGTTGCGATCTGCGGTAAAAAAATGGTTCAAAAAGCCATGGACGCTTCTCAGGCGCTTTTGGAATTATTCCAGTTCAGCAAAATGAACGATCCGCGCGAGAAGTTCGATTATGCCGAGCAGTTGAAAGAAGCCGGTAAGTTTAAAGACGCGCTTCTTGCCGACGGCGAAGACCCTTGCGCAGAAAAACTGGCCACATGCCTCAATAAAGCCGGTCATTCTGTTTTTATCCAGTTTGTGCAGGATTATGCAAAAGCCAATGGCGGCAAACTTTCTACCGATGCGTTGTTCGCGGCTGTGTGGACCACTTTGGCTTGGTCGGCATTGAGAGGCAAAAAGATTTCCAAAAACACACTGATGCGTCTGCCGTGGTATTCGCGTATCTACAGCACCATCGTTGGTGTTTCTGCCCCCGCTGAGAGGCATGGCGAAGACAGTATTGCAGGGGTTAAGCTGGAAGAGTTGATTCCCAACTACAGTTTCACTAAAACAGCTTTTGTTACGCTTCTGGGCCGCCAGCCTTCTGAATCGGAGCTCTATGAGTTCCAGGTATTGCTCGGACTCATTATCACTAATGGACCAGGCACCATTTCGGCCCAGGGTTGCAAAGGAGCGGTCAGCGCTGATGGACCGGAACAACCGCAACGCGTTCAGGTGAACAAAGCCTTTATCGGATTTCTCACTCATACCGGGTTCGCCCATGGCGGAAACGGTTATGAAGCCGCAGCTTTCCTGCTGGAAAACTTCAAAGGCAAAGGTCTTAAAAGCGCCGCCGATGCCAAACATGGATTTGATCTTGATGCTATGGCTCTGGAAGTAGCGAACAACTATGCCGACTATAAAAAGAAACAGAAAGCCATCGGTAACCTCGATTACGCCAAATTGCCCTGTATCAACCATCCAATATTCAAAGGGAAAGATGTTAATTACGACCCTCGGGAAGTCTTTATTCAGGGTCTTTTTAAGGAAAAAGGTATCCATAACGTTTTTCTTGATTTTTACCACAGCCTGGTCGAGGCTCTGTTCAAAACCAAGGTCAGTAAAAATGTTTACTGCGTAAACATTGATGCGGTCATCGCCGTTATCCTGCTAAAGATCGTCTGGGCCGACTTCAATGACGGCAACCAGTTTCGCCACTTTCCTGTTTGGCAGGATGATCGGTTGCGCTGCCGAAATTGATGACCACACCTCACGCGGAAAAAATATGGACACCCGCACCCCCGCCAGCAAATGCGTTTACGTAGGCTAACCACCACTCGGCGTGGGGCCAGCGTGCAATAGCGTTCGCTGGTGAGCAAAGAGTTGTCTCGGCTTTAAGAGTTATTGCCAAGTTGCCCCCCACGGGAGTGGGCTCCCCTCCTGTCAAGGAGGGGTTGGGGGAAGTTAGCGGTTTTCCCAATCCGACAGTTCAAAAAGCCTTTAGCCTGAGTTGGGCAAAGGCTTTTTGTTTTTTGAATCAGGTTTTGGTAAACCACTAGGCGTGGGGCGGTGATATTCTTCCTCAGCTTTTACCCTTGCAGGGCTTGAAGGTTAATGAAGAGGACATCACGCCTGCCCCGAAGGGGTACAGCGTGCAATGACTTTTTACCCCTTCACCCCATGCGGGGCACGAATTTAAATGAAGAAGGTATAACTGGGGCACGAAGACTAGGGCTAAATATTACCTGCGCGAGCAAAGAATTTTCTCGGCTTGATAAGCTATTGCTATTTGCCTCCCCCTGCCAAGGGGCGTGGGAGGCAAGGATTTAGACCCTCATTCGGTTTTGCAGGGAGTGGATTAGGACTTTATGAATCGCGAAAAAAATAAAAGAAACTCACCACGCTCATCGATAGATATTGCGGTGTTTGTACATATTATGGATGAATGGATCGAGTGTAAAACCATTGACCTCTCTTCGGAAGCGATATCCGTGGAAATGGCCTATTCCCTGGTCCCGGGAAGTCTGGTAGCCCTTGACATGCATCAGAGTAAGGGAATGAAAAAGTATGAAATGCTCACCGAAATTCTGCGTTGCGATACTCTGGAAACCGATCCCGTTAGCCATCGCTCTGTAATGAAATATATCGATCCCAGCGAAGATTTTCTGAGAGATGTAAAATCTTTGACCCAAAGCAAATCCCCTGAATAACTCTCTTGTTGGCAGGGAGAGGCGAGGAAAGTTTGTTCCTCCACTTTGTTAATAGATAAAGGTTTCTAGAGGTGTTTTATCCAACCACAATCAGGGGTGTTGACTCCCCCGAAACAACATACATTGATTCAGATTTACAACTTTGACGACCTGCCGCTGGTCACCATGAATGTGGCGAGAATAGGAGCCCAGACTCCCGGCATGGCCTCGGAAATTGCTGGCAAGGAAAAGCATCATGCCGTGGTTGGGTTCGGTCCCATGACCTGGATGCTGCTTACACCAGACAAGCCGGTGCCGGGCGGGTTTAGAGCTTTTGATGAAACCGAAATAGAGGGGCAAGACGTTGCCGAAAGCGAAGGCGACATCCTGCTCTATTTTTCTTCCGACCATGCCGACCTGAACCGGGAAATGGCCAGCCAGGTGCGTGAATTATTTGGCAAAGATGGGGAACTCATTGAAGAATTTTTCGCAGAGGGCTTTGCGCAAACGAACGCTAGTGGAAAAATAGCGAAAAATATTTTAATAGATAGTTCGACCAATCTCGATACCGAGCAGAGCAGTTTTGTTTTCACCCAGCGGTTTCAAGGTGAGGAGGAAATCCTTTCAACACAATATCAAAACAGTTTTTCCTGTAAGACCGAACGTTATACCCTGACCTTCAGCAACAACCTGGCCGAGCTGGAAGAGCATGGGGAATCCGTCTCCCGTCCCCCTGTTTCACGCGGACTGTTTTTCCTTCCTTCTCTCGATTTATTGACCAGCCTTAGAATGGGTGGCATCCGCATGGGCTCCCTCGCCATCAACGCTAAATGGAAAGGCCACTAGCTCTATCGGGTCGCGGCACGTTGGCTAGGAGTTGGGGTGCATGAAAATCATCCCGCCTATTAAACGTTTCGGGTGACCTGTTCGTTCATGGTTTCGAGTCGTCTTACCAGGATCTCGATCAAGTTGTCTTTTAATTTGGTGGGAATATCTGGCTTGAGGGTGTCAATATTCTTAGTGTCGATCTTCAGCGCGATGACATCCCCGTCGGCGATGACGCTGGTGGTTCGTTTCCGTTTGGCAACGTAGGCAATCTCTCCAAATATTGCTCCGGCCTTGAGTTTGGTGATGGTCACTTCTTTAGGATTATTTTTGACAATAGCCACCACCCCTTTTAACAGTACAAAAAAAGAATAATCTGTCTCCCCCTCCTTAATGATTACATCGGCAGGGAAGTATTTATAGATCTGGCTTTCCAGCGTACTGAGAAAACGTTTTGCATCCTGGGTAAACCCATCAAAAAATGAAAGTTTGTCAATCCGTTCAAATGCTTGTTCATCGTCCATGTTGGTGGGCCTATGGGTGAAAGGTTAGGTTTTATTGTAACGGAAACCAGATGTTTAAGCAAAATGAACGAGCGGTCACCACATTTAATAGCTTGCTCGCAATAACGCAGTGGTAAATGACCCTACCCATCTTTAAAAAGAGAGGTCCATCAAGGCTGACTCTTCCATCTTAGTTTGGGATTGCGCGCGGCCTGGGCTTCATCGGGGCGCGTTACTTTGGCGAGATGTGGGGAAGAGTGGAAACTCTCGGCATCTTCTTTGCCTTTTTTGGCGATGGACTGCATGGCTTCAATAAAACCATCGAGCGTTTCTTTTGATTCCGTTTCGGTCGGCTCGATCATCAATGCTCCTTTAACAATCAGCGGAAAATAAACCGTCGGCGGATGAAAGCCGTGGTCGATGAGTGCCTTGGCAAAATCCATCGTGGTGATGCCTTGCCCTTTGTCGTTGAAAACGCACTCGTGCAGGCTCGGCCCGGTAAAGGGCAGATGGAATGTGTCCTTCAACTTGGCGCGAATATAATTGGCGTTCAGCACAGCCGATCGTGCCGCTTCCCTGATGCCTTCGGGTCCTAGTGTACGGATATAAGCATAGGCGCGCAGGAGCATGCCAAAATTGCCGTTGAAGGATTTCAGTCGGCCCACACTTTGTGGCCGGTCTGCATTGAGCCGATACTTTGAGCCGGATCTTTCCACCACCGGAGCGGGCAGATAGGGTTCGAGAATATCTTTAACACATACGGGACCGGCACCGGGTCCGCCACCACCATGTGGGGTGGAAAAAGTTTTGTGCAGGTTGATATGAAGCACATCGATGCCCATGTCGCCCATTTTTGTGATGCCCATGACGGCGTTGAGATTGGCGCCATCACAGTAAACCAGCCCGCCTTTTTTGTGCACGATATCGGTGATTTTTAAAATGTCTTTCTCGAACATTCCCAGGGTGTTGGGATTGGTCAGCATGATGGCCGCCGTTTCTTCATCCATCGCCGCTTCGAGCTTGGCGACATCGATCAGTCCTTCTGCATTGGACGGGAGCTGAACGGTCTTGTATCCGCACAGCGTGGCGCTGGCCGGATTGGTTCCGTGCGCGGAGTCGGGCAGTAATACTTTTTTCCTGGGATGGCCCGAATGATAGGCCTTGATCATCAGCATGCCGGCAAACTCGCCTTGTGCTCCGGCGGCCGGTTGCAGACTGACGTGATCCATACCGCTGATGGTTTTCAGGCATTCCTGCAATTCATACAGTAACTGCAGGCTCCCTTGCGAGTCAGCGTCTGCAGTCATAGGGTGATGTTGGGCGAAGCCGGGTAACCTCGCCATCGTCTCGTTGATTTTCGGATTGTATTTCATGGTGCAGGACCCCAATGGATAAAAATTGGTGTCGATATTGAAGTTCCATTGCGAAAGCCGGGTGAAATGGCGCACCACATCGAGTTCCGTCAGTTCGGGAAGATGATCAATCGCAGCGCGAATTTCTCCGGGCGGGAGCAGTGTCTCAATTTCCACTTCCGGTACATCGCAGGAAGGCAGGGAATAGGCCTTTCTACCGGGCGAACCCATTTCGAATATGACGGGTTCCTCGAAGATCAGTCCGGTGGTTCCGGGGGTCTTGGATTCTCTGGCTTGTGCGTCACTCATGATTTTTCTTTATTTAACATTTCAAGCAGGGTGTTGAGCACTGTGTCGGACGACAGGGAGTCATCGTTTCTTTCTTCCAGGACAACACTGTCGGAATTCAAGGGTCCCCAGCGTTTGATCTCCCCATGTTTAAAGATTACGCAAACCGGTTTATCGACCGCCGAGGCAAGGTGCATGATGCCGGTGTGATTGCAAAGTAGAACATCGCATTCCTGCATCAAAAGTGCAAGTTCTTTTGCGCTGAGCAGGGGGAGGAGTTGAGGTTTTCTCTGCATGTTAGCAATAGCTGTTTGTAGTTCGGCTTCTTCTCCTGGTCCGTTGACCAACCAAACTTGTGCCTTGTTCGATTCCAGCAAGTGCTCAATTACTGTCTGAAACTTCTTCCACTGCCAGCCCCATTTTGCGATACGGGTGCCGGACTTGACCAAGACTACAGGCTGGTCCCGCGTGGGGCGATATTGTTGTATGAGGTCTGCAATTTTTTGTGTTTCCGCAGAATTGAAATAAAGTTGGGGCTGGCTCTGGATTTCCTCAATACCCAGAGCCCGCAGAAGGTCCAGGTTGTTTTCACTTTCGTGACGGGGGGGGCCTTCCAGCGGTACGCGGATGTTATGAGCCCAGGCATTTTCCGGGTGGTCGTAGCCCACGCGTATTTTCGCGCCGGAACAAAGGGCAAAAAAGGTGGCGGTGGCGCTGAATTTTTTGTTGAGTGTCAGTGCCAGGTCAAATTGTTCGTCTCTCAGTTGGCGAAAGGCATTTAAAGGTCGTTTGGGATCGAAAGCAAACACCTGGCTTATGTTCGGGTTGTCGGCCAGGAGTTCTGCCTGACCACTGTCCACCAGGACACTGATATGCAAATGCGGGAATGCTTTTTTAAGGGTTTGGTAAACCGGAGTGGAGAGCACCACATCGCCCAACCGGTCGGGACGTATGACCAAAACCGACTGGATAGCGCTAAAGTCCAGGGGTAAGTCTGGCGGACTGGGAGCCTTCCCCGCGCACGCGCCCACCAGGTTCCATAATATTTGTTTGGCTTTTTTTTCTAGGTTGCGCAGGACTTGGTTTGCCATGGATCGAGTGAAGGTCGGGGCCATTAAGGGGCTCGTCAACGTTTAGTCGTTACGAGGAGGATTTTCTGCAGGTCAGGAGAATTTCATCCGACTGTCTTGGGATTACAAAGGGAGTGCTTCATCAATGAGCATGATGGGGATGTCCCCTTTTATTGGGTATTTCAAAGAGCAGGGTTTGCAAACCAGTCCGTCTTCATTTTCACTCAATTCAAGATCTCCCTTGCATTTGGGGCAGACCAGAATGTCGAGCAGTTCCTTATCGATTCCCATAATTTTTCTCCTAAATATGATAATCCCTCTTCACGGCCTGGAACACTTCATCCACGGTAACTTGTTGCATGCATTCTTTGGTTCCCAGCGGGCAGGTTTTTTTCCAACAAAAACTGCATGAGAGTACTTTGTAGACCACTTTGTGATTTGCACCATAGGCTCCGTTACGCACCGGATCGGTGGGGCCAAAGATGGAAACCGTGGGAATGCCCAACGCCGCCACCAAGTGAAGCGGACCTGAATCACAGCTTACCAGCAGTGCCATCCGTTTGTACAGGGCAATAGATTCTAAAATTGAAGTGGGTGGGGCCATCCAGCTTTTTTGTTTCATATGGGCGGAGATTTGCTGGGCTTTGAATTTTTCTCCCGGCCCCCAGGTCAGTAATATGGAGCATTTCAATTCTTCACAAATGCGGTCGGCCAATTCGGCGAAGCGGACCCCTTCCCATTGTTTGCTTTCGAATCCTGCACCGGGGTTGATTCCTATAACCGGACGGTAGGTCAGTTCTGGATTCTGATTAAAAAAATGGGCTACTTTTTCATCGATTTCGCTAGGAACCTGAAGAGGGAAAAGTTTAGTTTCCTCAACCTTGCCCAACGCAGTTTGTAAAAGCTTGAGGTACATATCTACCACATGCAGCCCTCCTGCCATATAGGGTGCTTTCTGATTGGTGAACAGGGCGCTGATTTTTTCTTTGCAGTTATTTCGATGGAATCCGATACGGGTTGGGGCACCGCTCAACCTGGCGATGATGCCACTTTTGAGGAGCCCGTGCAGGTCGAGTACGAGATCAAAGTTCTGCCGACGCAAGGTTTTGATGGTGTGCAGAATTTCTCCGAGCGATTTACTGTTCCAGTTTTTGCGCCACACTTTGGTGCGTAGGGGAATGACCTCATCGATATCGGGGTTGCCGACCAAGAGGTCCTGATAACGTTCTTCCACCATCCAGGCGATGTGAGAATTGGGCAGGGACTTTCTGATAGTGGCGGCAATGGGAAGGGTGTGAACCACATCTCCCAAAGCGCTGAACTTCAGAATCAGTATTTTGGCTGCGTCCATGGGGTTATGGGTCCCCGTCGGGGTTTGATGAATTTTAAAATCCGGGTATAGATGTGTCGGTAACACAGGTAGCCAATCAGACTGCCGTAAATTGCTCCGCCCAAAATGTCGGACGGGTAGTGTACCTTAAGGTACACTCTTGAATAGCAGACCAGCAGGGCAAAGGCTATAGCCAGGAATGTGGTATTACGAAAACAAAGGCTTATGAGAGTTGCGGCGGCAAAAGTATTGCTGGCATGGTTTGAGGGAAAAGAAAAACTGTTTGAGCATCTTATAATCATTTCCAGATCTGGCAACACATGACAGGGCCTGAGGCGGGTGATCCCCTCTTTAAGAATATAATGGCTGCTGGCATCATTAAGGGCGATGGTTGCTGCTAAGGTCAGAAGAAAGGCCAAACCATTGATCCTGTAAACCACAAGGATGGCCACTGCGCAGGCGATACCTAAATGGTAAAAGTTTTGCTTCATGGTCATAAACATCATGAATGCCTGCATTATTGGGGATTGAAAATGCTGGTTGATCCAGTAGAATAGCGAAACATCGAGATCGTATAAGATGGGCGATTCCTTTTAGCGGGAGTTGTAGATACATTTGAATTTTATGGAGTTTGCTGGTTTGAGTCAAACGATTTATTGCTAGTTGAGTTGAGCGTTACGCTGATCTCTGTGTTCAGGAGTTTAAATGGTTGATGACTAAATCTTGTGATAACGCGGTGATCCTCTTTGCCCGGGACCCGGTTTTAGGCCAGGTGAAGACCCGACTATCCCCTTTTTTGGATAAAAAAACCATTCTGGAGCTTTATACCTGTTTTCTGCACGATAGCCTCGATAAGATCCGGCAAGTGGAAAACGCAGACCTGTTTGTAGGAGTCGCTCCTTCGAACCAGTCCGGTTTTTTTTCCGGAATGCCGGGTGCTGATATTCGCCTTTTTGTTCAGGAAGGAAAGCAACTGGGAGATAAAATGCGCCGGGCTATTCAAGACCGGTTTGCGGAAGGGTATGAAAAAGCCGTCATTATTGGTTCGGATAGCCCTTCGCTCCCTGTTACCTACATTGAACGGGCTCTGAGTTCCGACAAAGACCTGGTTTTGGGGCCGAGCACCGATGGCGGCTATTACCTCATCGGAATGCGAGGAAAAGTGGTCGAGGTTTTCGATGGGGTGGCCTGGGGGACAGAGAAGGTCTTGCGGGAAACGTGTGCACACCTGGCACGCAATGGGGCAGAACTGGAGCTTTTGCCGGTCTGGTATGATATCGACAGTCCGGAAGATTTAAGATTTTTCCAAACCCATTTGCAACTTATTGAACAGGCCGGAATTGGAAAAGTAGGTGAGACAGGAAAATTCCTGAATAAGATTTTAGGGGATCACTAGCAGGTTGCCATGAGCGCATCCTTTGTTTAAGTTGGCAGAATATTATGAAGCTTTGTAAATTTACAGATTCGGATTATCAAACGGTGATCGAGGCGTTGGAGAATCGTTCCAACATGGATTTGTTTACCCATGATGAAACCGTTCGCAAGATATTGCAGGACGTGAAGGAAAGCGGGGACACTGCCTTACTGGAGTACACACACCGCTTTGACCGCCATAATCTTTCGCTGGAGCAGATGCGGGTTACGCCAGGTGAAATTCGACTGGCCTATGAGACCGTGAATGAAAAAGAACTCGCGGCACTCCAGGAAGCGGAAGAACGGATTCGCCGTTTTCACGAGCGCCAGAGGCAGGAGTCCTGGCGTTATGAGGAAGAGGGGATAACTTTGGGCCAGATGGTAAGGCCGCTTGCCACAGTGGGGATCTATGTTCCGGGCGGGAAGGCATCCTACCCCTCTTCGGTGCTGATGAACGCAGTTCCGGCAAAAGTGGCGGGAGTGGAGCGCGTTGTCATGTGCTCGCCATTTCCCGATGGGCAAACTCGCCCGCATGTTCTGGTTGCGGCAGATATTGCAGGGGTAACGGAAATCTATAAGGTTGGAGGTGCGCAGGCTATCGGGGCCATGGCTTTCGGTACCGCCACTGTTCCTCGGGTGGACAAAATAGTCGGACCCGGCAATATTTATGTGGCACTGGCCAAACGCCTCGTGTTTGGCATTGTGGATATCGACATGATAGCCGGTCCCAGTGAAATCCTGATAGTAGCCGATCACAGCGCCAACCCGGCCTATGTAGCGGCAGACCTGCTATCGCAGGCCGAGCATGATGAAGAAGCGTTACCGATTCTGGTGACCCCGGAGGAAGGACTGGCCAGAGAGGTGATGAAGGAACTGGAAAGACAGAAAAATACCCTGAGCCGCCAGTCTATTATGGAAGCTTCTTTGAATTCCCAGTGCCGACTGCTGGTGACTGAATCCCTTGAAGCGGCAGTGGACCTGGCCAATCGGCTGGCCCCTGAGCATTTGGAGTTGGCACTGGAAGATCCAGAGCATTGGGCGGCAAAGATTCAGAACGCGGGGGCAGTATTTTTAGGGCATTACACGCCGGAAGCGGTCGGAGACTACCTGGCCGGTCCTAATCATGTATTGCCCACCAGTGGCACGGCCCGGTTTTCGTCCCCCTTAGGGGTGTATGATTTTATCAAACGGACCAGCCTGATTTCCTATTCCCGACCGGCTTTAAAAAAATGTGGTGAAACCGTAACATTGCTGGCCGAAATGGAGGATTTGGGAGCTCATGCGAATGCGGTAAAATTGCGGACCGGCGGGCCGGGAAAAAAATCTTAAAAACACTATATTTTCAGGGCTCGGGGGCTCGATTTTGACTTGACACGCAGGAAAGGCTATGTTTTAATCACCATCATTTTGGGCACTTGTGCGCCCAAAAGTGGGTTTTAAAATAGGGTCGAAAAGCCCATATAAAATCGCAAGTTACGGTTTTTTTCGTAGATCGGGCCTCACTCCATTGAGAGCGAAAAGGCTCTTGCTGGCGTTGTTTCCGTTTGTGGGGGATTTGAGATTTTTTTAAATTTATTTGAGATTCAATTTAGTTTAAAAAATTTAGATTGATATATATAAAAAGAAGGTACCTATAAAGTTTGGTTTTACTAGCTACGGATCCTGATCAGATCCAAAAGGAGGATAGCCATGTTGGGGAAAAACAAACGTAGCGTAACGGCGTTTTCATGGGGACTGGTACTGGCTATGGCCATATACCTGGTTCCGGGCATGACCAGCGATGCGATTGCCAAGGAAGCGTTTGCGGAGCAGGTTTTCGCTGAGGAAGCGTTCGCCAAGGAAGTTCTGGCTCAAGAGGCTGTTGAGGGTGAAGGCGAGGCGGAAATTGAATGGAGTCAGGACGTATTTTATAGAGATTGGGAAGGTAATCCGCTGAAAGGGCCGGTGAGTGGTTATCCCGCTCCAGAACTGGGTCCGTCGGATTATAATAATTATGACTTCGCTCCTAGCCGCATGCTTATCTGGGTTGCCAATCAGCAACATCTTTATTTCGGTAGCTTCGTTCTGGCGGTTCCTATTTTCTGTATGCTCATCGAGTTTATCGGAATCCGAACCAGGGAAGAAGATCCGATTATGTCGCAGAAGTATGACCGGTTGGCTCATGACCTGATGAAGATCAGCCTGACCGCTTATTCCTGGACGGCAATTCTTGGTGGTATCCTCCTTTTTACGTTCATCACATTATTTCCGGGTTTCTTTAAATATCTGGCAGGGATTTTTCGCCCGGTCATGCATGTGTATGCTCTGATGTTCCTGGCTGAGTCCGGTATTCTGTATGTTTATTACTACGGCTGGGACAGGATGAATCAGGACCCATTTCTAAAATGGATCCATGCTAGTCTCTCTGTTCTGCTCAATCTCGTTGGAACAATCCTTATGTTTCTGGCGAATTCCTGGGCCACTTTCATGCAGGCTCCTGGCGGAATTGACTCTCAGGGTCGTTTTCTGGGGAATATCTGGCATGTTATCCATTCCACGCTTTGGAATCCGGTCGTGGTGGAATCGTAGGTGCTTACGCCGCATACCATTACCTCACCGCAAAAACGGAAGAGGATCGGGCGCATTATGACTGGGTATGTTATGTCGCCATGTTTATCTGTATCTTTGGTTTGATCCCGCTTCCCTTTGCTGGTTACTGGTTGATGAAGGAAGTGTATGCGTTCCGCCAGCAGATGGGCATCACCCTGATGGGCGGCATCATGGCTTGGTTGTTCATCATTCAGGCTGTTATGATCGGGCTCCTGTTCTTCGCCGCCAATTCCTATTTGCATAACGGAATGGCGCGGGTCAAGGGGTCGCATCGTTACATGAAATATTGTAAGTACATGGTTCTGCTGTTGATCGTATGTTTTACCATGTGGATGACCCCGCATACCATCGTTATGACCCCGGCTGAATTGAAGGTGATGGGTGGCGCCCAACATCCGGTGATCGGCCACTTTGGCGTCATGTCGGCGAAGAATACGGCGGTGAACCTGATGATTACCACTACGGTTCTTTGTTTTATTCTATATCAGAGAGCGAATAAGAAGATAACGGTGCCATGGGCCACGGCGGGCAACTGCTGGATCGCGGCTATTTTTGTCGGCGCCGCCGCTAATATTATATTCCTGGGCGTTTATGGTTATTATCTCCCTGCTAACCAGCGGGTGGGACTCTCTGTGCCTCAGGTATGTACTACGCTGACTACCCTGTTCGCGGGGACGGCGATCAATATCTCCATGTTTAAGGATTCGGAGTCTTATGGAGATATCAAATGGGGTAGCCAATCCAAGGTGGGAACCTACGCTATATTCCTTCTGGCTATTTCCTTTACCTGGTTGATGGGCCTCATGGGCTATATCCGTTCTGCGGTTCGCTTGTTCTGGCACGTAACGGAGGTGGTTCGTGACAATTCTGTTGACGCTTATACGCTTACGATTGGTGAAGCGGGTAAGATGCTTACCTTTAATACCCTTTTTGTATGGGTGCAGTTTGTGGTCGTGTTCTGGGTAGGCAGTTTGAGCGGTAAAAAAGAACAAGTAAAAGCTCCGGAAGGTGTTCCGGTACCGGCTCAACAATAGTAATAACTGCTAACTATTTGGCGGGGTTCCCGGTTGATTGGGAACCCCCTGCCAGTTTAATCTGAGGGTATAGGAGAGAGGGGAAAAATGTTACCAGAGCAGCATGATATATTGTTTACGTTTATTGCGATAGCATTTGCCGTCTTCGCAATTTATGTTTTTGCCAGTTCGATTCAAATCTGCAGGGAGAGGGAAGGAATAAACATCGGGTTTTGGGGTACTGTATTTGGTGCCTTTGCAATCGGGGCTTTTTTGATGACGGCCCATATGTTTACACTTATTCAGGCCGATCAGTTGCAGTTTTTCTTCTCAACCTATCTGTGGGCTATAGTTATATTGTTGATGGTTTGGGGAGCGTTCTACAAAAGTAATAAAATTGAAAGTCAATCCCCTCCAATTATTAGAGGATTTTTCTTCTGGACCACGGTTTCTCTATTGCTTGCGGGATACACCAACTGGTTGCCGCAACAGCGCAGTGACCCACCGCCCAAGGAGGCGGCATTGGTGGGTGACGTCACCATGGAAGAATTCGCTGAAATGGGACGGATTATTATTTTTGGTGCCAAGCAGGTTGCCGGCCAGAAGTCGATTGGTAAAGGTCAGTGTCCGCTGTGCCACACGTTTGACCCGGGTGATGATTCGGGCCGATGCCCGAACCTGTTTGGGGTTGAGAACAGAAGCCATGACCGGGTTAAGGAAGACCGGTATGCAACCAGCCCTATAGCTATTGTGAAGGGTAAATATGACGAGATACCTGAAGAGTACAGAAGACAGAATGGTCCTGACGAATTTACCGGCGAAGATTATATCCGTGAATCTGTGATGTGCCCGACCTGTTACGTGGTGGAAAAATTCGGTAATGACGGCGACACAAAAAGCCCGATGCCGATTATCTCCAAACCGCCCATCAGTTTGAGCCGGATTGAAGTGAACGCGGTCATCGCTTACCTGCAATCCAAGGACACGCCAGGCGAGTTTGCCACCGTGACCGTTCCGTTACCACAGAATGATGCGGGTAACACGGGAGTTGCGGTTGCTGAGGCTCCTGACGAAGATGAAGACAAACCCGTATTCGTCACCGGCACCGAGGATATCCAGGCTATGATCAATACTTTGGGTTGCCCGCTTTGCCATACCATTCCTGGTGTTGAGGGTGCTATGGGTATGTTGGGGCCGGAGCTTCATGAGAAGATCAACGCTCCGAAGCGTATCAAGGATC
>JYMV01010000.1_pt1 | contig 13840 bp, 9 predicted proteins | sample 338911 | NCBI WGS metagenome assembly JYMV01 (sample SAMN03354496, study PRJNA234377) | hydrothermal vent metagenome | biome: Deep sea; feature: Hydrothermal plumes at the Eastern Lau Spreading Center, Western Pacific Ocean; material: Seawater | place: Tonga | collected 2009 | depth 2000 m m
AGGGCCCCGAGAGTCGCGGATCCCTCCTCTGTATCCCCTCCGACTCGGGCTGGAGCGCACTTCTTGGCCGTGATCCCCAGGCGGTGAGAGGGGTGCTGGAACGTCTCCAGCCGATCCTTCCGCTGATCGACAGGATTCGCGCAGGAGGAGGGTCCTCTACCGCCGTTGGGAGTTCACGGCAGCGCTTCTGCTTGCTGCTGAGTACAAGGATGAGTGCTCTGGACAGGCGGGGTGGGACCCTCGGGGTGATCCGCCTCGAATTCCCCACCGGCGCCCCCGACACCTTCGCTCGTCAGGTCGGGGAGACCCTGCGTTTCAGCGACTGGACCGAGATGGATGACCACGGGGTCTGGGTCCTCCTCGACCACCCCGGAACGGATCCGGACGGGGTCGCTGTGCGGCTCCGTCGGCGTTTCGAGGATCTCCGTGGTGCAGGGATCATCTGGCAGGCGATCCCCGGTCGCATCATCCCCCGTGAGATCCGCCTCGAAGAAGCCGAAGGGCTTCTCGGACGGGTCGAAAACGATGTCCCAGGAACGAGCGTTGGCTTCCGCTTCATCAACGACTGAGTCCCCTCGCTTGCTTGCCCTCTCACCCCTGATCGGGGAAAGTTCCTGGCAGCGGTGAGCGCCAGCAGAGGGAGTGATGATGGCCAGAATTGACGACGAATTGCTGGGGACCGGGAGTGCCCGGAGGCTCGGCCTTCCAGAACTGCTCGAACGAGTCGGAGCCTTCGCTTCCTCCCGCCCCGGCAAGGACCTGATCACATCCATTGAGCCCACCAGAGATCCGGCCCGAGCGCGTGCCCTTCTCGAAGAGACTTCCGAGATGGGGGCAATACTCCAGACGGGTGCAGTCATCGATCTCTCAGGTCTCGAGGAGTTGACCCCCTTCCTCGGTGGCAACAAGGAGTCAGCTGATCGGGCTCTCTCCGCCAGAGAACTCGCCCTGGTGCGGTTCGTCCTCGATCGATCACGGTTGCTCCGCGGTCAACTGGTGCGAGAGGATTCCCCGCACTTGTCGGCTAGGGGCGAGCGTCTGGTCGATCTCCCAGAACTACGAGAAAGGCTCGAGAACTCGCTGGATCAAGAGGGAGAAGTTCTCGACAGCGCCAGCGAGCAGCTCGCGCTCCATCGCAAGCGCATCGGTGAACTTCAACGAGAAGTCCGCGAGTGGATGGAGAAGCGCCGAGAGAGCCGCTCCTTGCGCAAGGTGCTCCAGGATGATGTGATCAGCGTCCGCAACGGTCGCCTCGTCTTCCAGGTTCGCACCGAATGCCGGAGTCAGGTACGCGGAATTCTCCACGGCGAATCTGGAAGTGGGCAGACCCTCTTCATCGAACCTGAGGGTGTTGCCCGCCTCGGTGACGAACTCGACCGGGAGAGAGGCATGGAGCGCCGCGAAGTGTCGAGGATCGTCGCCGAACTGACGCGGGAGATCTTTCTGCATCGCGATGAGATTCTCTCCTTGCACCTCGAACTGGCCCATCTGGATGCCTGTCGTGGGAAGGCGCGATTTGGCAGCACCTTCGGTTGTGTTGTTCCTGAGATCGGCGATTCGAGGAGCTTCAGACTGGTCTCTGCGCGCCACCCTCTCCTCATCTGGAGGGAGCGGGGGGACTCCGGTGGCCTTGGAATCGACCTGGAAAGGGTCCGTCGTGAGGTGGTGCCCCTCGACATCGAACTCGATGGCAGTTCCTTCCAGCTTGTTGTGACGGGACCGAACACCGGCGGCAAGACTGTGGCCCTCAAGACCGCTGGTCTTCTCGCGCTGATGGTCTCCTGTGGAATCCCGGTGCCTGCCGGGGAGGGAACCACCATCCCCTGTTTCGACCGGGTACTCGCCGACATCGGCGATGAACAGAGCCTCGAACAGAACCTCTCGACCTTCTCCTCTCATGTCACCGTCATCGCCCAGATCCTCCAGCGGGTTTCCTCGCGCAGCCTGGTTGTGATCGATGAGATCGGAGCAGGAACCGATCCCCTGGAAGGTGCCGCCCTTGCCGAGGCGGTTCTCGACCGTCTCTACGAGCGCGGGGTGATGGTGATCGTCTCAACCCATCTCGGACGCCTGAAGGAGTTCGCCTTCAGGCGAAAGAAGTGCCAGAACGCCTCGATGCAGTTCGATCCCGAAACCCTTGCTCCCACCTATCTCCTGCAGACGGGTCTTCCCGGTCGATCGAACGCTCTTGTCATCGCCGAGAGGATCGGCATGCCTCCCGATGTGATCGACAAGGCGACTCTTGGAGTCGAGGGGGAGGAGCGCATCGATCCCGAGGTGATCGCCGGACTCGAGCGGACCCGGACAGACCTCGAGAGACTCAATCGAGAAGCGGAGAAATCCCGCAGCCTCGCCAGGGATCTTGCCAGCGAAGCGAGCAAGCAGAAGGAGGAAGCCTATCGAACCCGTATGGCGGTCGATTACGAGGCGGAGCGGAGCGAGGAGGAGCGTGTTCTCGGGGCGGTCGCCCGAATCGAGGAGGTGATTGATGGCTTCGACCATTCTGGTGCGGATATCCCCGACCTGATCGCCAAGCTCAGGCAGGCCATCGCTGGAGCGAAGGAGAGGACGCGTCTCGCCGAGCGGCGGATCGGTGCCGGCCTGGCCCTGCGCAAGGGGGACGTTGTATTTGTCCCGCGGTTTCAGGAGGTGTGTGAGGTGACGAGGATCAACAAGGGAAAACAGAGGCTGACAGTCGACCTCCATGGAGTGGCAACGGAGATCAACTTCCTCGACATCTCCTCGGTGTTACCACCTCCGGGGCACGAGGTGAGGTGGAAATGCGATGAGGGGTTGAGCCGCGAGGACCCCTAGAAGTTCCAGCCGATGTCGAAGAGGAACTCCTGGGGTACATCGTCGGGTTGGGATTGAATCGCCTCTGCCCAGGTGAAAGAGATGGGAAGGGGCTGGCCGAAGAAGGGGACGTTGACCTGGACCCCGGCTCCCAGGGAAACCCGGTACAGATCGAGGTCGAAGCCGGTGGTTTCCTCGGAAATATTTCCGAAATCGGTGAAGATGATCCCGCGTATGGTGTTCTCTGCCAGAGGCCAGGTGTATTCGAGAGAGCCGTAATGTCGCTTCGTTCCGCCGATCGGGCGGCCATTCTCCCGCGGGCCGACACCACGATACCTGAATCCTCTCAGGGTTCCCGCCCCTCCCAGGTAGAAGCGCTCGAAGATCGGAACGAAAGTGCTGTCTCCGAAGGTCTCCTCCCAGGCGAAGTTGTTCTTGAAGGTGATGATGTGGCGCAGATCTTCACCTTGAACGAAGACGGTCCTGTAGAGGCCGAGGCTGAGGGTGCCTCTGTAGAGGTCGAGTTCCTCTCCCAGGGGGCCGCCGGCGATCTCGAACCCGCCTCTCGCATTCCAGCCATCGACAGCTCCGATCATCTGACGGAACTTCCGCCGGTCGTAGGAGGCGCTCAACTCCACGGCCGAGATCTTTGTGGTTCCTTCTGAATCGGCGACGATTTGCGGGGCGGTGCTGGTGACATCGACAACCGAGACCTTCTCATGACGGTAGGAGATCTCGGTCCTGAGGTTGTAGTCGAAGAGGAACTGTCGCCCGACAGCGATTTCGCTCGCCCCTCTCTCTTCGATGTAATCCTCCCGGATGTATGCTGATTTGTAACCGCGAATGCTGAGCGACATGAGTGATTCGAGGAAGTTCGGTTCCCGGAAGTCGAATCGGTAGCGTGAATACTCGGTCCCAGGTTGAGCCTCGAGAACCAAGGTCTGACCGCCGCCGGTGAAGGCATCGGGGAGGTCACCGATGGAGGTGGGAAAGTCGGTGATGTCAAAGTTGCGTTTTTGGATGGAGAAGCTTCCGATGATCCCGCGACCGGTGGTGATACCGATCCCGAAGAGCGCTCGCCCGGTGGAACCTTCCTCGACCTGGACGGCGACGTTTCGCCGTTGTGGAGAGTCTCCGCCCTCGGTGGAGACGCCGACGGCGGTGAAGTACTGCAAACGGTTGAGATTGCTCCAACTGTCCTGAACCCGATCTGATCGGAACTCGTCGCCGGGGAAGAAGACCAGTTGCCTGCGGATGACTCTGTCGCGGGTCTCGGCGTTTCCTCTGATCTGGATCTCGTCGACGTGGATCTTCTCTCCCTCGACGATGGAAAACCGAAGGACCAGGTCGAAACCCTCGAGGGAGTAGACCACCGAAGGTACGATCCTCGCCTCGATGTAGGCGCGTTCGCTGTAGAGCCGCCTCAGCGCGTTTGTCGCAACATCAACGAGATCTCCATCCCAGTCGTCGCCAGGACTGATCCCCACCTCCTCTGTGAGTCTCTCGACGGAAAATACCCGTTCGCCCTCGATCTCGAACTCGATGGCACGGACAGAATAACGGGGGCCCTCTTCGATCGAGAAGACCACCTCGGCATGCTCCAGTTCGGAGGAGTAGAGGATCCTGTCGATTGAGATCGTGGCGTCGAAGTGCCCCTTCCTGACGTAGAACGCCTTGAGCATCTCGACATCGTTCTCGAGGCGCTCCTCGATGAGATTGCCGTCGTTGGGGATTCCGAAGAACTGGGTGCGGGGCTTGCTGCTGATCTGTTCGAGCAGAGCATCGGAAGTGAAGGATTCGGCGCCATCGAAGAAAACGCTACCGATCCGAACTTGCGGGCCCTCCCTGATGACAAAGACCACCCTCTTGCCGCCTTCGACGTCGGAGACCTCAGTGTCCACTTCGACGAATCGGTAGCCTAACTGCAGGAACTGGTGACGTACTTCCTCCCGGTCGTTAGCGAGGGACTGACGATCGAGAAGTTCCCCTTCCTCGGTTCTCAGAGTATCCGTGATGGTGGACTCCGAGAGTCCTTGGAGGCCATCGAAGACCACCTCGACGACGGGGCGCTTTTCCTCGAGACGGATGGTGATCCTCACCCCTTCGGGGACCTCGGTGACCAGGGGAGCTTCGATGAAGAGGAAATCACCACTGGTCCACAGGCGCTGGTACTCGGCATCGAGTTCCGCGGGTTCCCACAGATCGCCAACCTGGATCTTCATCCGGGCGAGCACCTCCGCTTCAGCGAGGCGATCGAGTCCCTCCAGGGAGATGGCGACAATTCGGGGCGGATCCTGTCCCTGGATCGGAGAGAGCAGGGGGATGAGAAGGGAGAGGAGGATCACCAGAGATGGGACGGACCGACGCCGGGGGGGAGGGCGTGAGGGGTGGTGGTGATCGGTCAGAACGTGTTTCACGGCAGTCGGTCCCCCGGTCAGGATCGGCCTCAGAGGGCAGCGATCCCCCCCCAGATATCCAGCCATGATCGTGCGAGATGGGTGTTATCCGGGGGCTGCAGCAGGAAGTCAAGCGTCAACGATCGTCAGTAGCGTGGACACAAAGATCCTCTTCGGGCCGGTCCGGAACGTCGGAGATCTTCTGAAGCGCTGAGAGCCGCCCCCGTGAACGGGCACGGCCCTTGCCACCTTCACATTCGTACAGCAACTCCGGTCCTCAACCCGCAACTCGATGGATCGAGCGGCAGACCACTTTTCTGGAAGGAAATGCCTGCCATGAATCGCAGCAGTTCAAGTACCAAGGCCCAGTCGAGAATCGTCTCCATCGAGGAGGCGAACCGGATGCTGCCGCTGTTGGCGAGGGTGGTCGGAGACATCGTCCGGGTCTGGGACCAGATCATTCTCAAGAGGACCGAACTCGAGTGCATCGAAAAGAACTCCGATCGGACCGAAAGTGCCAATCGGCAGGATGAAGTCCAGGAGTTCAAGAACGAACTCAACAGGCTGATCGACCGGATCAACGGTTACATCCGTGAGATTGAAGACCTCGGGTGTTTTGTTCAGGAGTTCAAGCGTGGGGTGATCAACTTCCCGTCCCTGTACGTGGGGAGGAAGGTGTTCCTCTGCTGGAAGCCGGGAGACGGTGAGGTTCGTCACTGGCACGAACTCGACGAGTCCTACAACGAGAGGACTCCGATCCGCGATTACCGGGATTTCTTCGTCAACCGCAAGGATTCACGTCTCAAAAAGCAGTGAGAGTTTCCCTCAGACTCCCATCCTTCCCTGCTGGGGGGCAACGGTTCTCGTTGTCCCCCGTTTTTTCATCCTGAAAATCAGTCCCCCAGCGACTCGAGTAGTTCATCGGGGATATCGAAGTTCGCAGAGATTCTCTGGACGTCGTCGTGATCCTCGAATTCGGTGATGAAATCGAGGACCTTCTTCGCCTGCGAGGCGTCGGTGAGTTCGACGGTGTTGTTCGGGATGCGCGTCACCTCGGAGAAGGTGGGCTCGAGTTCCCTTGCGATGATCGCTTCTCGGACCGCGGTAAACACCTCCGGGGTGGTGAACACCTGATGCGATTTCCCCTCGCTCAGGACATCGTCTGCGCCTGCTTCGAGAGCGATCTCCATCAGATCGTCCTCACTGATGGCGTCCCTGGGCACTTCGATCAGCCCCTTCGTCTCGAACATCCAGGCGACCGCTCCGGGGCTCCCCAGGATGCCGCCCTTTTTCTCGAACAGGTGTCTCAATTCCGACGCCGTTCGGTTGCGATTGTCGGTGAGAATGTCGGCGACGACGGCGACATTGTGAGGAGCGTATCCCTCGTAGACGAGTTCGACGAAACTCACTCCTCCGAGGTCGCCAGTGCCCTTCTTGATCGCGCGCTCGATGTTGTCCTTGGGCATGTTGGCAGCTCGCGCCTTTTCGACTGCGAGTTTTAGCTTCGAATTCGCACCGGCGTCACCACCGCCTTCTCTGGCGGCGACGGTGATGAACTTGGCGAGTTTGCTGAAGATCTTGCCCCGCTTGGCGTCTGCGGCGCCCTTCTTGTGCTTGATTCCAGCCCAGTGAGAGTGACCGGCCACTTTGGCTCGCTCCTTCCCGGCCCGGTGAAACCTCTTCTCCCTCTCTAACCATCCCCGGGGCGGGGTGGCGCTGGAGGAAAGTGGGGGTCTCTACTTTTTTCGAGTCTTTTTCCCGGCAGCCTTCTTGGCAGTTTTCTTCTTGGCAGTTTTCTTCTTGGTGGTTTTCTTCTTGGTGGTTTTCTTCTTGGTGGTTTTCTTCTTGGTGGTTTTCTTCTTGGTGGTTTTCTTCTTGGTGGTTCTTCTTGGTGGCTTTCTTCTTGGTGGCTGTCTTCTTGGTGGCTTTCTTCTTGGTGGCTTTCTTCTTGGTGGCTGTCTTCTTGGCGGCTTTCTTCTTGGCGGTTTTCTTCTTCACAGCCTTCTTCTTGACGGTGACTTTCTTCTTTGTCGCCTTTTTCACCATCTCCTTGACCACCGGTTCTGGCTCTGGCTCCGGCTCCGGGGTCTTCTCGGGAAATGGGCACTCTATCGAGAAAGAACATTCCCAGCAGCGCAGGCGGGCTTTCCTGTCACCACAAGTGGCCCTGGCATGTTCGTGAAGAGCGAAGACGGTCAGGAGACGGTCCTCTGGAGAGACGGTCTCGTAGAGGATTTTCTGTCGCTGGAGCGGAGTGTGCTTGTTCGAGGAGATTCTGGTTCGAAGGAGCATCGGCTGGGTCCACGACTCCAGGGGAAGGATGGGGTATCCGTGAAGGGCCTCGAGAACGTGGGAAACGACCGAGCCAGGAACAAATCCTTTTTGACGGAAAAAATCCTTGGTCTCCGAAGGTGTCCTGTCTGCCAGGAACTCGAGTCCGACGTGATGGTGGAACTGGAAGAGATAATTGAGGAACTCTTTCAGCCTGATCGCCAGTTCCAGCGGTTCCTCGGCCGCACGAAGAACCGTTTGAACCTCCGCGGCACTCGAGATCCGTACGTCATTCCAGTCGACGAACTGGCTCTTGAAGAGCCCAAACGCCCGAATCGTCTCGCGAAGAGGCAAATGGATGGTGAGGCTCCAGAGCAGCACCTTGTCGAGGAGATCGGAGCAATGGGGAACCTCGGCGACTCCCGATTTTCTCAGGACCGAGCGGACCAGCCCGACGAGATTGACCGGATCGGAACTCGGAGGCGCCTTTGCGGCGGTAGGACTGCTGGCCATCTGACTCCCTGGTCTGCTCTCTGGGAAAACCGGTCACCCTGGTTTCGAGGCCCCATCCGACGTCTTCCGGGACGATCCGGCAGAACAGGGGCAAAATGCCCCTCCGGGGAGAATTCCCGGATCGAGCGGTGCCGGCGGGCGGGATTCTATCGGCCCCCTTCCGGTGAGGCAAGGTGACCGCGAGCTTCGCCTTCACGGAGGGGTTCCCCGGCCTTCTCCTCGGGGGACAGGGTCCGGCTCCTGCGGTGGGCGATCAACTGAGCGCAGATGGCGACTGCGATCTCTTCAGGAGTGCGGGATCCGATGGGAAGCCCGATGGGAGCTCTGACCCGGTCGAGCTTCTCGGGCTCGACTCCGCGATCCCTGAGATTCTTGAAAATGGCGCCGATCTTGCCCTTGCTGCCGATGAGGCCGATGTATCCGGCAGCAGTCTCGAGGGAGCTCTCGAGAGCACTCTCGTCGTGCTCATGGCCGCGTGTGACGATGATCACGCAGCTGTTGGGGGTGATCTCGAGCCCCTCGAAGGGATTCGAGAAATCGCGGACGAGGACCTCCGAGGCGCCCGGGAAGAACTCCAGGCTGGCGAAGGTCTCGCGGTCGTCGATCACGGTTGTGCGGTACTCGAGTGTGTTCAGGACAACGACAAGCGCTCGTGCCAGATGGCCGGCACCGAGAATCACAACGGATGGGTTGCCGATCGGTTCGATGTACACTTCGAATTCTCCTCCGCATAGCAGTCCGGTTTCCGCCGCAGTCGCTGCGGTCAGGCGGAATCGCTTCCGGCAAGATTCTCCGCTTGCGATCACCTCGAGGGCTGCCCGCCAGATGTCCGCTTCGGTACAGCCTCCACCGACAGTGCCCAGAGTCGATCCATCGTCTCTCACCAGGAGTCGGGCCCCGATCTTTCCCGGTGTCGAACCGGTGGTGCCGATAATGGTGGCGAGAGCGGCTCGACCGCCCGATTCGAGGATTCTCGCTGCCTCCTGGAAAATCTCGATCATCACTACCTTTCAGGGGAATCCGACCACCGAGGGTGGAAGGTAGCACTCCTTTCATCGCCATGCCACCTCGGTCACTTGGCGAGGTTCGGGTACCCGGAGGTATACTTCATCGCCGGCCTCTCGGTCTTCAGAGGCCTGTAACTCACTCGAGTTGAGTCCAGTGAAGAGGAGAGAGCGAATGTCAGGTTCGGTCGCGAGGGATCGGCGGGGAGACCGAACTCTGTCTCCAGAACTGTGCGATCTGCACGTCTTCCTCGACCTGATTCCCGATGCTCTCGTCGCCATCGATGGTCGCCGGGAGAGGCTGATCTCCTGCAACGACAGGTTTCTCGCCCTGACCGGCTCCGACCCGCAGGAAGTGCTCTCGAGGGAAAAATTCGCTGACTGGTTCCATCCCGAGGACCGGCACCGCTTCCATGCCCTGGGGAGTGTCGGGAGACCCGGGGAGGAATCGGCGCTCCTTCGCCTGATGACGGTCAGAGGCCCCATCGATACCGTCGTACACGGTGGCTATTGCGTCAGCGAGGAGGGTGAAGAGCGCTGGTGTTACCGCATCAGCCAACTCGACCCGGAGGCGGAGGGGGGAGTCCGACGCCGCTTCGATGAACAGAAGCGTCGGGCGAGCGAAGCGGTGCGCACATCTCTCCAGATCTTCCATCTGACCGAGAAGATACGTGCAGCCCCGAGGCTCTCTGCGAGACTCCTGGGTGCACGGGATGAGCTGGAACTGCTCGAGCGGGCGGGCAGGTTTCTTCTCTCTGAAGGGCTCGATTACCGCGATGTCTGCATTCATCTTCGAGAGGACGGAATCTTCAGGAAAGCCTGGTGCTCTTGCCAAGAAGAATGCAACTGCCCCCAGGAGATGACCGGCCCAGACGTCGAAAGATGTGACACCACCGATGGTCAACGTCGGGTACTTCGGCTCCAGGGAGGCTCTGGGTGCACCGGACTCCTCCAGCTCTCCCTCGATCCAGCAGAGCAGCGCCTCCTTGCCCAGACTCCCCTCTTCAGGGACTGGCACGACGAGGTCCTGGGAACCATCGCCGAGGTGATTGCCCTCTTCCACGAGAACTTCCAGCTCTACCGCAAACTCGAGGAGCAGGCTCTACTCGACCCCTTGACCCTGGTCAACAACAGGCATTTCCTGGTGACGCAACTGGAGAACGAGGTCAAGACCTCCCGTCGAAACGGAAGTTCGCTGTCGCTGATTTTCATCGACATGGATGGATTCAAGGAGATCAACGACACCCATGGCCATCTGGTAGGGGACCGACTTCTGAAGGAGGTCAGCGAGATCCTGGTCGAAAACTTCAGGGAGACCGATCATGTTTGCAGGTACGGGGGGGACGAGTTCATCGTCCTGCTGCCAGCCACCGATCTCGAGGGGGCGAGCCAGAAGGGTTCATTCCTGCTCGAGTCCTTGCGCAAGAAGCGCTTCTGTCTCGAAGAAGTGAAAGGGGGGGTGGCTGTCTCGATGTCAGTAGGGGTCACGACCCTGCGAGAAGAGAGTGACTCTGCCACTCTCATCAACGAGGCAGATGAAGCTCTCTACCGGGCGAAGAGGGCCGGGCGAAACCGTCTGGTCGTCGTGGGCGAAAAATAGACCTATTCCCAGCAGTGAAGGAACTCAGTTGCTGCGTTGCTCCCGTTCGAGCGCGGCTTCCTCGTCGGAATCGCGGGCTAGACGGATCTGTTCCTCGATCGCCATCGTCTTTTCAATCGTCTCGTCGAGCACGAACTTGAGGTACGGCGTTTCTCGAAAACTCACCCGTTTCGAGAGCAACATCTGGATGTAGCCGCGAGCAGCTTCGAGACCGCGAATCATCATCCGACGCTGGGCATCGGTGCCTATCGTTGACACGTGGACCTTTGCTTCCTTGAGATCCTCGGTCGGTTCGACGGAGAGAACGGAGATGAATCCGAGCCTGGGATCGCGCATCTCGAATTGGAGAATCCGAGCGATTTCTTCCCGGAGGAGGCTAGCCACCCTGCTCTTGCGCACAGGTTTCATTGTTTCTTGGTACTCGATTCGTCGAGGGTTCTGGCTCTCTTGGTTCTCTTGATGCTTTCGATGAAGTCACCGACCTTGACGTCGTTGTAGCCTTCGATCCTGACCCCGCACTCGAAACCTTCCTTTACCTCGCGCGCGTCATCCTTGACGCGACGAAGGGAATCGAGTTTGCCCTCGTGAATCATGCGGCCGTCACGAGTGAGCCGGACCGGATCATCGCGAGTGATCACTCCCTTGCGAACGATACAGCCGGCGATGTTGCCCAGACGCGAGGAGCGGAAGATCTGGAGGATCTCGACGTTCCCCTGGACCTCCTCGATGATTTCCGGCTCGAGCAATCCCTCGAGGGCGAGCCGCATCTCTTCCAGGACCTGGTAAATCACCTGGTAGATGCGAATCTCTACCCCTTTTTCATCGGCGAGGGAGCGTGCTCTGTCGCTGGCAGTGATGTGGAAGCCGATGACGATCGCGTCGGAAGCATCTGCAAGGAGGATGTCCGATTCAGAAATTTCCCCGACCCCTCCACGAATGACGCGCAGGCGAACCTCGTCGGAGCCGATTTCCTGGAGTTCCTTGCGAAGGACCTGGAGGCTGCCCTTGACGTCAGTCTTGATGACGAGGTTGATCTCCTTCGTATTGCCTTGGGAGATCTGGTCGAAGAGGCCTTCCAGAGTCACATGGGTGCGCTGGGCACGCTCCGCCAGTCGGATCCTGTGCTGACGATCCTCAGCAATCGCCTTCGCCTTGGAGATGGAATTGAGTCCGTAGAGGCGGTCTCCAGCTTCCGGCAGTTCATTGAGTCCTGTGATCTCGACAGGAGTGGAGGGGCCCGCCTCGGTAATTGCAGTTCCAGTGGTGCTCCTGAGGGTACGGACCTTGCCGAATGACGGCCCGCAAACGACCACGTCTCCTTCGCTGAGGTGGCCGTCGCTGATCATCGCGGTAACGACGATTCCCTGCCCAGTGGTCGCTTCCGAATCGAGAACCGTGCCGATTGCATTCTTTTTCGGATTGGCTCTGAGGGAAAGGATCTCCGTCTCGAGGGAGAGGATTTCCAGAAGGTCGTCGATCCCTGAACCGGTCTCGGCGGAAACTTCAACCATCTCGGTCTGACCGCCCCAGTCGGGGGAAGCGAGTTCGAGTTTTGCAAGTTCCTGACGGGTCCGATTGATGTTCGCGTTTTCCTTGTCGACCTTGTTGATGGCGACGACGATGGGAACGCCCGCTGCCCGAGCGTGTTCGATCGCCTCCTCGGTCTGGGGCATCGGGCCATCGTCGGCGGCGACGACGAGCACCACGACATCGGTGACGTTTGCCCCTCGAGCCCGCATCTCGGTGAATGCTTTGTGGCCCGGGGTGTCGATGAAGACGACGTGCTGGTCGCCATGGTCGACCCGGTAAGCGCTGATGTGCTGGGTAATCCCGCCCGATTCACCGTGGACCACCTTCGTCGAGCGGATCTTGTCGAGGAGTGAGGTCTTGCCGTGGTCGACATGGCCGAGAAAAGTGACGATGGGGGCTCTTGGCTCCAGGTCATCGTCGGAATCGGTGAGATTGTCGATCTCTTCGAGGGTGGACTCGACCGCTTTCGGTTTCTCGAGGTGAATTTCGACCTCGAGGTGGATGCTGATGACATCGAGCATCTCCTCGGTCAGGGTGGTGTTGACGGTGACGAGGATCTTCTCGCCCATCAAGGTCTTGAGGAGTTGAGATTGCTTGATCCCGAGGGCAGCCGAGAGGCTCTTGACGGTTACCGGCATCCCGACGGTGATCTCGCTCGGCAACTCGACCGGGGCCTGGTCCTGCAGCATGCGTTGATGGTGGAAGGAGCCTTCCGGACGCCTTGGACGACCGCCTCCCCGTCGTCCACGCTGGCTCCCTCCGCCTCTCTGGGGACCTCCGCGGCCGGGTCCCCGACGAGGTGGGCCCCCCGGGGGGGAGTCGGTCGGGAACACCATCACCTTTCGAGGTGCGCTCCCTGCAGGTCGGTGTGGCCTTGCTCCCGGCCGTGGTTGTCCAGGGGAAGGCCCACTTCCTCCAGGCCGCCCGCGGGCGGGTGCCACCGGGGTTTTTTTCACCGGCGTTTTCGAGCGGATGATCAGCGGGCGACCCCGCTTCGGACGCAAGGAGGGAGCGGAATCACCGCGCGGTCGCGCAACGGGAGCCACCGGGGTCTGGGGAACCTTGGGAGTTCCTCCGAAACCGGGGGCCATCTCGATCTTGCGTGGCTTTCGCTTCTTGCGCAGATCCTCGGCGACCGAATCGTCGACCGAATTCATGTGGCTCTTTGCATCGACGCCGTGCTTCTGGAGAAGAGCGATCAACTCCTTGTTCGGGATGCCGAACTCTTTCGCCAGTTGGTGAACCCTGAGTGCCACTTGCGTTTTCTCCCTCTGCACCGGTTTTCAACTATTGTTCCTCGAGGGGATCTCCCTCGAGGATTGAATTGATCCTGTTAATGATTTGACCCGCGCTGTCTTCATCGAGGCCTTCGATCTTGGCGAGGCCCTCGACACCGGCCTCCAGGATCCCATCGGTGCTGTCGAGACCCGCTTCGAAGAGGCGATCGGAAATTTCTGCGGTGACTCCCGGCAGGTCCTCCAGGGTCATGACGACGGCATCTTCCTCGTACTCCTCCCCCTGCTCTCCGGTGGCGGGGGGCAAAGCTTCAGCCCCTTCCGGAGCAGGAGCAAAGAGGTGATCGAGAGCACTGGAGGTGGGCTGGGCCGGTTCCAGCTCGCTCTGTTCGATGGCTGCGATGCGCTCGCCGAAGATGTCATCTGCCCGGGTTTCCACCCGCTGGGCGCGCAGAATCTCTAGTTCCTCGTCGCTGATGGCCGTGATGTTGAGTTCCC
>JYMV01026752.1_pt1 | contig 13839 bp, 12 predicted proteins | sample 338911 | NCBI WGS metagenome assembly JYMV01 (sample SAMN03354496, study PRJNA234377) | hydrothermal vent metagenome | biome: Deep sea; feature: Hydrothermal plumes at the Eastern Lau Spreading Center, Western Pacific Ocean; material: Seawater | place: Tonga | collected 2009 | depth 2000 m m
CTTTAAAGTGATTTTTCGGCTATTCCGTACAATTGTGAATGGTTGCTTGGGCGTGGCTTCCGGGGAAGGATTCAGCATATCATTCCAGATGGAATTTACCTCGGTGACCAGATTGGTTGGCAGACTCTGCGTAGCCATTAATGTAAAGTTAATTTTCACTCGGCAGTATTGAGCATTAAGAATGAACGTTGAGAATGCTGTTTCTGAGCTCGCGCCAAGCGGGACTTTGCGTGCGGGAATTAATTTGTCGAATTTCCTTCTGGTGAGTGACCGACACTCCTCTGGTGCACCGATTGGAGTTGCTCCGGATATGGCTCGCGAGATCGCTGATCGGTTGGGGGTTAGCCTTAGTTTGGTGCCCTTCTCGTCGCCAGGTGAGTTGGCCGATGCAGCAGAGAGAGATGTCTGGGACATTGGATTAATTGCATCGGAGCCCGCTCGTGCGGAGACCATTGCATTTAGTCCGGCCTATGTTGAGATTGAGGCTACCTATTTGGTTTATGATGACTCACCGTTGCAGACGGTCATTGATGTTGATCAGCCCGGTGTTCGGATCGCCGTTTCAGAGAGAAGCGCCTACGATCTCTATCTGACGCGGAATCTTGAGCATGCGTCTTTGGTCCGAGCTAAAGGGCTGGCGGCTGCCTTGGAGCTCTTCGAAAGTGAAAAGCTGGATGCGTTGGCGGGGCTTAGACCTGGTTTGACTGCTGACGCTGCAAAGCTCGTCGGATCTAGAATTCTTGGTGGGCATTTTACCGCCGTCCAGCAAGCTGTTGGTACCGTGGTGACTAAACAGTTTGGGGCAGACTTTTTAAGCGATTTCATCAAGGATGCCAGGTCGAGCGGACTTGTTGAACGTCTTATAGACAGACATGGGATGGTCGGGAGTCTTTTGCCTGCAGGTCGGTTACGCGAAGACTCCTAGAGTAACAATTAAGTGGATTGGCGTTCTCGGATCGGCGAAGGAAGTCGCTGAGATTGGTTATACCACTAAAATATTGCATGAGTGTTTTGCTTCTTAGGCATTTGGGTGACATACCAGGTCACAAAAATGACTTGAAAACTTTATCTGTTTTTGGTGTCCCGCGGAAAAAATTGCTTCCGCCAATCCCGTAAATTTCGCTTTGTGGGTGCTGTTGCCAAACTGTTAAGAAACTTGAGGGTTAGGGATAACGGAAACGGACTATCTCATGAGAAATGAGACCACGCAGGCGGATTGGATCGAAGGGGTTAGGACCGTGTTGCCGGCTGGCGGTTTCGGAAATTTCGATCCGAGCATCATTATCCGTGAGGGGCGCGGAGCGAGAGTGTGGGATGAGGACGGCGGGGAATATGTCGCTTACCTCATCGGATCTGGGCCCCTGATTCTCGGTCATGGTCATCCCGAGGTGCTGGAAGCAGTCGAACAGCAACTCAGGAAGGGTACGACGTTCTTTGCGAACAACGCGAGCGGCATAGAGCTGGCCGAAGAGATTTGTCGTGCCGTCGCGTGTGCCGAACAGGTTCGGTATGTAAGCACTGGCGGCGAGGCTGACATGTATGCAATGCGTCTCGCACGGGCGCACACTGGCCGTGACAAAATTCTAAAATTTGAGGGTGGCTTTCACGGTATGTCGGCGGAGGCATTGATGAGTTTGGCGCCGACCCGGCTCGAAAATTTCCCTCTTGCTTCTCCGGATTCTGCAGGAATACCCGATAACGTGCGTGATCACATGCTGATTGCGCCATTCAATGATGCGGATTTTGCAAGCCAGATCATTGCCGAGTACAGCGATGAGATTGCTGCCGTGATTGTTGAGCCGTTCCAAAGACTGATACCCCCGATGCCCGGGTTTCTGGAAACTCTCCGCGAGGTGACGAACAGGTATGGGATTGTGTTAATTTTTGACGAGGTAGTGACTGGTTTTCGTCTTGCCTATGGTGGGGCCCAAGAACACTACGGTGTGACGCCTGACCTTTGTACGCTAGGAAAGATTGTTGGTGGGGGCTTTCCACTGGCGGCGATTGCCGGGAAAACGGAGCTCATGTCCTACTTTGACAAAGAGAAAGCAGGGAAAGCAGGGTTCACCTTTCAAAATGGGACCTTGAGCGGCAATCCTATAGCAGCAGTTGCGGGACTGAAGACCCTAGAGATCCTTCGCCGGTCTAGCAGTTATGAACGCATTCGGGCAAATGGTGAGAGGGTCATGCGCGGCATTCATGGGTATCTCGATGCGATGAGCATTCCTCACCAGATTGTAGGCGACCCCGTTATGTTCGACGTGGTGTTTACGCGGGCTCCCGTTGACGATTACCGCGGTGCACTTAGGGGTGACGCGGAGCGCTCGAAACGTTTTAATTTTCATCTACGAAATACGAATGTCCTTAAATCCGATAGTAAATTTTACATCTCGCTGGCGCTGACCGAAGATGACCTGTCGCTCACGTTAAATGCGGTCTCGGATGCCGCGCGACATATTGTCGACGTTTAGAGCTCAAGCCGCTGAAAGTTTGCTATGATACCTGACATGCAAGTGGCCAAATTCAAAGAAGCAAAACATCCAATTTTAATCGTGTCGCTGCGGTTTTCTGAAGTGTGACACTATTTGTTGGCGCTCGTCTGTGTGCGAACTTCGTGTGGATCCATTTCCTGAAATTAGAATTCCAGTTTCATGGCTCGTAACCAGTAGCGGTGGGAAGGATCGGGTCTGTTCAAACGATTTAGGGTGGAGACGACACTAAGCAGACCCCTGTGCTGTCAAAAACTTGTTTTATTTAATTGAGGCAAGTCGGGCCGATTTGAGGTTGACGGTCTGAAGTCACTGGCACGTTCATCGCGTCCCGTTGTCACAAGTTCGGATTTCGGGTCACCAGCAACTCGGGTATGTCGCAAAACACGAATTTCTGAGAAGTCATATGGTCGTGCCCTGTGCAGGACGCATCGGTTGTCCCACATAAGCACGTCACCGGGTTGCCAGCGATGAGTGTATATACGTGGTGGTTGGCAGGCGAAGGTTACAAGTTCGTCCAGAAGTTTCTGCCCTTCCTCCTGTTCCATGCCTGGGATCTCATATGCATGGCGACCAATGAACAGAGATTTTCTGCCCGTAATTGGGTGAGTTTTCACGAGCGGGCGAAGTGGTGCACCTTTGGTGTGGTAGCCATAGCCCGCACCAGTTTCGATGTTGTAGCCTATTTTCGCCTGTGATTGGTACAGCGAATGGTAGGCCTCGAGACCACGGACACGATCTTTCATGCTATCGCTGAGTTCGTCATAGGCTGCCCTCATGTCGGCCACTTCCGTCTCCCCACCCTCTTCCGGCACTACTTGCGCCGATAAAATAGAAACCTTGGCTGCGAGTGGCATGTACGAGCTGTCGGTATGCCATCCTTCATTGCCACGGAGTGTTTTGTATCGGAAGTCTTCGGGGTCGTAGACAGAGCCATTCTCTTTCTGGTTGCTGATGGAAACTGCCTTCATTGTGTCATCTGGAGTCAAAAGCTCTAAATCCCCAAATCTTTTTGCGAAAGCGATCTGTGCTTCTTCCGTGAGGTGCTGGTTTGGGAAAATTAGGGCCCCGAAATCGTGAAAAGCGTTCTCTACTACCCTCCCAGTTGCGTCGTCCAAATTTGCAAGGTCGACGTCCGTAAGGACGGCCCCTACCGTCGCGTTGGTAGGTGTAACGGTTGGTTGCATGATTACGTTACTCCTGTTGCATGGCGGATTAGTCTAAGGCAGGGAACGTTTGGTTGCCAGTTATTAGCCGTGTGGTGTCATTTCTCCGACCGGCTCAGTCGGTTCGTTCACATATTTAACATGAGGGTGCCCAATCCGACCGTAAGCATTCCAAATTTTGAATCCAAGTCGGGCCAGCAGTTCGGGCGATGCTTGATCGCGCACCTCGGGATTGATTCCAAGCGTATAATTCTCTTGGGTGCGGAACTGTGGTGCACAGTAGGTTGCAAGCAGGCCCAATCGCGGTCCATTCGAACGATTAGCGCCGGTACCGTGCCACATGCGGCCTTCAAACAAAATCGCTGAGCCGGCTTTCGCTTCTGCGCCAATAGAAGGCACCGTGTGGGGGACATCGGGTGGTGGTTGCAGGCCCGTAAGATGGCTTTTTGGGACTAATCGAGTACCGCCGTTGAGTTCGGTAAAATCATTGAGGCAATACATAACGTTGCATGCGCAGGGCGGATTGATCAGACATTCAGGATCCGCGTTGCCGGCACCGTAGTATTCTCCGCGATCGATGGCGCCCGGTGCAACGGGAGCCTCATTGCGCGGCATTGGCCTTGGCATCCACCATTGATCCGTATGAAGGCCCATCTCGACACCACCCGGCTTGGCAATATTCGCCGACAATGTAGATAGAAGAAATTGTGGTCCTAGAAGAAATTCGATTAGCGGAGTCATGAAACGGTGTGTCACAAGGTCGCGAAATACCTGCCCCTTGTTAACAAGCATCCAAACCCTCTGATTGACACCACCGTTAGCTGCAGTGAAGGTGTCTTCAGGAAGTTGATCATAGTCTTTGGTGCGATTTTGTTCGGTACCTTGATCTTCAAAAGCGATACCAGCTTCAACTTCCGCGTCAGCTTGGGCGGTGAGCCGGTCGCGAACCGCTGTAAGACGGTCTGATTCCAAGGCATTCTCTATAATTGTGTACCCGAATTCACGAAGATCATCGATCCCCTGTTCTTGGCTGCGGGTCGGTTGCGGCACTGGATCGCCCGGCTGCCACGGTACTATGGAGTCTCTCATGATCTAAGGATCCCCGACATTGAGCTCTTCCGTTCCCGAATCATCCGTTATAGCGTCGGTTGGTAGGTCTGCTGAGCATCCTTGTAGACGATATCTCGCAGAGTGTCGCTTGCGCGTTTGTGAAATGCCACTGCCTCCGGGTCAAAATCGCGAACTGGTATGGGCGTGTGAACGAAATGGTTGTACAGGTCCTCTCCGCGTACAAGAGCAGCACTATCCCACTCTGCAAGCATCTGCTTAGTGTGAGTTGGTATGTAATGCATGGAGATGCCGATACGCCGATCCTTAGAATTGTTTGGACCTGACCCGTGTGCGGACTTGACGTTGTGGAAAGACGCCTGTCCAGGTTGAAGTGGCATCGCTACTGTTGTTGTGTCATCAACAACAACTTCGATTTCCTGCCCACGGGTCAATATGTTATTTTCGTGGTAGGTCTCAGTATGCGCCAACAGCTGCTTGTGGCTCCCTGGCATCACGCTCATGCAGCCGCTTTCTGCCGTTGCTGGGGACAATGCAATCCAGACACTCACCAGCTCGTCGTTATCTAGGCCCCAGTACTGCAGGTCCTGATGCCAGCCAACGTAGGCGGGAGTCTGCGCTTCTTTGATCCAGAACGCGGTGTTCCAACAGAGAATATTCGGACCAATTAGATCCTCGACAGCGTCCACGAGAACCGGGTAGCGCATCAGGTCATCAATCCACTTGAATAAAAGGTGTGCCTTGATCCGTTGTGAACCCTCGATAGGATGGCCTTGTTTGCTCTCAAAGGTCTCAAGTTGTGCTCGCAGGACAGCCATGTCCTTGGTCGACATAATCTCGACGGGAAAAAAATAGCCGTCTTTCCTGTATTGCCTGATCGCGGCTTTGTTCAGAACTTTTGGCATAGCGTCGCCTCCCTGGACCCGAGCTGTTACAAATAGCGATGAACGGGTGGTTTGAGAAGGGTTAGGGTCTATCGTCTATATTACACTTTGATTTAGGTTGTGTTCAGAGCGCACCAATTAACTGCTCGATATTATCGAACCATGGTACTCGCGTTTGATTTTTCCGGCGCTACCGATGCCGTTTCGAATACGGCGCTAAATAATTCCCGATGGGCAACTACCCGCCGGTGTCTTCTGTGTTACGGCACAACTCTTCGAAGCCAAAAGTCGCGTCCGCTCATTGGAAAACATCAACACACCACCCGTCGCCATACGCCTCGCAAGAGCACTGTAGGAGAGTGCGCCATAATTTATAGTTTGATCAAGCAGTTCTGGGTTGACGAGCATTCTGTGTCAGGAATTTTATGTCGACTGACTATGGTGTTGACCAGCCATGGAATTTGACCTGCACTCGACTGACAAACGTCAAATTAAAAAGCATTCTATGGTCTATTGTTTTTGGCTGGTTAGTTCTGGCCCCTTGGGGAACAGGAATTAACACCGAGTTTAAGGATATGTCCGGATAAGGTTTTACTGCGCGAACAGAAATGGTGTCGTGCGACGGAGGTTGTTGTCGATACGCAGGGCGTGATGAAGTGGTGGATAAGCACGTTGGTTGCAATCCAAGCGTTCGCATACACGGCAACTGACCCCAACGGGGGTTCCATTCTTTTGATGTTTGATGTCTATCCCTTCAGCATAGACTATCTGTTTCGCCTCATGAATTTCACACCCTAATGCGATCGCAAAAAGGGTTTTCTCTCCGTTTGGCCAACCTCCGATGGGATCGACAGTCCGTGCGATCATAAAAAAAGAGTTATTGTCGGGCATAGTTGCTACTTGGCTGAGTATCCTGCCTTGTGTGGCAAAAGCATCATGCACGATCAAGCGAGGGCAGGTGCCACCAAACCGGGCAAACTTAAATCCACCTCCGCTAAGCCGCTTGGACACATTTCCGGCTTTATCAACACGAATGAAAAAGAATGGGATGCCTCGCATTCCGGGTCGTTGCAGAGTGGTCAGTCGATGGCAAACCTGCTCGAAACTAGCTCCAAAACGCTGTTGCAATAATTCAAGGTCATGTTTGAACTCAACTGCGGCATCACGGAATGCTGCATACGGCATCATGACGGCGCCGGCGAAATAATTAGCAAGACTTGTTCGTAAAATCCCTGGTGCGTTGGATGTTTGCAGATTCGCGCTCTCCACCGCACGATCCAATAGATCTTTGTTTTCGATCAGTGCCGTTTGCGCGGCAAGTTGAAATATACGAGCTGATGCAGGTAAGGCTTCCGATAAAAGAACGCGACGTTCATGTTGTCGGTAGTGACGTAGAGTGTCCCCCATCACTTCCGAAGGCACAACCTTAGTATTAATCGAATGGTGTTGTCGCAGGTGCGCGGTCAACTGAACGCGTAGTGTGTCTGGATCGGCGTCGAAATCGCCACGAAGAAGTTCTGCAGCGCTTTCGAGTGCTGTGAAATGGTTTGATTGTGCTTCCTGGTATTCCCGAACTTCCTCAATAGCCGCGGCCGCGCTGTGAGTTGGGATACCCTTTCCCCGTTCTGTGAATTGATGATTTAGTGTCTCGGCATCCTCGCGAAGGCTGCTATAGGCCTTGTATAGATTTAAGATCCCCTTGGCAGCGGTTGGGCTGGCGTCGATGAGGTCTCGTAGGTCTCGTTGGGAAACAGGTTGGTCCTGAAACAATGCGTCGGCAAATACTTCCGTTAGGTCGGAGGCGAGGCGGGCATCATCGTCCTCGGCAAACTCTCGGAGGTCGACCTCAAATGCTTGGCTGAGGCGAAACAATAGAGGTACCGTGACCGGGCGCTGATTGTGCTCTATTAGGTTTAGGTAGCTTGGTGAGATGCTGAGTTGCGCAGCCATTTCCGTTTGATTTAGTCCATGATCTAGGCGAAACCGACGGACTTTATGGCCAATCATCGCTTTCTTTTCCATCATGCGCATGTTCCCATCTAGGGTTGCGGTGCTTGTCACGGGCTTCCACAGTAACAAATATTTACATAATTTACAAAAGTAAAATTTATAAATTAGAAATATTTACACAATAACCTTTTTTCTATCAATGGTTTATAGACATTATGTTTAAAATAAATATTGTCACTTTCTGAAACTACGAAAATCAGTAGGGCACGCGCTTTTTTTGCTAGCAAAGGAAATATTTTGATGAACGACCAGTTCGAGCACCTCACTCAAGCCGCAAGTGGACGCTTCGCGACCGTCGAGCGGAACTACAATCTTGACCAAGTGAATGCATTGGCGGGATCGGTGCGTATGGAGTACAGCTTAGCGCGCCGCGGGGCTGATCGTTTGTGGGAATTGCTCGGACACGAACCCTATGTCAACGCTTTGGGGGCTGTAACCGGCAACCAGGCTATGCAAATGGTTCGCGCCGGTCTAAATGCGATATATGTATCCGGCTGGCAGGTTGCGGCTGATGCCAACTCAGCGGGCGCGATGTATCCCGACCAGAGCCTATACCCTGTAAACAGCGGTCCGGATCTAGTACGACGCATCAATAATTGCTTCCAGCGTGCCGATCAAATCAGCCACATGAATGGAATTTCAGAGATCAATTGGTTTGCACCAATCGTGGCTGATGCCGAAGCTGGATTTGGCGGCAGTCTGAACGCGTTTGAGCTCACCAAGGCTTATATTGAAGCTGGGGCAGCGGCGGTTCATTTCGAGGATCAACTCGCCTCTGAAAAAAAATGTGGCCATATGGGTGGTAAGGTTTTGATTCCGACAAAACAACATATCCGTACCCTGACAGCAGCACGCCTTGCCGCGGATGTACTGGGTGTTTCCACCTTGGTAGTCGCTCGTACGGACGCTGAAAGTGCGAAACTGGTTACTAGCGATGTTGATGAGCGTGATGCCGAATTTCTTACCGGTGAGCGTACGGCTGAGGGGTTTTATCATTTAAAAGATGGACTTGGTTTTGAGCGCTGCTTGGCTCGTGGGCTGGCGTATGCACGCCATGCAGATCTTATCTGGATGGAAACTTCCACGCCGAACCTTGAACAAGCACAGCGCTTTGCTGAAGCCATCCGAGATCGTTATCCACAAAAAATGCTTGCCTACAACTGCTCCCCTTCATTCAATTGGTCGGCCAATTTAGGTGCAGAGGAAATAGCGAAGTTCCAACGTGAGCTAGGTGCGATGGGTTACAAATTCCAGTTCGTCACCTTAGCTGGGTTCCATAGCCTCAACCATGGAATGTTTGAGCTCGCCCGCGGTTACCGGGAGCGCGGCATGGAGGCGTACGCCGAGTTGCAGAATGGTGAATTTGCTTCCGCAGAGAATGGATACTCCGCGGCCCGCCATCAGCAAGAAGTCGGTACAGGGTACTTCGACTCTGTTGCGACGGTGATTTCGGGCGGTAAATCATCCACGACAGCACTTCACGATTCTACCGAGACGGAACAATTCCAAGCCCGTGCTGCCTAGGTGAACGGATTTTAATTAGATCGGCTCAGTGACTCGGTGGAATGCGTATGACTGTCGCTATGTTTCCTCGCAAGAAGCCCATCTTTGGACACCGTCGGTCGGCATGGCGCCAAACATCTGTAATTTTGTTAATTGGGGCCTCGCTAGCTGGCCTCGTTATGACTGCCATGGTGATGTTTGGTTTCGTCCCAAATCATGCCTTCATCATCCCAGTTGCTAAAACAATAGTTGAGCCGGTTAACGTAGGAGGGTTGGGAGAAGATAGGAGATAGAATTTTCAGTGTCGGACCCGCTCTTGCTATATCAAGATTTGAGAACTGAGCTTCCAATTGCGTTCCCCCAAGGGATCTTTCCCACACTATAGTAAAAGCATACTCAATTAGCCGGCTAGCGTCGGCTTTTTGCGTTACATGGCCACGTCAGAACGTATGAAAATGGGGGAGAAATCAGATATGAAAACCGGAACATACAAGGGCTATGAGACCTCTCTATCAGAGCCGGGAGTCCTTTGGATACGTTTCAACCGACCGGATCGGAAGAACGGCATGACCTCGGTTATGAAGCGCGAACTAATAGAAACATTGACGCAAGCCCAAATGGAAGATGCCGTGCGGGTTATTGTTTTTACCGGTTCCGGAGATTCTTTTTGTGCCGGTGACGATCTTAAGGGCTATGCCACCGCCATGCGGGAAGACGACGATGGTCAGGTACCTCTTATTCCAGCGGGTCACGATCATGGTGTTGGTACATATGCCGGATTGCGGACTATTTCCCAGGCACTGAATACGCAAATTCGGGAGCTGGATAAAATCACGATAGCTGCGGTCAACGGCGTTGCTATCCAAACTGGATTTTCTCTGGCCCTTTCCTGCGATTTTCGGATAGCTGCGAGGGAAGCGCGGCTCGGAAGCGGAACGCTCCGCTTTGCTTTGCTGCCAGATGAGGGTGGCCATTATCTTTTGGTGCAACACATTGGCTTGGCCCAAACTCTCGACTTTGTGATGCGCAAAAAAATTGTTCCTGCATCGGAAGCGATGGAGCTAGGTTTGGTGCATGAGGTGGTCCGCAGCGAGGAATTAATGGCGGCGACCGAAGCGTTGGCCACGGAGTTGGCAGCCGGACCGCAGGTCGCCATGCGTCTTCTAAAGCGAACGGTATATAATGCTGCTGAAATGAATTGGCTCCAGGCACTGGACGATATTGCGGGCAAGACTGCTGTGACAGATCATCATCCAGATGCAACAGAAGGCGTGGCGTCGTTTAAAGAAAAACGGATGCCCCACTTCAACAAGTGGTTAAGTTAAGCGGAGCGGTAATTGGCGGTAGTTCTTGTTACAAAGTACCGTGCTTGGTGCCAATAATTTGGGGGAATAGTTGCGTACAGTTGATCTTAAACGACGCTATCGAAAGCTGGCTTTTCGACCTGCTCGCTGTTGCTGTTAAGGGTCGGACCGGCCAAAATTTTCGATGCTGGTAGGCTGCGCGGTTTTGGTTTTAGCGGCGAAGTCGCGGATGTAAGACAGGTTTGCTAAAAATCTGCTCCCATTGTTTTAGTGTGGTTGAGATAAGCTCGTTCTGTGTAGGTGGAATTTTAAAAAGAGGCTTGAGGAATGACAAAATCGACTGCAGAAGCGGAACAACAGGTTTACAAACGCATGCTGGAGCTTAATCAACAATTGGGGGAGGAAGGTGTTCACGTCGATGAAGTCGTTCGCGGAGTGGCTGGGTTTCTAGCAAGCATCATTTTTGGATACACTCCGTCGAGCTTGGTTGTGACTTCGTTCAGTGGTGTAAACGAGGAGCATGTTGAGCATAAAGTTTATACCGGGCTACATACTCCGGACTCTTAAATAGTTTCCGTATAGTGATCCGATAAATTGGAAGAGACGTGAGGCATGAAAGCGGTAGTCGCAAATTCCAACCAACCCGGCTGTCTTGAGCTTGGAGAGGTGGCGGAACCGGTCGTTGATTACAATGAGTCTTTGATTACCGTTACCGGATTCTCGCTCAACCGGGGGGAACTCCGCCGCGCTCAATCAGCGCCGGATGGAACCCCGATCGGCTGGGACTTGGTCGGTGTGGTTAAAAATGCTGCTCGTGACGGCAGTGGTCCGTCCGAAGGCAATCGGGTGGTTGGCTTCTCTCGGCGCATGTGTGGCTGGGCCCAGCGGGTGGCCTTGCCGACCAGGGATTTTACTGTCATTCCAGATGCTGTCTCCGAAAGAGACGCGGCCACTTTGCCGGTTGCTGGTCTGACTGCGCTCTATGCGCTTGAACGTTGCGAACGGCTGCTGGGCAGCAAGATTTTGGTCACAGGTGCGAGCGGTGGTGTTGGCTACTTCGCATGCCAACTTGGACGGTTGATGGGGGCCGAAGTAGTGGCGCAACTGCGCCGGACAGATTTCGTAGATGTGGTGCGCGCGACCAACGTGAATGATGTGATCATTTCTACTGATGGTACGGGGTTGGAGGATCAGGGAAAATTTAGGGCAATCATCGATGGTGTCGGTGGCCCGGTATTGTCGAAGCTTCTGCCCCAGTTGGATGAGCGCGGTAGAGCCATCCTTTATGGTGTCAGCGCCGGGCCAGAGGTGACATTGGCAGTTCGGGAACTTTTTCTGACCGGTGACGGTCGCATTGAAGGGTTTCACCTCTATCGGGAAACCGAAATCGAGTCCGCGGCAAAAGGTCTTGATCGTTTGTTACGCTTGGTAGCCGATAAATGTTTGATCACCCATGTACCCATTACCGACAATTGGAATAATATTGGGGAAACGGCAACGCGGTTGATAGGGCGTGATTTTCCGGGCAAGGCGGTATTGACGATTTAAATGGACAGGACAATACGCTGTCTCATGTAGACGCGGCTTCCAGTCCGGCCAAATGGTCGGCGGCGTTGAAGTAGGGTAAATTATCCTTTGAAGAACAGCCGGTCACTGCTAGCCGTTCGGCAATTCTAAGTGCTTTTTGGTATTTGCGTTCGTTTTCATCAAGAGTTTGTGAGTTAAATGCTGCACCGCATACCGATATACCGTAATGCGCTTGCAGAGTGCGGATGAATCTGCCGGCAAGCATGCCGTCGGCAATGAGAGAGGGCTCAAAGTCGTCCTGTTTTACCAGACGGATATTTTTCTCGACCAGATATGCGCGAACTTGTGCTTCTGCCGCTAAGGCTACATTCCAATAATCCGATTCAGATTGAGTTGTCTCGCCTGAGACGCCCACAAAAGCCCTGCAGAATGACAAAAACACCTTCTCATTTTGGTTTGCCGATCTCCATGCAAAATCTTCAAGATCCTCCCAAACGTCCGGGTCCAACGTTTCATAAACTTTTGGTACTCGCTGAAAGAACAGTTCGTGTAGTCGGCTTTCGTCTTGCGAGCTATCGAGCTTATGTTCCTTATAAATTTCGATAGCGGCATACGAACCGCAGACGGAGCAGGTGTCGTCAGTGTCGGCGTCTTTTCTATAAATGTGGGAACATCGCATTTTGTTCGGCAGTGTATTTTGACAGAGTAAATAGCCATCTCCGCTATCCTCTCCATTCTGTTGCTGGCCGACCCAATTGAACCGGTTTTTGAACTGCATAAAAGAACGCCGGTGAGTCAAAAGGCTCCACTCCAGTTTCTCCACCGGGCCAAATGTGCTCCAGTTTGAGCTGACATCGATGACGATGCATTTCTTCTTACCGGGCGCGGAACGGAGCCCCCGTCCGACCGACTGCCCCCAAAGAACTTTCGACAAGGTGGGTCGGAGATGAACGATGATGTTGCATTGAGGGTTGTCCCATCCTTCCGCCAGGACGCCTACGGATACCATGGCTTCGATGTCACCCACCTCGTGACGCTTAAGAAGTTTCATTCGCTCATTGATTGGTGTTTGTGCGGTGACGATCGCGGCCTCGACATTCAACTTTTGAATGGCCCGCAGTGTGGCCTCGGCAACGCTGATATCGGGACAAAACCAGGCTGAGATCGCTTTTGGAAAAACCTTTGTGCGCTCTTCGTTGTAGCTGAAAATCGCGTAGTCGATCATCGATGAGTTAACTATTGCTGAGGATAGTTTCGAGACCGGGAAGTCGCCTGAGCTAATATCCAGTGCCCCGAGATCTATGTCGTGCACGAAGTGGGGTCTATAGGTCGGTGCCACCAAAACACCTTCCTTGATCAATTCTTCAATGTTTGCGCAATCGATAATCGCGTCAAACGCAAGATTGAGTTGGTCGCGTTGGTCGCCGGTACGGCGTTCGGGTGAGGCTGTCAGTCCCATGAATTGCGCCCCGCGTTTGCCGTGTTCATTGAAATCGTCGACGATGCGCTTATAGCCCTTTCCGTTTGGTGATACGCGGTGTGCTTCGTCCACAATGATGAGATCTGCTTGAGGCACAGCATCGGCCAATATCTGTTTTGCTCGCATGTTGGTGGCGAGCAAAATGTCATAATCCTTAAAGGCAGGACCTTTTTCTGATAATGCCAATTTTTGGACATTGTGTTTTTCGCTGAGCGCTTTTTCGAGCTGTTCTAGTAGCACCAAACGGTGACACAGGATGACTATTTTCTTTCCCTTATAGAACTTGTCGATAATCTCGCTCGCAAGCACGGTTTTACCGGCGCCGGTCGGCGCTTTTAAAATAAAACGGCGGTGTTTCTTAACGATTGACGGAAAATCGTCGATTATTTTTTTTTGCCAATTTCTAAG
>JYMV01030174.1_pt1 | contig 13835 bp, 8 predicted proteins | sample 338911 | NCBI WGS metagenome assembly JYMV01 (sample SAMN03354496, study PRJNA234377) | hydrothermal vent metagenome | biome: Deep sea; feature: Hydrothermal plumes at the Eastern Lau Spreading Center, Western Pacific Ocean; material: Seawater | place: Tonga | collected 2009 | depth 2000 m m
GATTGAGCAACCCCCCCCTCCCCCCATTGAAAACCGGGAGTAAACTCAGGTGCAGAAATAGAAATCTCTTATGACACAGATGAAGATAATCATAGTCCACTTTTCCGACGTCATAACATTAATTAAAGTTCGGTTTATCTGTTTTCTTATTTTTATAATGCATTTTCAAATAATGGTTAGTTAAGTTTTATACTACTAGTATATTTGTGTATTGACCTCCTTAAATACTGGTTTTCAAATTTCAATTCCAAATATGTAGTACTGTTTTAACATCACAGTACAGATCATGGTAATTGCCCAAAAAAACCAAAATCATAGTCACTGCAATTTATCCTTAAGGGAAAGCGGATTTCCAAAATGTATCGAAAGTTGACCATATGTTATCACTGGTTTCAAGTTACGTCTGATCGACTTTCTATCGGTCTCCTAGATACATTAAATAAATGCTTTAAATTGTATTATGCACAATAAACGCTAGAGAACACCGAAGGGGAAATAAGAAATGAACAATCCAGAGAAACTGGCAACATAGGGTACCCAAGATCACGAACAACGGAACACAATTTGTGCTGAACACCACCATGAACAACAAATACAAATAACATAAATTATACATGAGCCCTCATACAAATAACTGGAAGTAAAGACGAACCGAACATCGTTTTCATGGGGAAATCGTAAACTTGACTTTATTGTAATAAATCAACAAAGCGACTGAATACAATTATATAATATATAAAATACATAAAGTTTACTGTCTTGATCTTTAAGTCCACTCGTTCCGGCAAGTTTCATATCTCGGCTCCTATGTCGAGAACACACACAATTTTTTTTTAATATGATGATGCTACCTGCTTTGTACTGGAGCAACTCGTTGGAATTTTATAATGCTAGTTCACTGAAACAACATTCCACATAGACATGTCGCTCCATTCGGACTTCTCCAAACAGCGAACCAACCGATTTTCTTTCTAACTCCTTAATAGTGAGTGGAGAAAAACAAAGCTCAGTCTTTGTATGAACCTACCGGAGAACAAACCATAGACCATGCTCTGACCATTGCACCACCGAGGTAGCTGTGTGTTGAAAATGAAATGGGGAATGTACATACATGTGTTTAATAGTCTTTATCACGTCAAGTGAATTTTAGTTTAGTATACATAAAAATGTAATTGCCATGGAAACTGTAATTGATAAGGTCTTTAGCTTTCCAATCTTTCGATTTTGAGCGTACCTGATGAAGATTATTCCAGGTCATGAGCATTAAATTACAGAAGTATATCTGGATAGATTTTATTTTAGTGCTCTGAATAATGAGTTCGCTAACCCAGACGATAATTGCATTATTTTGAAAAGATGTTCAAAATCAGGAACTGAAATAAGATATTCGCAAAAACAAGCCACACTATTAAGTAATATGATACATACACAGTGATTGCTTTAGACTACAATTGAACTACTAAAGCACATTTAATGACATATTGTAAATTCATTTCCATACAAAGGGCAAAGGGGATTTACTGTAAAAATTCTCAGTTTGGTATACATTTTTCATTGGATAACATTGATTTTTATGAATTTAATGCCATTTTCAACAATATTTCAGCTATATTGTGGTGGCCAGTTTTATCTGTGGAATACCCGAAGAAATAGACCGTGCATGAAATACTAGAACACAAATTAAAGTTGCACCGAATATAGATCGCCATGGGTAGTGAGTGCATAAGAGGATGAAAATACCCCTTCCACGCTATCGCTGCAAAATACATCCGTAAAATACAGGTACAATGCAATCGTGGCAAATTTCATACCTTACATACACATACCACTCTATCGCGTCAAACGTCATCCATAAAATACAAGTATAATGCAATCGCGGATAATTTCGCTGATTAAATGTACACATACAATGTACCACACTCTCGTGGTAGAAGTCATTCCTAATATATACACACCACGCGATCCCGGCAACTGCTATCGTAATATTCTGTAATTACGATTTCACATCACTAAATGTGTATATTCTAACAAGACGAACCACACCCGAAAATATTTACATTCGAATATATATTTATAGCCCACAGGATAATAATATTGATGTCCGTTACGATTTCCGCATACATAACCTCCAGTTGTTTGTAGGAGGTCTGATGTCTTATTTACGTTATTTGTATTTGTTTGCGTAGAGTGATGTTAAACACATATTGAGTTGTGTTTTTGGTTTGGTTTTCTTTGTCTTGTGTACCATGTGTTACCAGTTTCTCTGGATTGTCCATTTCTGATTGTCCCTTCGGTATTCTCTAACGTTTATTTACAGTTTCTCTGGATTGTCCATTTCTAATTGCCCATTCGGTATTCTCTAACGTTTATTTACAGTTTTTCTGGATTGTCCATTTCTGATTGTCCCTTCGGTATTCTCTAACGTTTATTTACAGTTTCTCTGGATTGTTCATTTGTGATTGTTCCTTCGGTATTCTCTAACGTTTATTGAAATTTCCTGCGCTTTAAAAACAAAAAGACTTGAATCATTCTTATCTTAAACAAATGTGTTGCCTTCGTGAGTAAAAGCACAAGTGACACGCAATTATAACAACATAATTTGTCATGAAACTGTCATCTTTTTGTACTTCGTCTTAAGAAGAAACATTTTAAGCTAATTACAATAAAGAAGGCAATACGTCAAACGTCATTAGGAAATCTTGGACAGAGATTATAATCTTACCATTAAATTCCACTCATCTTAGAATGTAACTCTCCCTAATTATCTGTTTGTCAGCTAAACAACGAATCATTTGAATTTAAACGAAAACATAGTTGCATAGAAAGTGCAATTGAAATATTTAGAAAGAATAGATTTCTGTTTAAGTCTTATAGAATTATGTAATGCTCGTGTTTTTACATTCCATTTTCAAATTATATCCCGTTTATTTGTTTTCTGTTCTAGAAGTGTGAATCCCGATGCTCTCATTATCCATAGCTCTAGTTTGCAGCATATTTTCCGGCACACCTGAATTCACCTCTTTTTTTCTTTTTCTTCTCATTTTTTGGGAGTGGGATGGGGATGGATCGTATTACTTAATTTCCAGTCTTCTGTGTTGCGTCTTCCAGATCATAGAAACACGTCCCGGTCCTTTACCAGTTCATGACTTATCACAGGGTTTGCAACTAGAGTACCACGACGGGTCCCACTAGTGGAACAGGAACTGCTTACCTTACCGGAGCACCTAGGTTCATCCCCGGTTTTTAGTGGGATTCGTGTTACTCGATCTTTAGTTTCATGTGTAACAAACGTCAGAGAACACCGAAGTGACAATCAAAAATGGAAAATCCAGAGAAACTGGCAACTTATGGTACACAAGACAAATAAAAAATCCCACAACATAATATGTAATGAAAATCACTATGCGCAAACATACACAAACAAAGTAAATATGACACGAGCCCTCTTACAAACAACTGACGGTAAAGATCAACCGAACATTGTTTTATACGGAAATCGTCCCGAACATCACAACACGGAACTCATAACGTAAAGACACACAAAAGGACAACACAAGGTACAATTCAGTGTTTAATATCAATATCTGATGAGGTAAGTTTTCAAAACAAAATATGGAAATATGAGGTGGATTCTTTCAATAACTTTATATATCTTGACACCCTTTATTATCTGCTTAAGTATAATTAATGGTTTAAACAATATTACCTATTATAATGTTGATGCTTTACCAGAAATTTGTATATTTGTCGTAAAATCCTGAATTATCTATCAATGTATCATTTTAGACATTGATGCACAAGTCGTAACAATGTTAGTGATATTGGTGAAAAGTCCTGAGTTCACCCCCGGTTTTAAGTGTGATTTGTGGAATTCGACCTTTAGTTTTATATGTATGTTTTGTAGATCGTTGTTTGTCCTTTGTACTTTTTTCTTTTGGGCATTGTGTTGTCTGTTCTTCGATTTACGGATTCTGATTTCCCATTTGGTATCTTCTAACTCTTCTTGTAACGGGCCTTGTCATCAGTTTTAAAACTGTTGCATTAAATTGCTGGCAAGACATGTAAATGCTGTACCAGTAAGACAGTTGTCACAAGAAAGAAAATAAAGACAAGGGCAACAGGAAACAACCTACACACTGTAAACCATCATTATCATGTATTGTATTAATGTGAAATATGACCAGTATTCATTGGGCCTGTTGTTTTTTTTTCTGAAGGACAGACGGAAATCAACACCAGCGAATCTTCAATCATGTAAATATATACTATCTCAAAAATCTGTTTTTCTTTCATGTAAAGAAATGTAATTAACCATATTGATAGGTACTATGTTTCAAGAAGCACTTGTAACGTAGATTCCTACAATGTCTTCACGCATTTTCCTTTTACAATAGTTTGTATACATGTACTTTTTGCATTAAGGTTTCACTAACACAAAACCTCTATTTATTTGAGGAACATCGATGAATCTTTTCCCTTTACGTTATGCCCTAAAGTCAACACTAAGACATAAATTTTGTTTAGCTCCTTCGATTTTTTTGACCCAAAGACTTTTACATTAACTGGCTTTTCAATCACTTGACCATGAGCGTACCTGCTGAAGGCTATTCCAGAAATGCGTCTTGTGTAGTAAATTAGATATCTATTTCCTTACTTTATTAGCAAAGATGCCTTTTTCTATGTTGAAGATACGTTGTTTTTTTAATTCTTCCATTCAAAATGACCAAATTCGATTATATTAACTAATTTCATTCATTTAAGAAAAAACTACTGTTTTTTATACTTATACTTCCAAAATTTTTAATGTAATTGTTGTAATCTTAGATTGAACTGGATTCCTAATGTTTTTTAAAATAAAAAATCAAATCAAATTTATAATATTATACTAATAAAAAAAAAATTGTTTATAATATAGATGTATGTAGGATTATATACAAAATAAAGGTGCAACATATTTTAGCAAGGTTGTATAAAGAATGCAGTAATGTTGATCGTGGCTACCGCATTTAGTTTAAAATCCTACGGATACAGCTAGATCTGCATCATACCTTGACCTACATCTAGAAATTGACAATGCTATTCGGTAAAGAACGAAACCTTACGACAAAGGTTAGAATTTCACTGAATACCCTTCCGGAGCACCCGAGTTCACCCCCGGTTTTTAGTGGGGTTAGTGTTACTCAGTGTTTAGTTTTATGTGTACATGTAGTGTTTTGTAGATCTTTGTTTGTCTGTTTCTGCCCTTTATGATGGCCATTGCAATATCTGTCCATGTGAATACCCCTTTGGTATATTCGACCTATTCTTATATACACATGGTAATTGGAAATTACTATTTTTAAAACTCTTCTCTGCTAACTACGTTAACATACATTTTCGATAGTAATTCAAGATTGATTTCGACAAAGTTAAAAATACCAAAAAAAAAATGTCTATTTCAATTCTAATGCAAATAAAAAATGATAAGGTTTCAATTAAAACGGTGAAGTTCTCATATTACATTTTGTTCATTTTAAGAATTCACTATGACAACTCGTTCAATCTTTAGCTACGAAAAACAAAATGTGAAATTTACCCAAAACAGTAGACAATATTTCTATGAAAAACAAAAATTGAAAATTACATCAGACTTGCAATATAAGACTCTATATGCTTAGCCTAGATCAAAGAAAAGGAAATTAATTATTTTCTTTGTACCTAAAACCCCAAATCAAGATGAAACGCGATATACTGAACTATTTGAAAGTATGGTATACATTTCGTGTAGAGAAATCAAGATGTATGCGTGATATATAATGACAGAACCATTCTACACACAGAAACTAATTACATTTATAAGATATTTAATTTAAGTCTTGTGATCTTCTTAAAAAGTAGCTCCATGTGAAATAGTTATAATAATAGCTTCCTGTTGTTTTATCTTGAAAATGACATACTGTTCAAATTTTCTCCGATTTTTATTTCGACTATGAGCAATACGTGCGAACATTATTTGAAACAATGATGAATTCCGTTTAAGGTACACCACACCATCCGTTGTAACTGTTTGATGAATATTGGTACAGATAAGACATTTTGAATTTCGTCAGCGAGTTATCCTTTTATCCTTTGAATTGAAAGCTGCCATAAAATATTGATATATTGTATTTCAGCATTGGGTCAGGATAATGGTGTTTAACGCCGCTTTCAATAATATTTCGGTTATATCGTAGCGGTCAATTTTATCGGCGGAGGAAACCGGAGTACCCGGTGAAAATAACCAACCTGCCGCTAACAAACTTTATCACATAAAGTTGCATCGAGTAGAGCTCGCCTTGATCGGAATCCGAGCTGATACACTTTAGTGGTGGTGATATGCACTGATTGCAAATCCAACTACCACACGATCATGACCACGATGGCCCCTTTTCAATAATAGTTACCGATGAAAAGTCATATCCAGATATTAATTGATGGTACTCTTTTCCTCGTAAATATTCATCATATTTAAACTAGAATCTGATCACGTGACTGCATTTTCAAGCTGGAAGGATCGTTCAATAGATTTTTCAAATAATAGCATACAATACGGAAATTCAATGTTTCCGTCACACATTCAATAATTGAAAGTAATTGCTGACTTCATAAAACTTTACTCCTGCCAAAATAATTTAGTTTTGTTATTTTTGAACGCATTTAGCCATTTTTTTTAAAGTCGCGTGCATGCAAAAAATGATCATTTTGTTTTTCAAGTCAGAACCTAGAAATATGAGGTTTGTCAGTTATAATTTCATCTAAAGCTTAGGAATTCAAATTTACACTAGAAAGTTTACCACCCAAATATCATTGATTTTTAAATTGTATGTCATTATTACCAAGACTATACAGGAACAGGAATCTCGAATATTTCATGGTATTCATTATTTTTTATTTCGTTTCATTTGACTTGATTTAATGTATCATTTTCAATTCCTGCAACTAACATGCATGCAATTAGAAAAAGATATCTGCTATGAAGAATATATGAAAAATACTTCGCAAGGTCGCCATCTTAGATATGCAAATCAGCAAATTGAACTTCATTTTCGGATATGGTGGACAAATCTTATCCGTCTTACGAATTTCTAGTGACCATCAGATAATAATGATGAATAAATGATCTCTTACCAAATAAATGTCACAAAACCCAAATTGAAATCTTATGAATCTGTGTAATTGTATTATTTTGTAATCAAGCTCTCACCTTGATCAAATAATAAATGCCAATATAACTATATTATACGGGTGTATTGACTCTGAATATAGATTATACATTGACAATACCTAGAAAAAAAGATAGTTTGGACACGCAAGATCAAAAGTTCACTGTAGACATATTACTTTTGTCTGTACAAGTCATTCACAGAAATTAGTAACAAAGCCACACAACCCTTGAAAACATTAAATGGCGGAACTGATGTGGTGATCAATTGGTTGGTTCGTATTCCCCTCCATTCTTTCTTTGAATCGTCAAAATGAAATTGTGCATAAGTGTATTCAATTATGTAATTTTTACTCTTCGTATTCATTTTTTTAATCTAAGCATGAGCAATGTCTTGATAGTTCAAATTGTAGTGTTTTGTTTGTTTGTTTGTTTGTTTGTTTGATGGATTTGTTTATTGCTTTGTTTGTTGTGTTTTTAGTTAGTTAGTTAGTTTGTTTGTTTTGTTGTTTGTTCGTATTTTTGGTTTTGTTTTAAATGCTGCACATCATTCTTCTGCATATTTATAAAGTCATCGTCAAATGTGGGATCATAGATCATGACATGCGTTGATATCTCGTGAATTTTAGCTGTCATTACTTTGGAGAATTTGCTGTTCATTTTCATTGATATCATCGGTAGGATTTAAGCTGGACCGTCAGTTTGTTGTGGTTGATGGTTATTTTCAGGCATGTTGTGAGATGGATTATTCTATTCAATTGTGTACAAAGTTTCAGTCAAATCATAAATTTGTGAAAAAAAAATAATAATCCCTGTCAAATCAAACTGCATATGAAGACTGATCAACGTGGAAATATGGAGTACTTTCCTCTTCTAACATTGATTTAGCCATTTTGCCGCCGAACAAATAACAGATAGCAGACGACAATATAACAAAATTCTCTCAAAATCATATTTATTTGGATTGTTTGTTTTGATATACATTTTGAGCAGATAAATATTCAGATGTAGAACAAGTTCTGTTCATTTTTCAATGCATTCATTAACATAAAGCCGTCAATATTTACATTATCGGACATATTTGATCAGAAATAAAGTCAATCAATGACGGGTACCATATGTAGAGCAGGACCTGCTTACCCTTCCGGAGCACTGAGTTCAACGTCGGTTTTGAGAGGGGTTCGTGTTGCTCGAACTTTAGTTTTCAGGATTGTGCTTTGTATATCGTGGTTTGGCCATTGTGGTGTCTGTCCTTCGAATTAGGGATTATGATTGCCTCTTTTGGTATTTTAGGGCTCTTCTCAATTGCAGGTAAATGCAAGTATTTTATAAAGTGCCGTGGCTTATAGCTTTATTAGACAAATGACTATGATAAGACTGAAATTCATACATGTATGATTCATATATTAGTAAATGTTTTTAAAAAAGAAAAGAAAACTTGAATATCTAACACATTGCGAGCGACGCGTTTATGGATTAACATTCACAAAATTAAAATGTACGCGCACGTCAATAGCTTGGAAATAATTTAAAGTATTTGGGAGCAAGCAAACCAATGGGTCGAAACAGGATACCAAATTTCGGCTTATGTTACCTATGCCTGATAGAGATCGACCTTAGTATTCATAAATACAACACTAAGGTTCTCCTCCATCAGACATAGGTGACCTTAAACGATTTTTGATATCCTGGTTTGGACCTTTGATTATTTGCTCCAAAACACTTTTGAATTATTTGGTTTTTCAATATTTGGATCTTGATCGTACCTAATGAAAGTTATTCCAGAAACGCGTCGTGCGCACTACATATAATATTAACGTTTTCACTACGTTGCTTAGGAATTGCAATTTCAAACCTAAATATATCTTAAAAAAACTACTGGGTGGATGATACTCGAAATCACATGATGATAGGATAAAATTATGCAAGACTAGCGGATTGGCGCTTTTAGTACTGGTTTATATTTCACAGTTACAGCAGGGTCTTCAATATTTAACATAGTGCACACCTTTATATGAGCGTGAAACGATCTCTAGACTTCCGTTGAGCTGTACCCTGTCAACAATTTAATTTCCCATATACGGATTTATCAACAAAATGAATGATTTACATGGTTTCCGTCAATTATTATTTTGCTTTGCTCATTTCGGTATTGATCATCTTTTTAGTTTTTGGTGTTGTTCTATTATGTGTATTTACATTCTGAGCTTTGCAATTTCCGCACTAAACGATGTTCGGTTCGGTTTTACATCCACTTGCTTGTAGAAGGGTTCATGTCTTTATTTGTGTTTGTTTTCCTATAGTGGTGTCAACACATATTGTGTTGTGTTTTTTCTTTTGTTCGTCTTCGTTTTGTGTCTTGTGTACACTATTTGCCAGTTTCTCTAGCTTGTCCATTTTTGATCGTCCCTTCGATTTTCTTTAACGTTTAGCCAAATGCAACCATAATACAATATAATATTCTGATTTTTATACTTTTAAATATTGCTGACAAGAAATCGTTTGTCTGTGATTATTCAGCATATGATAGGATGAGACAGTTTTAACTTATTTGTGAGATAATATTTGATATCAACTGATTCCATTAAACAATATAATTTTCAAAATGGGATATTCATGTTCATTGATAAAACAGAAAGAAAAATCCATTCAAATTTCATAAGATAAGGAAAATATAATATTGGTATCTTTAGACAACATATCTCTAAGGAAATAAAAAGGAAATGGCCATGATGATGCCTACAAGCAGTTTATCTACTTATCCAACATATTAAAGAGACTACAGTATTTGGGAGGCAGTCGTGGTCGTGATCGTATGACTGTTGGGTCTACAACTACCTATGCTATCAGTGCATATCACCAGTAAGGTTGTGAGTTCGAATCCAGCTCAGGCGGGGGTGTACTTGATACAGCATTATGTGATAAAGTTTGTCATTGACTTGCGACAGGTCGGTGGTTTTCTCCGGGTACTCCGGTTTTATCCATCAATAAAACTGACCGCATGATATGACTGTTATATTGTTGAAAGTGGCGTTAAATACCATAAACGCCAGGTTTTGTGTGATTAACAGACATTTGTCATTTGTTCCCTAGACTTGATAAGATCATTGGAATCATTATTGTACATGTAATATTACATATTTTAGGATTTGTGACATCTGAGTTTAGGTTTGGATGAGGCACTACTTTTCAAACGTTCAAACGGCTAATATTGTCATGTTGAAAAATGCAAAAGCCAGCATGACTGCAGTGGCGTTTTTGTTATTGACGAAAGTTTGAAGATACCAGAATCCATAAATCGAAGAAGGACAGACAACATAATGGCCAAAAGAAAAAGGGCATAAAACTAAAGCTCGAGTAACACGAATCCCACTAAAAACCAGGGATGAGTAAGAAAGGATATTTATCTAAATGAGCAGAGAAGATGATCGAACTTTACATTTAGGCAACTTTTTGTTGCCCTACATTTCAGTCATAGTAGCGCCTTCCATATTGAGCAATATTCATACTCTAAAATAAGTGTGAAACCGTCGTTAGCGAAAACGTAGATATCAAATTTAGTGCGCATGCTGCGTTTCTGTAATAACCTTCATCAGGTACGCCCAAAGACAACCTATTTGAAAGATAAATAATCTAAAACTGTTTGGGAGCAAGAAAATCAAAGGTCCTAAACACAATAGTCAAAATCGGCTATGGTCATCTATGTCTCATGGAGGAGTAAATTAGTTTTAATAATAATTCCATGATTTAGGAATTAACATGATATTTTATAATTTTCTTAAAAGGACATATAACGAACAAATATAGAACCGTGTTTACTATGCTCAGAATATTTGAAAGACTTAAACTTTGCAATTCTTCACATTTTTAAGAACTTGTTCAGAGCTTGTGAACATATCTTGCGAAAAATAACCGCAATTGAAAGCGTCGACAAAATTGATGCGCACGAGTTCGTATCCAATAGAATTTTAAAAGACATGAAATCATTTTAAAAAACAATGATCAATATGTACTCAATACAAGAAAAGTTTGAAGATACCAAAGTGCTAATCAGAAGCCTTACACTGAAGAAGAAAAGACAATACAATGGCCCAAAGAAGAAAATAGACAAAAGAGCAAACAATAATTTACAAACATTACACAGAAAACTACAGGTCGAGCAGCACTAACCCCACTAAAAACCGTGGGTTAACTCACTTCTGTGATACGGATTATCAGTGAGTAGCAGTAGGTCGGTGGTTTTCTCCTGTTTCTACACCGAATATATCAATTACCTCTGCCTTTGCACATGCACGACACCCAGCATGCTGATTTATTTGTAAACTGTTTACCTTATGTTTATCATATATTAAACCATTTTGTTGATAATCGGATTATATTTCAAGAACCCGCTGTCCATTCTATGGTTGAACACAATTCTTAGAGGTGTTTGAACAGTATTCACCTTACGAACCACATAAAAGGTGAAGGTCAGTTTTCAAAACACGCACTCGAAATCACGTACTGAAGATTATAATCATGAAAAATCCCGCAGTGACATTTCAGCATTCTTTCCCTTAATCATACTATAGATAATGACCCCTTTCATCAAACACATCCTTTGCTGAAAGCAACTGTTTTTAATTTGTTACACAGTATCGTACAAAGAAAGGATCTTATGTTCTTCATCCGCAATATAATCCTTATATTCTTAACAAAATACGCATGTTAATTAGCATGTACTTAACTCCATCAAAGATCGATCTTGCATAATCCTGTTTTTACATACACTTTCATTCAACATTTAAATGACAATGTACGAATCTTAATGATTAAAATGTATAAAATAAACTTTAAAAATTGTTAAAGTTGAGGACGTTCTTTTCATTCACGATTTCACACCTACGTTTTCATCAAGGTATATATTACAACAAAACGATATTCGAATTCCTACCATCAACTCGACTTAACTGTAAAGATAGTATGTGAAGATGTGTATGAAATCCTTTTTATGACATTTTTGAAATGAAATAGTGAAAATTTTCGTGTGTGCTGTATATATCCATATATCTGAATACGAAACTACAAATCTTAAGTTGTTTTTAAATCGAACGCTTGTAAATATTTTCAAAAATGAATAAAAACAAATCCAGATTTCTTGTATACAAACACAATCAAAAATAAAAAGATACCGGAACAGTTCCAAAATCAAATATCAAAATCGATACCCCTAACACACAAATACATAAACGCTCACTTTCCTGGCTTGGCTTAGACACTTCAATAAAAAGGTTTCGAGGTTAGACTAGTTTAATGGGCCCAAACCTCTTATCCTATTGAAATGATGTGCTATCGCTTTCCACATGTGAGTAAAATACCAGCCCTCCCATATAATAATGGTGTAGTTTACTAATTTAGTTTCTGCAAAAAGTCATCAGGTACGATCAGAGTCCAAAGACGGGAAGCCAAATGACTTTAAAGACTTTGGGCACAAGTAACTAAAGAGTATAAACAGGACAGCACATATAGGTTACCAATGTCCGCGGGAGACTGACACTAACATGTATGTATATCTAGTAATCAATATCAGTGTTGATGCATTGACTATGTGGATGATACCCCCGGGATAAATAATCCAAAAGCAGAGAAATCGACGTGTCCGTGTTACTCCTCTTTTTATTATTTGTGTTGTCCTATTATGTTTATTTACGTCCTGAGTTCCACGTTGTGATGTTCATTATGATTTCAGTATAAAATCGATGTTAGGCTCGTCTTTACCTCCAGTTGTTTGTAGGAGGGCTTAAGTCATATTTATGTTTTTTGTGTTTGTTTGCGTAAAGTGATGTCCAACATATATTGGGTAGTGATTTTGTTCTGTTTGCATTCGTCCTGTGTCTTGTGTACCATATGTTGCCAGTTTCTCTGGGTTGTCCATTTTTGATTGCTTCTTCGCTATTCTCGGAATAGTCTTCCGCAGTTCCGTTCGAAATCACTATAAAATTTATTAACATGAAAACTAATAAATATAACATTATTACACAATAAACGATCAATATAGCTTTACTGAACTCGTACTTGCCCATATTTACCTGTAAATAGATGCAACTTGACATGGTTATATTATCGACATAAGCAGAGGCCTTGGTCTATTTGATACTTGATTACTAAGTTTAGCCCACAAAACAGCTAAATAATCTTTACGCTCCATCAACCTAAAGTATTAACATTATATATTATTATTGAAATTAGATTCAAAGTTATGTAATTATCATTTAAGCTAAGGGTAATCTCCCTTGGGTATAGGTAACCACCGGTGTATGGCATATCTACTAATGAAAACGTAGATATCCAATTTAGCGCGCACGACGCCTTTCTGGAATAATCTTCATCAGGTACGCCAAAAATAGAGAGACTTGAAAACCAATTAATTTAAAGTTTTAGGAGCAATAAAACCAAAGGGCCTAAACAGGATAGCCAAAATCGGCTAAGATCACCTATGCCCAAGGGAGAACCTTAGTTTTATTAATACTTACATTATTTAGGAACTGTAAATTTCAGTAATAAATATATCTAATAAACCATGTCAGACTAGAGCGCGTAAAATGCAATCCCTCAAAGATTAAAATTTAAAAAAAATTAATAAAATAATTATTACTGAAATTTACAGTTCCTAAAT
>JYMV01034988.1_pt1 | contig 13830 bp, 10 predicted proteins | sample 338911 | NCBI WGS metagenome assembly JYMV01 (sample SAMN03354496, study PRJNA234377) | hydrothermal vent metagenome | biome: Deep sea; feature: Hydrothermal plumes at the Eastern Lau Spreading Center, Western Pacific Ocean; material: Seawater | place: Tonga | collected 2009 | depth 2000 m m
GGTGGCTGAGCAACTGACAATCCCACAAACAATCCCGGTCTGATACTGTTCTTATCTCTGTTCGCCCGAACACCCGAACGAACAAACAGACTGTTCGACCAGTCTGTATTTAAAAATTATTCAATAAAACCAATGATTTACGATTTGGCCCTGTTTTTGCTGTAAGGAGAGCGTGTTGAATTCTGCTGGCCGCTGCTGCCGCTCAAATTAAACAGGACTTTATTGAATGTTAAGAGATACTTCCGGACAGGACCGGGTAATTGTAAAGCACAGGTCGCCACTGCAGCGCTTTGGTTTACCCGCTATTGTTGCTTTTGTTGTTTTGGCTGCTGGTTTGTTTGGCCTGAATAAAATGAACAAGTTATTTGCCTCTGATATGTCGGTGGATACTGAGCGCTTGCGGTTTGCACAAGTGGTACGCGGTGATCTGATGCGGGATATTGCTGTTCAGGGCCGGGTGGTGGCCGCCAACAGTCCAACCTTATACGCCAATTCTGGTGGCATTGTCACCTTGTATATCAAAGCAGGTGACCGGGTAGAGGCAGGTCAAACTCTGGCTATGGTGGACAGCCCTGAATTAAAGAATCGTCTGGCTCAGGAACTGGCAACTCTGGAGCAGTTAAAGCTGGAAGTCGGACGGCAAAGCATACAAATCAAGAGCGCCAGGCTGAACAATCAACAAGCAATCGAAGTGGCCGAGGTGAATTTAGATTCCGCCAGTGTGGAAAAACAACGGGCGGAGATCAGCGTGACGGATTCTCTGATCAGTCAGCGAGAATATGAAGAGAAAGTAGCAGCCTTCAAAAGAGCTTCCCTGGTACACAAACATGCCAAGCAGAACTACAGCATTCAGGAAGAGAATATGTCTCTGGAATTGCAAGGCATGCAGTCGCAACTGGCCAGACAGCAGCACGTAGTGGATGAGCTGCACCGTCAGATAGCACAGCTAACGCTTGCGTCGCCAACCGATGGCGTGATTGGCAGCGTCTATGTGCGACAAAAAGACAATGTAGCTGCGAATAGTGCTTTGATCACTGTGGTGGATCTCAGCGTGCTGGAAATTGAAGCCGCTATCCCGGAAAACTTCGCGGACGATTTAGGCGTAGGGTTGCAAGCCGAGATAAGCGTTAACGGCACAGAACTACAAGGTGAGCTGGTGGCGATTTCGCCAGAAGTGGCTGACGGTCAGGTGGAAGGGCGGATCCGTTTCACTCAGGCGTCTGAGCAGCAATTGCGACAAAATCAAAAGGTGAGTGCCCGTATTTTAATCGAAGCTAAAAGCGATGTGCTGAAGCTTAAGCGCGGCGAGTTTTTGGAATCCGGAGGTGGACGATTCGCCTATCGGGTCAGTGGGGATAACGCCCATCGCCAACAAGTGGTTTTTGGCTCCCGCAGTATTACCGAAGTGGAAGTGCTCTCCGGCTTAGCGGAGGGAGATACCGTCATTATTTCCAACACCGCTCAATTTCGAGAGCAAAGCCAACTGTATTTGAATAATTAAGCGAATTTATAAGAGGAAAGCATCATGTTAAAAATGGAAAACGTCAGCAAAATATATCGCACCGAACTGATTGAAACACACGCGCTACGCAAAGTTGATTTACACATCAAAGCCGGTGAGTTCGTTGCTATCACGGGGCCTTCTGGTTCAGGAAAAACCACTTTTTTGAATCTGGCAGGATTACTGGAAACTTTTGAAGAGGGTGATTATTACCTGGATGGCGAAAATGTCCGTGGTATGAATGACAATCAGTTGTCTGATTTAAGAAACGAAAAGATTGGTTTTATCTTTCAGAGCTTTAACTTACTGGCAGACCTGCCTTTATATCAAAACATCGAAGTGCCTTTGCGTTATCGCGGCTTGTCTCAGGCAGACCGCAAACAAAGGGTAGAACAGGCACTGGAAACCGTGGGGCTGGCCTCCAGAGCAAGGCATTTGCCAACCCAGCTATCTGGTGGTCAACAGCAAAGAGTGGCGATAGCCCGAGCCATTGCCGGAGAGCCAAAATTCCTGTTAGCCGATGAACCCACGGGGAATCTCGATTCGCTGATGGCGCAACAGGTAATGGAGTTGTTGGAAAAAATTAATCAAAACGGCACCACTATTATCATGGTTACCCACGACGACAAGTTAGCGCGACGCGCCCACCGCAATATTCAGATCTTCGATGGTCAGGTTAGTGATCTGGAATACAGTGTTACCGAAGACATTGTCAAACGAGCTTAGGAGTCCCAGATGTTCAGATATAACTTATCACTGGCCTTAGCGAGTTTGCGGCAGCGCCCCGGATTAACCTTTTTGGTGATCTTAACTCTGGCCATTGGATTGGGTTTGTACACCACGGTGCAGACCATGTCGTTTTACAGCAACAGTGTTCCGGTTGCCCATAAGAGCGAGAATTTGTTCTTAATTCAAATGGATAACCGCGAAGCCTCAGCCGAACCCATCACTGAGCAAGTGCGCATGGTGGGCAGCACTTACAAAGATGTCATGAACCTTCAGCAGTGGCAACTGCCCGGCGTGCGTACTTCTTTTAACTGGAATACCAATGGCGTAATCAACGTGCAGGACAATAATGTGCCTGCCATTCGCTCGGAAATTCTGGCCACTAACAGCCAATTTTTTAGCATGTTTGAAACGCCTTTTATTTACGGTAATGGTTGGAGTGCTGAAGAAGATGAAACCGGGGCTGGGGTCATCGTTATTAGTCGCGCCATGAATGATCGTTTGTTTGGCGGCGAAAACAGTGTCGGGAAACTGGTAAGGGTGGATACCCTGAATCTGAAAGTGATTGGCGTAATGGCTGACTGGACCATCACCCGACGATTTTATGATCGCAGTTTTGCACCTGGTTATTTACACGAGTTCTTTGTGCCATACCGCTTCGCGCTGGACAATGACTTACCGCGCAACGCCAGATTTAACTGTTGGTCAACAGAGGCTCAAGACAGTGCACAATTTCGCACTGAAAACCTGCAACAGTTGTTAAGTTCGGAGTGTTCCTGGATCAGCTTCTGGGCTGAAATTCCAGACGATCAACTGGAAGCTTATCAAACTCAGTTAGGTAATTATGTGGAGTCACAGAAGGCGCTTGGGCGTTTTCCCAGAGAGCCGCAAATTTATGTCACACATTTGCAGGAACAGGTGAATTACTACGGCAGCCGCAATGGTTATATCAATACCTTCAAGATGATTTCCCGCTTGTTTTTTGCGGTGTGTCTGCTTAATGCGGTGAGCATCTTACTGGCTAAGTTCATTCGCCAAAGCCGGGAAGTGAGTTTGCGCCGGGCGCTCGGGGCACGTAAAACCACCATTATTTATCAATATGTGCTGGAGGTGATTTTAATTGGTTTTGCCGGCGGTTTACTGGGTATCCTGGTGTCTAAAGTGGGCCTTTGGGGCATGCTTAACATTCGATTGTATGCGGTGGATTATACCGTTACAGCCCAGAGCATCGCGCACCAGTATCAACTCAATTGGATACTGATCAGCGAAGCTTTCATTACCAGCATCGTTTGTGCCTTGCTGGTGAGTTTGTATCCCATCTGGCGCGTGTGCAATATCTCGCCAGCCACACAATTAAAAGCGGAATAAGGAGTAATAACATGGAAATTAAATCAATTCTCCTGAGTCTTAAGCACAATAAGTTTATGGCGGCTATCATGGTGTTGCAGATAGCCTTTACCATGGCGGTATTGAGCCTGTCGGTGTTGCTGGCGGCTGCCACGCTTAAAGAGTGGAATTTACCCTCTGGGATCCCACATGAAGATATCATTCGGGTTACGCCGCGCTTTTACGATCCCAGTGTCAATGTCGCAGCAGCGGTGCAAAACGATCTGCAACGATTAAAGGCTATTGAGGAAGTGGTTGCGGTAACTGCAACCGATCAGGTGCCTTTTGCCGCAGAGGTAGTGCGCGATGTTTATCTGTCTACAGATGAACAAGCGGAGTCCTATAAAACCAATATTTTTAGTGCCGATGAACAGCTTTTTGAGGTGCTGAATTTAACGCTGGTGGCCGGACGGTCTTTTACCTTCGCTGATGTCATTACTGAGTCTGAGGCAAAAAACAGTGAAGTAATGATCAGCGAGTCTATGGCAAAAGCCTTGTTTGCTGACGACAATGCGCTGGATAAAACCCTATGGCTGAACAAGGGCACTGATGCCGTCAAAGTAGTAGGAGTGTACAGCGACTATATGAATGGTGAGACGCTTAACTACTACGGTAAATCATACCAAACCATGATTATGCCGCGTTCAGAGTGGCAATTTGGCGCAGAGCCACACTATTTACTGCGCATGGCGCCTGGCACGGCGGCTCAAAAACTGGAAGATATCGCCACCGTTTTTTATCAGGACCAGGGGCGTTACCTGGCGCAATATGAAGTGCTATCCCGCATTCAAAAGCGCATGTACGACGGCCGCGGTAGTCGTGCGTTGACCTTCCTGGTGATCAGTTTAGTGCTGGTGCTGATAACGTCCTTCGGCATTGCCGGGTTCACTTCCTTTCAGGTTAATCAAAGACGCAAGCAAATCGGTATTCGCCGTGCCTTGGGGGGAAGAAAAAGCGATATCATGGCTTATTTTCTGACGGAAAATAGTATCATAACGCTCGCCGGACTAACGCTTGGCATGGTGGTGACCTTGTTATTTAGCTTTGAACTGTCCACCATGGAGCAGCAAAACATTTTAGATCTGGTGTTGTTATTGGTTATTGCCCTTTTGTTGTGGTTAATCAATGTAGTGGCAGTGTGGATCCCCGGTAGACGGGCGGTTAAAGTGCCACCGGCGATAGTGACCAGGGGAGCTTAGTCAGATTCATGGCCGCAGGTATAGAGCGGCCTTTTTTCTTTTGATAATCACCTTTCAGGGAGTCCAAATGAAAGCGAGGGTTTTAGTCATAGACGACAACGCGGACGTTGCTAAGGCTATCGAGGTGCTGTTGCACCTGAATAACATTGATACACATCATGCGGCATCACCTAAAGAAGGACTGGAGGCGCTTAATTCCGGCCACTATGACCTGGTGATCCAGGATATGAATTTCAGTAAAAATCAGACTTCTGGTGAGGAAGGGATACAGCTGTTTCAGCAAATTCGCGACAGCTTTGCCGATCTTCCCATCATTTTAATCACCGCATGGACGAGTCTGGAAACAGCGGTACAACTGGTTAAGTCGGGCGCCAGTGATTATCTCAGCAAGCCCTGGGATGACGATAAATTATTAGTCACAATCAATAATCTGCTGGAACTGGCCCAACTGCAGCAGGCTCAAAAACAAGATGCGCTGGAACGCATACGACAGCGGGATAGTTTGTCTGAGCACTTTGATTTATGTGGCATTCGCTATCAAAGTGAAGCGATGGCGCAATTACTGCGCATGACAACTCAGGTGGCCAATTCTGACGTGGCGGTACTAATTACCGGCCCCAATGGTGCGGGTAAAGAGAAGATAGCGGAAATTGTGCAAGCCAATTCCCCATGTAAAGACGGACCTTTTGTAAAGGTTAATGTCGGGGCTTTAACACCAGAATTGATGGCGGCGGAGTTATTTGGTGCGGAAGCTGGCTCTTATACTGGTATTACGCAAAGACGCCAGGGACGCTTTGAATTAGCCCACGGTGGTACCCTGTTTCTGGATGAAATTGGCAACCTGTCAATGGATGGCCAGATAAAGTTATTGCGGGTGTTAGAAACGGGCGAATTTCAGCGCATTGGCGGAAACGAAGATATCAAAGTAAAGGTGCGCATAATCAGTGCCACAAATACCGACCTGTCGGCGGCTATTGCAGCCGGTACTTTTCGCGAAGATCTTTATTATCGGCTTAATGTTATCGAACTTAGTTTGCCACCTCTGCACAAACGCAAGGCTGACATTTTACCGCTGGCAGAATTGTTTTTGGCCGGTAAGGCCAGATTGTCTGACGAGGCGAGCAGGGCGCTGAAACAATATCACTGGCCCGGTAACGTCAGGGAACTTAAAAATGTAATGCAAAGAGCCGTATTGTTGTGTCAAAAGCAATTGATTCAGGTGGCGGATCTGGGGCTGGAGTTGCCGCAATTGCAGAAATCTGAAACGGTTAAAGATGATGAAATTAATGCCAATGATATTCGTCGGGCTATTGAAGAGGCCGGGGGCGTGATTTCTGACGCAGCCAGATTGTTAGGGCTGGGCCGCTCTGCCTTGTACCGACGTATGAAAAAATTTGGCATAGACGAGAGCCAATCTTGATGAAGAAATCTCTCTATTGGCGTTTGTATTTGCCGCTGTCTTTAGCCCTGACGCTGTATTGCGCAGCGGCTATTTATCTGTTTGCCAATACTCAGACTCCGCAGTTGTGGGTTATCGGCTTAACCCTTTTTTCCTTGTTTGGTCTGGCGATTTTATTGCAGCAGTTATTGCGCCCCTTGACCGATGTGCTGCAAGCCATAAACGATGGCGTCAGCGCCTTTCAGGACGATGACTTTAGTCTAACCATTCATAAAAACGGTTATCAGGAAGTCGAAGATATTGTCAGTTTGTACAATCAAATGGCGGGTATCTTGCGGGCTGAACGCATGAATATCTTTCAGCGGGAGCTGCTGTTAGACAATGTTATTCAGTCTACGCCCGTGGCCATGTTTCTGGCTGATAGCCGCCAGCGGGTGGTGTACAGCAACCATGCAGCAAAACAGTTATTGAATGTCACCAAGTCGCCGGAAGGCTTTGCGATTGACCAGTTAATCGCGCTCTTGCCCGATGCGCTGCAACAAGCCACCCATAATCGCCAGGACGGTTTAGTGACTTACAATGTTGATGATCAGACAATGGTGTATAACGTCAACTTTCAGCAGTTTATGCTTAATGGTCAAAATCACAGTTTGTATTTATACAAAAATCTGAGCCAGGAGATGGATCGCAAGGAGATTGAGTTATGGAAGACGGTGATCCGCATGATAAGCCACGAGCTAAACAACTCTCTCGCACCGATTTCTTCCCTGACTAAATCCGCCAGGCGCATTCTGGCAGAGCCGGAGCATTTGCATTTACTGCAGGACGTTTTAGAAACCATAGAGCGACGCAGTCAACATTTAAGCGAGTTTATCAGGCAATATGCCCAGTTTGCGAAAATGCCGCCACCCCATAAAGAGCAGGTGGAATTAAGGGTTTTCTTCGAACATTTAAGCACATTGCTGTCGATTCCCTGTGAGCTGGATATTCAAGTCACTCATGCTTATTTCGATGTCTCTCAGATTGAACAGGTTCTGATTAACCTGGTAAAAAATGCCCGGGAATCTGGCTCAGTGGATCAGGAAATTGGTTTTCGTCTGACTCAGCAGGGCAATAAGCTGACTTTTCTGGTGTTTGATCGGGGGCCGGGAATAGCGGCTGAAGAGTTGCAACAGGCTTTATTACCTTTTTATACCACCAAAGAGCAGGGCTCTGGCATTGGGCTGGCGCTGTGCAATGAAATTGTTGCTGCGCATGGCGGCAAACTCAGGCTATACAACCGTGAACACGGTGGCTTATGTGTCAGCTTTGAGTTTGCCCTGAATCCAGATTAAGAGTGTTAAAATCTCAAATACTGGGTAATTCGGCGAGATAATCTTCCTGCCAGAGCTGTGTCATTTTGGCCTGATCGATATTGCCACCAGATAAAATCACCAAGCAGGTTTGAGACTGACTAAACTGGTTGGCTTTAAGCCAGTTAACCACCGCTTGCATCGTCATCGCGCTGGTGGGTTCTACATGCAGTTTGAGTAAGTGTTGTAACCATTGAGTCCAGTAGGCAATGCGGGATTCGTCAATCTCGTAGAAGCCATCACATTGCTGCAAAATAGGAAAGGTCAGCTCACCCACGGCTGGTGTAGCCGCCCCATCGGCTAGTGTGTCTGGTGCTCCTGGTAAAGTCTCAATTTTACCGCTGCGCAAGGAGCGGGCAGCATCGTTGGCGTTTAAGGGTTCCGCGCCTATTACCTGTATGTTGTCGTCAATGCCTTTGGCGGCCAACAAGGTGCCTGATAACAAACCACCACCACCACAAGGGGCAAAGACAGCATTTACCTGTGCGTCGATTTGACTTAAGGCTTCATAGCAAGCGGTTCCCTGTCCGGCAATGATATCCGGATGATTAAAAGGTGGGATCCACAAAGTATCGGGTTGCTCAGCGGCCTCTTGCACGGCGGCATCTGCGGCTAACCGGTTGGCAAATTTATGTAATTTCGCGCCATAGGCCTGGGTGGCCGCTGCTTTCACTTTTGATACTGTCTCAATGGTGAAAATGCTGGCGGGAACATTAAAGGATGCTGCAGCATAGGCTATGGCCTGGGCATGGTTTCCAGAGCTGTTTGCCACTATCTGCTTTGGCAATTCGTTGTTTTTGTGCAGTCTGGCCAGCACATTGGTGGCTCCGCGAAACTTAAATGCCCCGGTTTTTTGCAGGCACTCTGCTTTAAATAATACCCGATGGCCCAACCATTGATTAAGCAAGGTTGACTCCAAAACCGGGGTTTGATGAACCTTATCTTTGATGCGCTGATGGGCAGCGATTATAGCCTGGTGATCCAACACGCGATTTTTCCTTTAAACAGCTGAAATTATTGGCGGAAACTTATCATATTCCCCGGGCAACGATGAACTTAATTTAGCGAATAATCACATTGTGAAACAGCTTGCCTTATTACTGCCACAATTTATCTCAATTGATCACCACAGAGATTGGTAACTGTGGGTAATAAACGTTAATATGCGGTTTAACTATATAGAGTATAATCTCCACCTAATTTAGTAGTCAGAGCCGCATTCAGGCTTGTCGAGAGAAGGTATGTCGACAGATAAATTTGATAATGTGCCCAGAATTGTACTGGAAAAAGAAGACAGGGATTCTTTTCAGCGCACCCGAGCAGCGCAGAAAACTAAACCAGAGCCAGAAGTGCCTCAGGATAATCCGCCACCGGCTAAATCGTCGGGTGGCCTGTTAGTTTTCGTTTTGTTACTGGCGCTGGGCGGCTATGGCGGTAGCTATTGGCTGTATACTTTGCAGCAAAAAACTGTGAATGAGTTGGAAAACGCCAGCGAGCGAATTTATGAGTTGGAGCGCAAGATTTCTGCAACTGGTGAAGAGCTGGATCAGTCTGCCGTTGCTTTGCGGGTACAGGTTAACGAGTTAAAAGATAAAACCGATGTGTTGTGGCAGGAAATGGACAAGCTTTGGGCTTCAGCCTGGCGTCGAAATCAAACTGAAATCAAAGAACTGCAAACCCAGACAACTAATGAGTTTAAAAATCAAAAAGCCACATTAACGGCATTGCGTTCGGATATCAGTGAATCCAATACCAACATGGCGGTTATCCAGGAGCAGGTTAATCAGCAATTGACCAGAGCGAAAGAAATTAACAGTTCTTTGGAATCAGTGGTAAAACAGCGTGCTGCGTCTGAGCAACAGATTCGCGATATGGGCGATCAGGTGGCTACCGTAGCGTTGCGAATCGAAGCCTTGATAGAGCGCATTGATGCGCTGGAGTCGCTAAAGCAAGAGGTTTCTACTATTAAGAGCCAAAATGCCGCCAGAAGCGCTCCGCCAGCGGTAGTGCAACAGCCGCCTGCAACGGGTACTCAGGCTGGTCAGTAACTTCTTTTGAATTAACCGGATGGGATCCATCCGGTTATATTCGTCTCTCTCGGTTCCCTTATCTTACAGAAACCAGATTATGCATTTCACTATGCTGCTCGTGTTCCATCTGATGTAAATTACGGCAGCGTTGTTTTAACTCCTGAATAAAAGCCTTACGATTTCTCGGAGAGATAAAGGTATAAGATCCTGCATGAAAAATCTTAATGCGTGAAAAGGACAAAGTGGGAGCTAAGAAGCAATTGTAGCTCTGTTTGGCCAATTGGATATCTGAGTAGTAAATGGTTTTATAAAGTAACTTACCACATTTGATTTCAAGACGGTCCTGATGCAGGGTGTATTCACAAGGCCATGCAGAAAAACGAATGATTACAAACAGCAGCACACAGATGGCGGAAGCTGTGAAAATATCCGAAGGTTGCAGACTAAATCCCTGGTTTTGCAGCATAGGCCAGGCGATTAGTAACCCCGGCGCTGCCAGAACTAATGTAGTGAAGAACCACCAATCCACTTTGGAACGCCACTTAGATACAGAATAGTTTACCGTTTTCATAATGCCCTCTATTAAAAACAATTAAACGCCTAATAAATATACCCTGGTTGCGCTTGTCATGTTGTTGAGTTGAGGTGATCACTGACAACCTTAATGTGCTAAAATCCCGGAGGTAACGACTTTTATTGTGTGAAACTTGACCATGAAAACCCCGATTAGCCGACCGATTGATCCTTGTCAGGCAGTATGCCGATTTGATGATGACATATGTATAGGCTGCTTTCGCAAAAGAGATGAAGTCAACAATTGGCGCTTTTTAAGCAATGAAGAAAAGGCAAAAATTGTGGAGGTGGTTAAACCTAAGATTGCGGAAAGGCTTGAAAAAGAAAGGGCTTCAGGACGCTTACCTCCATCACAACGATTCCGTTACTAGTTTTATTGTGTGTAATTTAGTCCATTAGACGGCAGCTTTTATATTCTCTGGGGCAGAATTCGAACCATTTCACAAATCTGAGTTCACAGCTTGTACCTGAATAGCTAGTCAGCATTTTTGAATAGGTACAAAGGCTGATTCAAAATGGTTTCAATCCAGTTTTTTATAGCCAATCTCTTACAAACTAAAAGGGGATCCGCACACCCTATCTTCAATCAGGGATGACAAATTTTGGGGTTTAAATTTAACCGGTTGTTCAAGCGATTATACCAGCGGTGATACCAGGGCACCCACCTAAAGGTTTTTGAGAGTTCGCAAGATTGAATAATACCAGGACACCCATCTGAAGATTTTTGAGTATTCTTTCAGGTAGCCATCATAAGGCTTAAACATGACACCCATTGTAAAAGAGCAATAGGAACAGACGGAAACAGCCATAATTTCACTATTCTTAGCATGATGTGTGTCCACGTAATTTAAGGTGGGTGTCCATGTAATTTAAGGTGGGTGTCCATGTAACTTATGGTGGTTGTCCACGTAACTTATGGTGGGTGTCCACGTAACTTATGGTGGGTGTCCACGTAACTTATGGTGGGTGTCCACGTAACTTATGGTGGGTGTCCATGTAACTTATGGTGGGGGTCCATGTAACTTATGGTGGGTGTCCACATAACTTATGGTGGATGTCCACGTAATCTGGGTGTCCACGTAACTTAGGTGTCCACGTAACTTACACGTAACTTATGGTGGGTGTCCACGTAATCAGGGCTACAAAAAAGGGCTGCCAATGGCAGCCCCTTGTGTTTATTTTTAATGCTCTGAATTATCTCAGAGTACGGTCAAAGAAGTTGGTGATGGTGTTGTAGAGATGAATGCCGGTTTGCTTACCGCGGATGCTGTGTTTCTTGCCGGGATAATCCATCACTTCAAAGGGGATGGCTAAATCCTGCAGATGTTTGTACAGCATAGTGGAGTGGGTAAACAGCACGTTATCGTCTGCCATTCCATGATAAATCAGCAGGTCTCCTTTTAAATTTTCGGCGTAAGGGAACACTGATGACTTGGTGTAGGCTTCCGGATTACTGTTGGGGTTGCCCATATAACGCTCGGTGTAATGGGTGTCATACAAGCGCCAGTCTGTTACCGGGGCACCGGAAACACCAGCAGCAAAATAGTCAGCTGCTTTAAACATGCTCATTAAGGTCATGTAACCGCCGTAACTGTGACCATAGACACCGATTTTCTCTTTATCTACGTAGGGCAGGGTGTGCAAAAACTTCACGCCAGCCACCTGGTCCTGAACTTCAATCTCACCCATGCGCTCATGAATTGGGTCTTCAAAGGCTTTACCACGGTAATTCGAGCCGCGATTATCAACGCTGAATACCACATAGCCTTTGTCTACCCAATGCTGCATCAGCAAGCCGCGATTGCCGCCCCAACGATTTTGCACTACCTGAGCAATTGGGCCGCCATATAGATAAACGATAGCTGGGTGTTTTCCTGAGATTTGTTTAGGTGTCCACATTCTGTAGTGCAGGGTAACACCGTCCTGGGTTTTTAAGGTGCCAAACTCAGGTTTGACCCATTGTTCCTGATAAGGCGCTAACGGATGATTTTCATCGATTGCGTTTTCCGTTAACCAGGTGAGCTGTTCGCCATTGGCTTTGTGTAAACTAACCTGTGGCGGAGTGTTGATGCTGGAAAAGTCATCTACATAAATGCTGGCATCTTTAGAAAATGCGATGGAGTGGAAGCCAGAGCGTTGGCTGATCTTGCTGATGTCGCCACCTTTTAAAGATACCTTGTAAAGGTGCCGTTCAATTGGAGTGTCTTTACGACCAGTAAAGTAAACTACACCAGCCTTTTCATCAATGGCCGATACTTCGTCTACTACCCAGTTGCCATTTGTCAGTTGTGCCAGTTGTTTACCGGTGTTGTCCATCAGGTAAAGGTGTTTGAAGCCGTCTTTTTCAGAGGCCCAGACAAAGGCGTCCTGGTTTTTCAGGAAGTACAGATCGTCATGAAGATTAATCCAGGTGGGGTTGGATTCTGTCAACAGCACTGAAACTTTGTTGCTACTGGTGTCCACCACTTTTAATTGCAATTGCTTCTGGTCGCGGGTTTGCTGTTGAAAGCTGAATTGCTGACTGTTGTTAAGCCATTTACCGCGAGCCAGATAAATGTCCTGATCATCCCCCAGATTAACCCATTCGGTTTTACCTGATGTAATATCATAAATGGCCAGTTTCACTGTTACGTTTGGCGTTCCAGCTCTGGGGTAACGCTGTTCTACTACTTTCACATTGTCAGCGTAAATTTCTGTGCGGGTAATGATATCTACTGGCGATTCATCCACACGGATATAGGCAATTTTTGATTCATCCGGTGATACCCAGTAACCGGTCATACGGCTCATTTCTTCCTGAGCAACGAACTCTGCCATACCATTTTTGATGGCGCCACCACCATCACTGGTAACCTGAGTTTCTTCGCCAGTGGCAATGTTTTTCAGGTACAGGTTTTGCTCACGGATAAAAGAAATAAAAGTGTTTTTAGGTGAGATTTTGATGTCGGTTTCAAAAGTTTCTGTTTCCAGAATTTGCTGCGCCTTGTCGCTGCCCATAGGGTAGTACCAGGCGTCACCAGCCAGCGGGAACAACAGGGCTTTACCATCGCTGGACCATTCGTATTCCATGATACCCGTACCGTATTCACGACGGCGCTCACGACGGGCTTTTTCTTCGTCTGATAATTCTTCTTTGCCACTGTGTAAGTTATCGGCATCGAAAAGCAGTTGAGTTTTTCCTGATTCTACGTTGTATTCCCACAAATCGTAGCGTTCGTAATCTGTAACTTTACCCTGGATAAAGGTAACTCGTTGACCGTCCGGAGAGACCTTTAATTTACTGGGCGCTGTGCCTTCCAGTGCCGGAGAGGAGAAGATGCGTTCTATAGTTAGTTTTTCTGGTTCCTGAGCCTGTACCAAGGTACTGGAAAGGAGAATGCTGGAAAGCAGAGTGAGTTTTTTCATGCTTCAGAGTATCCTGTAGGAAAATTCATGTATGGCCTGGTTGGCGTTGTCTTTAGTTGTTGTTGTGACAATCAAAATGGCAAAAATGCTCACCAGAACCTGATATTCGATAAAAAGATGCGTAGTTTATAACATGCAAGTACAAAACCACAAAACCGCTTTGTTACTGGGTGCAACAGGATTGGTTAATCTGGGGGATGATCAGGACATTTATCTGGCTCGCGGTAAATGGCTTAACAACAGTCAGCAATTCAGCTTT
>JYMV01000084.1_pt1 | contig 13825 bp, 10 predicted proteins | sample 338911 | NCBI WGS metagenome assembly JYMV01 (sample SAMN03354496, study PRJNA234377) | hydrothermal vent metagenome | biome: Deep sea; feature: Hydrothermal plumes at the Eastern Lau Spreading Center, Western Pacific Ocean; material: Seawater | place: Tonga | collected 2009 | depth 2000 m m
AAAAAAATACTTGTATACACTAAGGGAAATAATACACACGTTCGTGAAATAAATTAAAAAAAACACACAATATATCTTAGTTATAAAAAGAAAACACAACATACCTTAGTTAAATTAAAAAGAAATCCATAGTTAAATAAAGCAAACACAACACACCTTAGTTAAATAAAAACAAAATAGCATGAATTAGTTAAATAAAGAAAATTTAACATGCCTTAGTTTAATAAAGACAATATAACATGAATTAGTTAAATAAAGAAAATATAACATGCCTTAGTTTAATAAAGACAATATAACATGAATCAGTTAAATAAAGAAAACACAACAAAGTAGACACAAATAAATAAGAAATAAATAATAAAATAAAACGAAAAGTCCTGAGTAAAATTACTTTCTGAAATTAAATTGGTATAACATATATAAAAATAAAGTAGTAGATATCAAATTTAATGCGCACGACACGTTTCTGGAATACCCTTCACCAAGTACCCTCAAAATCATTCTGGGGCCCGGGTGGCTCAATGAGTTAGGTCGTTGGATCTAACAACTAATACAAGCCTATCACCAATACGGCGTGGGTTCGCGCCCAGCTTTGTATATTACAAAAAAGGGTGCACTCGACTCGCAGCCGCAAGTGATTAAGATTACCAGTTGCTTGCCCAGGGTCGCTGGTTCTCTACGGGTGCTCCGGCTTCCTTCACCACTAAAACTGGTCGTCATGATATAGCTGAAATATTGCTGAAAGTGGCGTTAAACACCAAAATGCAATTCAATTCACCTTAATTTTAGCAGAAGAAGAGTTTGAAGACATAATCCGTAAATCGAAGAAAGACAGATAACATAATGGCTAAAAGAAAAAGGACAAACAAAAATCGAGTAACACGAACTCCACTAAAAACCTGGGGTGCTACGGAAGGGAAAGCAGTTCCTGCTCCACTATAGCAGAATTATATAAACGTTTACGATCTTGGTTTACTTACTCCTAAAACTTTTAAATTATTTGGCTTTCCAATCAGTCGATCTTACCGTATCTTATTTAAGAAACGTTGCATGTGTACTAAATTAGATATCTACGTTTTTTATTAATGTCTCCACAAAGGTTTAATAGCAGACAAAGTTTATTGGTTTATCAATGAATTTCAATGGAGTTTGCGTTGCTCAATTTTTAGTTTTATGTGTAGTATTTTGTGGGTAGAATCTACTTCGGCTGACCCCGGAAGTCAGATATTGTTATAATCAACGCGTATGGCCCATAACCTTTCATTTCGTTACCATGCAGATATGAGAACAAAATGGTTGGGGCTAGCCTATGGGTTAGGGTTAGAGTTAGTGTTAGGGTTAGAGTCAGGGTTAGGGTTAGGACCCGCTAAAGTAGAAGTACTCCTATTTTGTAGATCACTGTTTAACCTTTTCCTTTCGGACATTGTATTGTCTGTCTATCTTCGATTTACGGTTTCTGATTAATTATTAATAAGCACATTTATCAAACAATATTGAATTGCATTATATTAAAGTACTTAATGGTTAATGATATTGATATAATTCTAATTAGCGGAAGATGACCTCCTTGTTATAATGTTCAAATACAGAATAAAACTGGAAAAATACCACAGCGCCAGGTTTAGGGTTGGGGTTATGGTGTTTGATGTGTAAGATCTAGCAGCAAATATTCAGGGTTGGAAAAGGTTAAATATTATTATTATACAGAATAACATTTAGCGGAAATGTCAGGAAAATGACTTCATTGTTCTAATGATCAAATACAAAAATAAAACTGGAAAAATACCACACTACCAGGTCTATGGAAAAAATAGCCAAAACCTTAAACTAAAAGGATTAATTTCTGGATTTTCTTACCTCAAAATGTCTTCCCTATACCATATCAAAGGTTTAGGAAAAATTAGATAGAGGAAAACAAAATGTTTCGTGAGATATTCTGCACCCCTCTCACTACTTCAACATATGTTTGCTTACTGGTACAGTTGTGAATGTGACAAAAAGGCATTCAGTGAGATTGTAGTCATACCAATCATTAATCAAACCAATGAGAGGAACGTTATCTTTGAAACTAATGAAATGAAATACGTGTCCTCTTTGTGTGCATTCTCTATTTAACCAAAAATGTCCTAGTAACCTGCCGAATTTAATAAATAGGCGTTGCAATATTTACAAGCTTAGGGTTTGGGTTATAGTAGTTGGATTTACAACTACCTGTTGAATCAGTGCCTATCACAACTAACATTGTGAGTTCGAATACCACGCAGTCGAGGTGTACACGATAAAACATTATGTGATCAAGTTTTTCTGTGACTTGCTACAGGTCAAAGGTTCACGGGTTGGCTTGCGCCCAAAACTGATCGTTGGAATGAGCTGGAAGCTGCTCTCTTAGACTGAAGGCCAATGCTCGACAGTAGAATGTGTACGCGTTTTTTACAGGTTGATTTTACAAAGATGTCCTACATTTGGAATTATATCTAACATTCCGTGACCTTAGCCGATTTTAGCTATCATCTTGGTTTTATTGCTCCAAATATTTAAATAATTTGGCTTTTCAATCTTTTGATTTTGAGCGTACCTCACGAAGGTTATTACGTACCTGCCGATGGTTGTTTTGAGCGCACCAGATGATGGTTATTTTGAGCGTACCTGATGACGGTTATTTTGAGCGTAGCTGACGAAGGTTATTTTGAGCGTACCTGACGAAGGTTATTTTGAGCGTAGCTGACGAAGGTTATTTTGAGCGTACCTGACGAAGGTTATTCCAGAAACGCATCGTGCGCACTAAATTTGATATCTACGTTTTTATTAATACAGGTTCCCGGTTTATTCAGGGTTCGATTTAAATAAGTTTCCTTCTTCTATGCAATAATGAAACAATACCAACTATTTCCAATTAAAAGCGATGAATATAATTTATATGGTTCATTGTTGTTAAAATTATTGCCTTTCTAGATTTTAGGAATTTTTAATGTGGAGGTTATACCTACTGCTAAATTTATTATATAATTATGACAATTGAGAGTGTGTAGTAAGTACTATCCACAGGGATCATTAACGCTACATGTGTTGATTATAAAGAAACGTTAGAGAGTATCGAAGGGGCAAAATAAAATGACATTCCAAAGAATGTGAAAATATTGGGTACACAAGACACGAAGACGAAGGAAAACAACACAAAACACATCAAACACACAACAAAAACACATCACAAACACAACAAAAACACATCAAAACACAACAAGAACTCATCAAAAACACATCACAAACACACAAAAAACACATCAAAAACACAACGAGAACACATCAAAAACACATCATGAACACAGATATAACACAAAATAGTTCCTGTGTTGATAGTAGATAAGTGTTTGTTCAATTACCGCATTATTTATTTCGTCTTTCACGTGGGATCACTTCAACCGTAAATAAGATCAATTGGTTTTTCTTAGTACCGACATCATCAACGACAAATAATGTTTCTGATAGATGAAGTAAATCTACCTACTATGTGATAGAAAACGTCCATGATATTTCTTGACAATGTTGGTGTGGTTTATGGTGCTTGTTACGGTGGCTCTCAACAATATTTTAATTATATTGTGGAGGTCAGTTTAATTGGTGGATGAAACCAGAGAAAACCACAGATCTGTCTTAAGTCACTGACACACTTTATCACATACTATTGTATTGAGTACACCTCGCCGTGAACGGGGTTCGAACTCACAACGTTAGTGGTGATAATTTGTTGACAATGTTCGGTATCATTCAACGAAAAATTTGAAAACACTAAAGGTTTAATAAGACGCGGTAAATTGATGAAGGATAGACAATACAATAAACAACAAACAAATAATGCACTACAAAACACTGCAGAGAAAACTAAATATAGAGCAACAAGAACCCAATGAAAACTGCCGTTAATTCAGGTGTTCCGGTTTGGCAAACATCGGCATCGAGCAGTGACGAATAATTAATTTTTTTTAACCACCAACCATGCCAGTTTTGTATTTATTATTGAATTTGACAGTTCAGATCTCAAATAATATAATTATTATCAAACCTATGGTTTTCTTTCCTCGGTCATAGATGACTTTAGACAATTTTGGCTACAGTGTATTCTGTTTAGGCCCTTTCAATTTGGTATTCTTACTCCCAATTTTGCTTAAGCTATTTGGCTTTCAAATCTGTTGACTGTGATCGTATCTGATGGAGATTACTCCAGAAATACGTAAGGCACTCGATTAGATATCTACGTTTTATTCTAGCATAACGTCCTGCTTTCTGTTTGTAAACAAACGAGCGATTTATCGATTGGGTATAATCTCATTGGCACATGCGCCGGTTCATGGGACAGACTTTCCCGTCGTAAATGTACATGTTGCTCGAATATGGCAGCATAAATTGTGTACGACATTGTCCGCAAACGTAAATATAAATTACCGTCTTCCAATCAAAGCATACTACCGTATTTGTACTCTTAGAAATATCAGAAAAGAAATAAATCATGGAAACCGGCTCGGGAAGAAATACTAATATCCGCCAACCCATGTTAAAACTCAAACCACATTCTGGCTCCATGATTTATTTCTTAAGCAAACTCTTGCTATATAATTATCACATAGTGTTTTGTTTATAACAATTCTAACCGAGCAAAACAATTATTGAAAATTAATTTGAATATGATATCTCTTTGATATATGCATCAATGATATGTATTAAACACTAATCAATCAAACCGTTACGTCATTGTACGTGATCTAGTAACTACCAAGGTCTGATTCAAATCTTCCTAGCTGAATTCAGTTGCTATGACGTCAATATACAGTGAACATTTTCTAAGCCGAATATCCTGCGGATCAGCAGTTGTATTCGGAATAGACATGTATTAGACTTATATAGGTAAAATTAACAAATATTCTATACCGTTCTTATCTGATTCTGCATGTAAAAGAAAGAAGCATAAGTAGACGCAAGGATAAAAACAAATCACGGGTTTGTGTCCCAAACTGATCGTTGTAATGAGCTGAAATCTGCTCTCTTAAACTGAAGGCCAATGTTCGGTAGAAGAATATGAACGTGTTTTATATAGGTCAATTTTACAAAGATATCTTACATTTGTGGCTATATCTGATGTTCGGTTAATAAAGGATCTCGGTTTAATTAGGGTTCGATTTGAATAGGTCTCATTCTATTATACAATAATGAAAAATGCAAACAATTTCTAATTTCAAGTGATGTATATAATTAATATGGTTCAGTGTTGTCAAAGTTATGGCTTGTGGAAGTTTTATGAATTTTTGATGTAGGGGTTAAACGTACCCTTAAATCCAATATATAATTAATGTCAATTAACGGTGTGCAGTAAATGATATATGCGTTGATCATTAACTTTAGCAAAAAATGAAAATTAAAATAAAATACATGAGAAATATACAATAAACGTACATTGTCGGAAAATATATAATTTCTTTGTACGAGCATTAGAAACAAATAGAAAAGCGAGCCTTTGACAAAAAATAACATTAACGCTAAAAAATAAATAAATAAATAAAAATTATTATTATTTTTTTTTTTTTAAATTGTATGTGATTGTTAAGACGATCAATGACGTTTATTATTTCTTTTAATTGATGTTTAATTAGTACATTAAAGAGATAAGAATCAATAGCTGGACTTGACTTCATTGTTAATAAAGAAAATTGGAATCGTACTTTTGTTTTCTATATTTTCGATGCAATTCAATTGTATTCACACTTCAAACAATTTCTTTAAAAGGAATCACATGTCATTCATAACTACTGTTGTTAGAGTAAACAATTCTTACATAATATGATGAAAAAAACACGAGATATACCCTACTGTCATTAAAAAAAATCTCACAGTCGATAAGCATCTATACATTTGCTTTGATGGTTATGGGTTATGGTACTTGATGCCACTTTCAACAATATTTATGTTATATCGTGGTGTTCAGTTTTATTGTAGGAGGAAATAGGAGTACATGGAGAAACCGACCTGTCGCAAGTCTCTTTACAAACTTCATGACATAATGCTGCATCGTGTACACCTTGACATGATCGGGGTTCGAACTCACAACTTTAGTGGTGATAGGCATTGATTTCACAGGTAGTTGTAAATCCAACTAGCATACGATCACAACCACGAGATATACCATACTCTCACCAAAAGTCCCTCCCAGTCGATAAAAACCTATACCCTTGGTTTGAATGCCCATAGCAACAACGTGATGTAACACCCATGCATGCAATGCAAACATACATTCGCCCAACCTGCTGTTGTTGTACTTTCCATTATTAAAATATTGTTCTTGCTTGCAGCCCAATCGTAACTACTCGGCCATTCTCGCTACCCTTCGTAAATTGCTTGCCGAAAGTTAAGCCGCACAATAATATAGTCTACGAAAATCCAACATGGAAGACATACTAAGTAAAATCTAATCATGCAAAGCTAATTAAAGCTTTAACTTTTATCTATGAAAATACTTGAAATATAGAAAATTGTTTTAAATACAACTTTATCAAACTTTCATGTAACTGAAAAGTAGCTCTATTTATCCGCCATCTACGTACGAGATTATTAACAAAAACGATTATCCCCAGAGATTGCTTTATTAGTTACTTGTATCTGTGTTGCTTTTGCGGATCCAATTATCGTTAGGTAGGCTTATTTAAAACATATTAATAATTTTCTACCACTGTCAAAATGAACACTTTAATATTTACGCTCCACTTCCAATTACATAATTATGCTGCTCATCTGTCTAATGTATTCAAGCTTTCCCGTAGAATTACTACCCAATGAAACTTATTGTATTGAAAATATAAAGTCCACAACTTTTTTTATTTGGGTACAAACACAAAATCCACGAAAATACGAATCCACGAACATGTAATTTTTAATCAAACCACGAGAAGTGATGCCCACGAAGAAAAGTACTTTCACAGTAATTATTCTGGTTTGCCACGAGGATCATTAATTTCTGTGGATGCTCATGATTAATTGATGTCTAATGAGTTATAATTTAAATATTCTTTTGATGTTCAAAGAGTAATGGTTTTGGACTGAGAGATTCTATCTTCCTAGCTAGTAGTCAGTTAAACCAAAAACATCCGATCAGCCTCATCGGGAGACATGGGAATTACAATGTCATTATTTATAGTAAAGTGGGCTGATAAACAACAGCTGATAATGGTAAGCATAAGCACAATGACAATATGATAAAAAAAAATCGATATCACTATATGATATCAAATTTTATCATGAAAGCTCGAGTTTCATCATAACATTATCGTTTTACTATAAGGATGAATAACTCATGATATAATGTTCAAGATCACATGTAGCAAATTCATTGCTAAATGGTCTCAGAAGAGTACTTCGGCTTTGATCCTCCAGTTATATAGCGACTAATTTTTAAAATAATATTTTCCATGATGTCAAAATCACTTCTGAATGCGGAATGCCATTTAAATATATATGGTTAGATAATACCGTTTTTCACTGGGGAAATATTTGAGAAATCAAATATATAATATATTAAATAATCGCTGATTGCAATATGCATTAACAATAAACGTTACATAATACAGAAGGCGCAATAAAAAATGGACCAAGCAGAGAAACTGGTTACATGAGATACACAGCACGAAGACAAACAAAGCAAAACACAACATGCATTGGACACCACTATACGTAAACAAACACAAATAACATAAATAAGACATGAGCCCTCCTACAAACAACTGGAAGTAAAGACGAACCGAACATCGTTTTTATTTTATGTCAGTTGTTACATTGTAACATTACAATGTTAGCTATCTGTCTGCCTACTGTTCCGTCGCATTTAAGAGCAAAACAAGATTAGAAACAGTTCCAATTGATTATGTTCTTCATTCTTCCCGGGATCCGTACTTATTTTTTCTAGTTCTATGGAAATCCGCTGCTTGCATGTGCAAAAGGAATCAATATATATCAGATCAGAAGCACGTGTGTTTCCAGTGGGTAGAGAATTATAAGGTCTGTGTACGTATACTATAATTTAGATATACCCATAGCGTGGCATAGTCAAAAATAAAAATGTAGAAATCAAATTTAGTGCACACGACGCATTTCAAGAATAACCTTTATCAGATACGCACACTATCGAAATATTGGAAAATCAAATAATTTGTTGGGAGCAATAAAGCTAAAGGCCTAAACAAAATAGATAAAATCTGACAAGGTCACCCATGCCTGAGTGACGATAACCTTAGTTTTGATAATAATTACACTGAATACTGTGTGTATGCTGCCCTTGGGGACCAGCTGAGGTAACGACCCATTGATAGTAATTAAACTGTACATGTCAAATTTGTGCGCACAAAGTGTTTCAGGAATAACCCAATATCGAAATATTAAAAAGCTAAATAATTCAAGTGTTTGGGAGTAATACAACCAAAGGGTCTAAACAGGATAGCCAAAATCGGCTAAGATCACCTACGCTTGAGGGAAGATCATCTTGGTTTTGATAATAATAACATTACTTGGGAACTGTAAATTTCAAATCTGTCCATGTTGTCACCTCTATTAAGTGGTAACATGTACTAAAAAGTTAAAATTGTCTTGCTTTATCTTAGAACATTTCATACAAATTTACCTTCAATAAGAGGTCACTTTTCTTATAAAGCCACTTTTTCGTTGTCCCAAAGATGATCTCCTAATACAGTTTTGACTGAACTGTGTTAGGGTTGGCCATTGGAGACTTGTTAGGGCAATCAAGGATGGAACATCCAGAGACACTAGCAATATTGGGCACACAAGACGCAGGTCGAAGATAAACAAAGCAAACAACACAGCACCGAAAAATAAAAAAGATGAGCAACACGAACCACACCTAAAAACCGGAAATGAGCCCAGGTGCTCGTCTAAGGTAAACAGTCCATGCCTCTCATCAGGCAAATCAGAAAAGCAACACATGGAAGAGACTGACAAACTTTATCACGTGATTTTGCACATAGTTTCCTATTAATGGAAGAAACTGACAAATTTATCTCATAAAATATATCGAGTACACCATTATCACCTTGATGTGTCTTTGACATGAAAAGTCATATGTATAAGAAATCATATAAACCGCATCAGTGGTGTAATTGTTAGCGTGCTCGCTTCGAGTATGGTAGGTCGTGAGTTTGAGCCCCGATCGGGTCAAAGCAAAGACTATACATTTGGTATTAGTTGCTTCTCCGCCAAGTACACATCATAAAGAAGAAAAAAAACAATCGGAAACATGATAATGTGTCCGAGTGGGGCGACATGTCTATCCGCGGACTGTTGTTTCAGTGAGACAACACTATAAATATCCAACTCAGCGTGTTGGTATGGTACAAATCGGACCCCATCATTATCTCCATTGAAAATTAACTTGTTATTTGCCATGATATAGCTGAACAAATTGGTGTGTTGGCGTTAAGCAATAACAATGCATATGAAAATAATAATAAAGTTGAACCTCGTTGTGTCCACGTCGAAGGTACCGATACTTATACCGAGAAGTAGCCGAGTCTCCTACTTACCAGAGTTAAATTAAAGTAAAATCTAGTACAAAGATACTAATTTTTTGCTTCACATTTTCAGTGGAAAAAATGTGTCCCTCCCCAGTTCGACATTACATGATTTAAATGGTTTAATTGTGCTTCTTATCTTCTTCTCACTAATGGGGCAAAAAACACTCATTCGGAACAATTGGATTCATATCCCTCCAGGGCCTCCAAGAGCAATTTTGCAAGACGGAAGAAGACTGCTTAGGGCCCCGATGACTTCTCTTAAAATTGAGTATTTGAGGATCAATAAAACCACTTGTAAACTTTCATATATGCGAGTGATGATCAACAACCAGAATTCAGAAGTCATAGTGAATATTACATAATTATTATTTATAAATAAACTAAAAATAGTTGATAATACCTCCTAAACAAAATGAAAAATCAAAATAAAACGGATATGACTAAGGCTATGGGGCCCTTCAAAGATTCACATGCCCCTTCTTAGCTCTCAGGATTCCGGATCGATGTACCCTCTCCCTCGTATAGTTCCTGTATCCCTCTTTTTAACTTGTTTCAAATTGTTCATTCTGTGTAGTGTATTGTATATTATTATTTTTCTTTTATTTTGTTATTGCATTGTCCGTCTTTCGATGAAGGGCTCATGATCACACACAGGTATCTTCAAGCTTCCCTTAAACATAAATGTTTATCTTTGAAGATAACAAAGAGGTTATCAAAAGCAACAACGGGAAAAAAATCAGAAGCTGTAAATACAAGAAGGTCGGACAATGCATTGGCCAAAATAAAAACATCAAAAGGACAAACAACAATCTATAAAACAATACACATAAAACTAACAAATTATTAACAGGAACCCTATTTAAAACGGGAGTGAACTCGTACTCTCCGGAAGTTTAAGTTTAAACTAATAAATCAGGCAAACGTTATATACAAAGTTCGATCACCTTTTTTTTTCTTGGGCAATATTAGAATATCACATGACATGCCAAACCTCGATGGAAATCATTCTTGACTAACAAAAACTGTCAATCGATAAATTGGGTAGGCAATCAGAAATAGTGGTATGCAAACCATCGATGGTAACAATTCTAGGCGAAACATGGTTGATAGCGAGAAATAACGGTAAGAGAACCATGGATGATATCCATGCTTGCCCGTCTGATGTAATTGGTTGTCAACTATGGGGAGTAGCTATGCTTGACCGAGAGAAAAAGGTGTAGGCGAACCCGAAGCAGTAGTGTCGAGTAGGAATTATATACAGATATAAATAATTGTAGGAGAACCCTAATAGATAGCTATCCTAGACTAACATATGGAATAATGGTAGCCTAGACCGAGAGATTAGCAAAGACAGACGAATTTGTAGACGGATCCTGGAATATATATTATAATGGTAAATCCGTGCCACAAATCACCACGGATATATTTCGTTTGCCGTAATCGCAATAATGTCGTTTCCTTCTTCATGAATCATCACCGGATTTGTAACAAGAGTAGCGCGAAGGGTGCCACGACTGGAGTAGGAACTGCTCACCCTTTCGGAGCACTTCAGTTCACCCTTTCGGAGCACTTCAGTTCACCCATAGTTTGTAGTGGCGTTCATGTTGCTCGATCTTTGTTTTTTTGTGTGGTGTTTTGTGGATCAGTTTGTTCTATTGTTCTTTTTCTTCTGACCATTGTTTTACCTGTCCCTCTTAGATTTGCATCTTTTGATTAACCTTTTGGTATCTTAAAATTTTTCTTAGTTCAACCTTGGAGATTATATATGCTTAAACGACAGAAATAACGGTAGCTGAACTCTAGATAGCAGAAATGAGTAACTAACGCAAAATGATATTGATTCATTGTTTTGTGCTTAGCGTCAACATAAGCAGTAAAACAGGAGTCGCCGTGGTCTTGATCGTATGATAGTTGGATTTATAACTACATATGCAATCAGTGGCTATCGCCATTAACGTTGTAAGTTCGAATCACACTCAGGCAAGATGCACTCGATACAACATTATGCGATAAAGTTTTTCAGTGACTTGCGCCAGGTCGATGTTTTTCTCCGGGTACTCCGGTTTCCTCCATCAATAAAACTGACTGCCACGATTTAACTGAAATATTGTTGAAAGTGGTGTTAAACACACTAACAGTATTGCAAAAGAGTATTCTACAGACGAAACCCTATATTACCTATTGTCTTCGTCATTAACGTTCCACCAATGTGGGCTTCTGTTCCCGAGCTACATCCAAGGGAAACATCCACAATACACTCATTGTTAGATTTAGTAAAACTTGTTTTGCAGCAATAATCTGTTTCTAGACATTTAGCAGCACACTTTAGCTTTGAACTGGTAATATATCGTGTAGTGTCCAAACTCCCAATTATTCGAGTGTTAACGTTAGTCTGGAAATTTGCTTCTCGTATGAGGAGACCCTTTACCACATAATAATTAGTAATAAAAATCAATGCCACAAATATATAATACATCATTATGTACAATAATCCTGAATAATAAAAACGTAGATATCAAATTTAGTGCACACGACGCGTTTCTGGAAAAAGCTTCAGCAGATACGCTTAAACTAAATTTTTGCACACTTCTCAACGCACTCCGCATTAAATGAATGTGTATCACATAGCTAATTTACAGAGATTATTTCCAATATTCCTTAATAAACTATTTTTATATTTTCAAACTTTTCAAGGTACTCTGTACTAATTGAACATGTATCACATAGCTAATTGATAGAGATTATTTACAAATAATCTTTAAAGGAATAAGCTATTTTCAAACTTCTCAACAATAATCCTTAATAAAAAAAAAAAAATTCTTCAATTTGTCAAACATCTCAACGCTCTCTGCATTAACTACGCTTCTATCACATAGCTAATTGATAATAAAGATATACTGATTGTCTCATATACAATACATTTTTCTTTCATTTTTTGTATATCTATAATTAGCTATTTCATTATTTATTAATGTATTTGCTGAGATGATATTTTTAACCGTTCAATCGTGACACATTTAAATAAGAAATAAATAGCCGTGCATAAGTTATATCATATTTTCCAAGCGACCTCAATACAATATAATTATCATAAAGTCGTCTCCATCGGAGTAACAGTCCAAAGACATAAGTATTCCTCACCTTCGCTTGTTTACTATATATTTCATATAAAACCACATTTTTTCAAAAAAAATATCTCGGATTTTATATGAAATTTATTTCAAAACACAAATGTTGAATTTTCCGATTTTACTTTTTGTTAAAATATATAGCAAATTTCACGTCAGAAAAAAAAAATTGTCTTTAAATCATAAAAAAAAAACAAAGGCAATCTAACGGAAAATCATGCTGAAAGAAACAAATAATCTTTAAATATTTCTGCCTCTTCTGGTGCAAAAATGATCAAAATCCGTTTAGAAACTTCACAATAACTTTTTTGAAAAATGTGGATATATAAGAAATATATAGCGTATAATCGAGGGTGACGAATATTTATGTCCATTGACTTGCTTATGCTTGGATTAATATATATCAAATATGTTAGAAGCATAGGATATATATAGGGGTCGTTGTCGGCGTGATCATATGGTAGTTGGGTCTATGACTGCATATGCAATCAGTGCATATCTCCAATAACGGTGTGAGTTCGAATACCGCTCGAGGCGAGGATTACACAATACAACATAATGTCATAAAGTTTGTCAGTGAATTTCGACAGGTTGGTGGTTTTCTCCGGGTACTTACATCCAGCAATAAATCTGACGGCCACAATTTAACTGAAATATCATTGAATATGGCGTTAAGCATCATAGCCCTACCATATATATTTGCATGCAGAAATACAAACAAAACAAAATATGCATTGAGTCGCCTCAACTCGAAAAGCATAATTATATACTATCACAAAAATGAATGACAACATACACGCGGACAGTAAAATAACAGGATTAAGGAATGCTCGTAGCTAACATACTTCTTGCTATGCAGGTAAAATATGCTGGTTGATGACGATTTCGAGATATATATTTCAACCAACATATGTTACTTGCATAGTTAGTAGTATGTTAGCTACAAACATTCCTACATCCTGCTATTTTACTGTCCGTGAGTATGTTGTCATTCATTTTGTGATAAGATATATGTTTTTACGAGTAGAAAAGAAATCAATGCATGTCTTGTATTGTCTATATATCTGTATGTGCCGTTAAAGATCTAGGTCCAGTTGACAAGAGGAGAGAAAATTGGGAAATCATTGACCGGAT
>JYMV01047308.1_pt1 | contig 13824 bp, 9 predicted proteins | sample 338911 | NCBI WGS metagenome assembly JYMV01 (sample SAMN03354496, study PRJNA234377) | hydrothermal vent metagenome | biome: Deep sea; feature: Hydrothermal plumes at the Eastern Lau Spreading Center, Western Pacific Ocean; material: Seawater | place: Tonga | collected 2009 | depth 2000 m m
TGGGTTTTTAGCTGAGAAATATTATTACTTAAGACAATAAAGCGGCTGTTTGGCTCATGGTTGGACAGGCCGGCCCGGCCCTCAATGGAAGGAATGTCAGTGCTGTGTAGCGAGCCCCATAAGGCCACCGCACACAAAACGATTAAAGACAGTTTGCACCAACCTAAGATGAGTACGCTGTTCAGCTTCAGACTGCCAACACTGATATATCTTTTCATACGTATGCTCCCCAATTAAACGAAAGAACATACCGAAATTTAAGCCGCAACCCCGCTGCCGTAGTTATTTTTTAATAAAAACCTTAGGCCGGTAGCTTTGCGTCCTTACCTTTCGATAAGTTTGCCGAGCTTCAGTGTATCAAAACCAACAGTAAGAGAAGTATCAGCGCAGACATTTACGTATACTTTTACATACCATTAACGGTCATTTTTATGACCGGACATACCTAAACTTAAGAGTTTTAAACTTATCACTCAGTTCACTGGAACATTATCAAAATGCACCTCAATTACTTGAGTTAGGGCTTAGCTTTGCACGAAAGATACAAGACCAACACAGCCTTAAACGGCTTTATGATATCTATCAGCAACAAAGTCAGCCATAATTTTTTACCATCAAAAACAATAACTTAATTTAATGATGGGTATTTGAAATTCATAATTGAGTCTATTTAATTCCACTGCTAAGATGAGTTCGCACTTTTCATGGAGTACCTATATGAAAACCGGAGTCTTTCGCTTAGCCCTTTTTATTTGTTGCTGCTTTACATTCAAAGCTAATGCTCATCTCTCCCCCCCTGAAGTCCCTGAATTAACCGCATTTACAACGCAACCTGAAATAGTTTCGACGTCACAAGATAGTTATGTTGCCGTGCAACGCTATAACGATGGTTTGGGTGAAGTGGTATTTTATCGCTCAGTAAAATCCGGCCAGACGATTAAAGTCCATCGCAACCTCAAAGGAGAACTGGACTTTCAGATTAACTTCAAAGGTCAGGACCGGTTTTTCAGATTAAACTCCGATGGTTCAGTGGCAGAAAAATACCTACACAGTGAACATGCTGACTTTCACGACCACGTTGTTGGACCGGGTGAAAATCAAACGCTAAAACTCCCTCTGGGGCAGAAGCATATTGCCAATTTGAAGCAAACCCAGTCGAAAGTTATCGAAGACAATGTGGTATACACCAGTTTTGTCGTAACTCCTCAGTCGTTAAGCCAGGTACTGATCACCGCACTATCTAAAGAGATTAGTATCGAAGAGGTATTCGCTCAGCTTATTGATTACAGCAATCTAATCTTGGTGAATTCTGAAGTGTACGACTTTCGATTTGCACTTGGAGACATTATTACTATCTCTGATGTAAGTGATATCACCGATTTGGTAACCCTTTCTGATAATCCAACCTACCCCATCAACAAAGCCATTTTGGAAGGGAAAGCAGAACGCATCGTATATTTGTATCAACCCGACATGCAACCGGGCATTGGCGGTTTTGCACGTCTATGGCCCTTCGCAAATGATGATTATAATCAGGGTGCGTTAACATCTGAATCCAGTCGACATGTGTTTCTTTCTGACATCCACGTAGATATTGATGACATGGTATTAACTCATGAGCTAGGCCACTCTATGGGCCTGCAACATGAAAGAACAGATTTGCTGGTCAGTCACGACTATGCCATTCCATATGGGTTCAGTACGACTATCGACAACAAGAATGTCGGCTCTGTGATGCAATCGGGGGGCGTTTCGTTTGACAAGTTTAGTAACCCGGATTTATCAATAAACGACCAGGCCATTGGTATTGCAGAAACAGAGCTCGATGCTGCTGATGCCAGTGAATTCTTAAGAAAAACCTGGCCCCTGTCTACTCGTTCTGCACCTTTAACAGATTTAAATTTCAGTCAGAATACAGATGGATTAACGATAAGCTGGTTAAGCAACGGAGATTACTCTCAAACGCAGTTGCTGGAGTTAAACAGCGAGTTCTGTTCGGACTTTTTTGTCCGCAATTTAAGCAATTCTTACGACATAGCAACAAATCAAAACAACCTGACTTTGTCTGATAACCCAATTCAAAAATGCCTGGTTTTGATAGGCTATTATGAACACAACGGAATAGTGTTGCCTGAAATTTTAGCTTTACGTCAGACTCCCGAATTTGCTACCAGCATTGATATCAGCAGTGAGCAACAAATCTATTACGCATCTGAGAATGAGCCAGTCAATATTGCGTTTAACCACTCTTCAATACCTTCAGACAGTAAATTTTCAGTCACTATCGAAGAGACGAAAAATGGTACTAGCCAATTTAGTGCTATTACCAGCTCAGGCATCAGTGATGCAGTGACAGTATCTCTGAACAGCCAGACAACAGAAACCACCTTGAATATTGCATTTACTGGCAATCCGGTAAAACTTGCTCGCTTGCTTTCAGCTTTGAGCATTCGTGATTCCAGAGCCCGCGGTATTCGCTTTAGAGTACGCTTATGTGAGGGCGACGACGCCTGTTTTGATAGTTCACGCTTTTTGGCAGAAACCTATGTCACAGTCAATATTGAATCACTGTTAGCTTCAATGCCACAAATACACCTGGATGAGGTGGCAACACTATTTGCCAGCAACACAGATAGTCAAATGATAACGGGAGAGATTCACAACGTTTCTAATACAGACGATATTGAGATAAAAGTAAGTGAACAGTCACAAGAAAGGTGGCAATTGCTTAGCAGTGAACTGACTTATGATACAACCATAAACGGCTACCGTTTTAGTATTGAAGTCCCGCGCCCTGAAAGCTGGCTGTTTGCTCATCACGCTATTGAAATTTCAGTGAAAGACACAGGATTAGTGCAACTAGCTCCGGTTTACTGGACGGCAATACCAAGGGTAGAAATGGATACAGGCTCAGAGATATCCGTGATTGATAACGAATATTTCAATATGGCAGGTACCGTAATAAACGTGTGGAATGAGGTCTCGGATCTGTTCATTTCCTTCCCGGCTATTAGCCTCGAATACGCGGGTCAGGCAACCACCCCTAACAGTGTCTGGATTGAGAATGAGGATGGAAGCATCAGCTTCCGCCAAACCGGCCTTGCAACTAGAGAAGGTAAAGTCCTTTACAACCTATCTGCCTATATTGAACAGGTGAATCGATTTATACCGCTAAGTAGTATACTGGTAAATGTACTAGCGGATAACGACAATGATGGTATGGCAGATGAATGGGAAGTATTGTACGGTTTGGATCCCAGCATCGACGATAGCCAATTGGATTCAGACAATGATGGCATCTCCAACTTAATCGAATATCAAAACCGAACTTCGCCAATTTCAGAAGACAGCGATAACGATGGTATACCGGATAGCGAAGATGCCTACCCTAACGATGCGACTCGAAGTGAACAAGTAGCAGAACAGCCTTCAAGTGAAGTCGGTAAGCTGGCCTGGAAAAACGCGATTGGCACTACCGTCAATAATAAACTGGCGGCAAGTTCTGAACAGTTGTACCTGTTAACAGGTAATAGAGAACTCAGCGCCTATGACCGCAGCGGAAACTGGCTTTGGAGCTATCGCACCCTTTCTTACTACCCCGAAATATCTGTCATCAATGACGTTATTTATCTGTCTGGCGATTATAGTTCTGTAGAGGCAATATCACCGCAAGGCGAAAAAATATGGGAACAGCGTTTCGCTTCAAGTTGGTTAGAAAAAGGCCTAACGCCTGTGCGTTCCAACGGTGACACACTGCTGACATCAGCCCAAATTGATGGCAGCTCTTACCTGGTGGCCATGAGCCTTGAGGGTGACAAACTTTGGCAACTACAAACTGATGAAATCATCAGTTCCATTGGCAGCGTTAATCAGCTCTATTACGTGGTATTGGACAATGCCACAGTATTGCAAGTAACGAATGACGGCTCGGTAAACTGGCAATACTCTCCCCCGTCCCAAACTGCATTTGCCGGCAATTACGGCACCATCGCTCTGGATAACAACGGCAATCTTTATTATGCCGCCTATGATAATGGTGCCTATTTAATCGCCCTTGATGCCTCAGGCAACGAATTATGGCGTAATAGTAGTTGTTGTACTCACGCAGGAATAGTTATCGATGCAAACGGTACACTCTGGACAGGTGAAGGTGGTTTGCTGACCGCCATAAATACGGTAACTGGTGAGGAGATTCGTCAGGTTCGCTCTGCTGGTGATATCACAGGCTTTGTCAGTGATGAAATCGGCGCCATTATTTCGGGTACCCGCAGTGGTTACGTCAGTGCACTTTTACCTGAAGCGACGCGGTTTGGAGAGCTAAAATGGCAATACAATGTAAAAGCCGAAAATAATTGGCGAGATGTCTATACTGACATCGGCCGGGTCACCTCCCCGCTGGTGTTGATGGATAAAAAGCTCATTTTCCTGACAGAAGAAGGCGAGTTAATTGCTCTGAACACATCTCACAATCTGGCATCAGAAACCTGGGCCAGCATTGGAGGAGACAACGGCAATTCAGGCAGTGCCAGTGTCATGGTAGAAGACTCAACTCCCGCCATAGCCTATGATTATGATGGTGATGGTCTGGCAGATATCGCAGTGAGAAGAGCCACCAGCCACATTCAGTATATTACCAACTCCAGTAACGGTGAAACACAACGAGTTTCCTTCGGCACCCAATCCTCAGACATCCCGATTTCCGGTGATTTTGATGGTGACGGCATAACAGATATCGCCGTCAGACGTCCCTCCACTCACTATTGGTATATCAAAAATTCTTCTGGTGTAGATCACATCAGTGGTTTTGCTGATGGCATCAGCCGGGTAAGATTCGGCACCCAAAGTGAGGACATTCCAGTTCCTGCCGATTATGACGGTGATGGTATTACAGATATCGCAATCAGACGTCCCTCAAATCAAATGTGGTATATCAGAAACTCCTCTGGAGTTGACTCATTAACCGGGTTTAGTGATGGCATCAGTCGGCTGAATTTTGGCAAGCAAAGTGAAGATATTCCTGTCCCGGCAGACTATGACGGCGATGGTAAAGTGGATATTGCCGTGAGACGTCCGTCTAATCAGATGTGGTACATTTACAACAGCTCAGACTCTGCAATACAACGCTTTAATTTTGGTAAACAAGCCGAAGACATCCCGGTTGCCGCTGATTATGATGGCGATGGCAAGGCCGATATTGCTGTCAGACGACCATCCAGTCAGATGTGGTATATCCTTAACAGTTCAAATGGTGAGATACAACGCATTCACTTTGGCAAACAAGCTGAGGATATTCCGGTTGTTGCTGATTACGATGGCGATGGCAAAGCCGATGTTGCAGTCAGACGCCCCTCCAATCAGATGTGGTACATACTGAACAGCTCTGATGGAGAAATTCAGCGGGCCAATTTTGGTAAACAGGCAACTGACATTCCTTTGGCTGCGCCGGTTTCCACGAGAATGAACATGATGCAGGGCAATACCGAATTACTGCGGAATCGCCTTACAAACAAAAAAGCATCCTGGTTGTCCGGCTGGCTATAAGCCAGGAGAGTGACAACAATTAACCGGTAGTGGAATTCAGTAGCATTGCTTGAAAACCACTATCGGCCAAGGCAAATGAGGGGAAATACGCGCAAGACTACAAGGCGCCCAGCAGCTCTTTGCGTACAATTTCAGCCCCCTGACTCAAAGCGTTGAGCTTACCTCTTGCCACCCTGCGTGATAGTGGCGCCATACCACAGTTGGTACAGGGGTAGAGCTTGTCGGCATCCACATATTTGAGTGCTTTGCGCAGGGTGTCGGCTACTTCTTCCGGTGTTTCAATAGAATTATTTGCCACATCGATGGCCCCCACCATCACCTTTTTACCTCGCACTAATTCCAGTAATTCGATAGGCACTCTGGAGTTGTGGCATTCCAGAGAGATAATATCGATTGCGGATTTTTGCAGTTTGGGAAATATTTCTTCGTACTGCCGCCATTCTGAGCCCAGCGTCTTTTTCCAGTCGGTATTGGCTTTAATGCCATAACCATAGCAAATGTGGACCACGGTTTCGCATTTAAGTCCTTCTATAGCTCTTTCCAATGCCGCTATACCCCAGGCACTGACATCTTCGAAAAATACGTTAAATGCGGGCTCATCAAACTGGATAATATCTACGCCCGCGGCTTCCAGCTCTTTCGCTTCCTGATTAAGAATTTTGGCAAACTCCCAGGCCAGCTTTTCACGACTTTGATAGTGGGCATCGTACAGGGTATCTATCATGGTCATGGGACCAGGCAATGCCCACTTGATGGGCTTGTCTGTTTGCTGGCGCAAAAATTTAGCATCCTCTACAAACACTGGTTTAGTGCGGCTAACCGCTCCAACAACCGTTGGCACGCTGGCTTCATAACGGTCTCGGATCTTGACTGTTTTACGATTTTCAAAATCAACGCCATTAAGGTGTTCGATAAAGGTGGTAACAAAGTGCTGACGGGTTTGCTCACCATCGCAAAGCAAATCCCCAAAGAAATAAAAGGCTAACGGTGCAACACTGTCCGGCGGCATAAAATAGCGCACCTGTAAGCCCATTTTTTTGAAGTATTGCTCTGTAAGTGAAGACTCATTGGGTTGATATTCTATACCCAGAACCGGATGCTGATTTTCAGTACGATGATAGACCTTATTGTCTGACACACTGAGACAGATTACCGGAGGCTTAGCAAAGTGCTGTTGATAAACCGGGGAATTCACAAAGTATTTAAATAACTTGCCGTGAAGTTCGCCAAAGCCTTCAGGAATACTAAAACTGTTGCGCCCCTTATTGTGCTCTTGCAACACCACACTGAAATCATAATCCCGAACATAAGAAGAAAAGTTGTTGCCCACGATACCTTCAGTACGCTTATTTGTTTTTCGATCCAGGATGTTGGTTTTTAGTATTTCGATAGTGGGAAAACTTTGGCCACTACCCGCAATTTCCATATCTACCGAAACGATTTCCAGTTCCAGTGCATAACGATCTGCATTGGGATTATCCCAGTTCGCCAGTGCATTAAAGCGGTTATCGATCATCTGCAGGGCGTTTTGTAAGTTTTCTTTGCGGCGCTCACCTCTCGCCAGATTGGCGAAATTGGTGGTTATCCGAGTGTTATCAGCGGGTTGATAGTTTTCATCAAAAAGCTGGGTTTTTATAGTAAAGATAAAGTCATTACTCATAGTGCTATTCAATCCAGTGTTACGAACTTACTGATCAGTGCGCGGCATTGCCTTTAGAGTGAGTTCGATGTTTTCGGTATAGCTTAGTTATACCTTTCTGAAATCATGAATAAAAATGACTTTATTTCATTTAAAGATGAATTATTTTCATAAGTTTATTGACGCAATGACGGATACATTATTGCACTGCCGATATACCTGCCAGAGCATACAGCTCTGATAACAATGGAAATGCGTCATGGTATTTTTCAATCGCTACGCTGAAACAATTATTGGCAAGATCCCCTCGAACCGGATGTTATCTCTGGATGTTTTTCGTGGACTGACGATAACCGCGATGATTCTGGTCAATAATCCAGGTAGTTGGTCTTACGTTTATGCGCCTTTAAGTCATGCACAATGGCATGGTTGGACGCCCACCGACTTGATATTTCCGTTTTTTATTTTCATCGTCGGGGTGTCCATCAGCTTGTCTGTGGCTGTTATGCATAGAAAAGGGGTAACTAAATCAGATATCACACGAGCTTCAGCAATTCGTGCCGCAAAATTGTTTGCCCTGGGACTGTTCTTAGCCCTGTTTTATTTTAATTTTGTAGCCGGTAACTACGACTGGTTGCAACAACGTTTGTATTCCATTCGCATTTTAGGGGTTCTACAGCGCATCGCCATTGTCTACCTGTTCTGCGTGGTGGCTTACCTGTACCTACCTAAACGGTACTTTTACAGTCTGGCTCCTGCCCTACTCCTTATTTATACTGGCTTGATGCTTTACATGCCTTACAGCGATGCTGAGGGTAATGTTTATCAGGGTTTACTGGTTAAGGGTAATAATCTGGCGGCCTGGTTAGATCACATGATACTGACCACCAGACATGTATACGATAACACCACTTATCCATTTAGCTACGACCCTGAAGGTTTGTTAAGTACTCTACCAGCCATAGTCTCTTGCATATCTGGGGTAGCAGTTGGAGAGTATTTGCAAAATGCCACTCATAGTAAGACTCCACTGTCGGTACAAATAAAAAAATTACTGGCATGGGGAGTGGTATTGACTGTTTCAGGCTGGCTTCTGGATGGTGCTTTTCCTATCAACAAACAATTGTGGTCTCCTACTTTTGTGTTGGTGTCCTCCGGGATTGCCATTCTGTCGTTGGCATTGTGTATCTATATTATCGATTATCGCAGCATCAAAACATGGACCGCTCCCTTTATTGTTTTTGGAGCAAACTCCATTGCTTTCTACATGTTTGCGGGCATTGTTGAACGTGTGTTACTCATGGTACCAGTGCAAAACATGGCATTAAAAGAATTCCTGTTTTCACATGTTTATCAACCCTTGCTGGGCAATTATAATGGTTCACTAGCTTGGTCATTCACCTTTCTGATTATGTCCTATGGGGTGTTCCACTACATGTATAAAAAGGACATTATATGGAAAGTGTAATAGACACTAAATTTACTGGAATGAGAGTCAGCACAGGTCTATGACGAACCTTCTTGAGATCAGTCAACAAGTCGAAGATTGTTTGGTGGCCCGCAATCTCAGGGGCATGAAAGCCATGCAGTCAGAGTTGCGTCCCGGTTACTTTTTACGGGCCGCCAAAACGCTGTTCCACAGTCAGGGTAATATACTCATTGGCACCGGGTTCCCTGTAGATCACACTTTTGAAACCGATGGACCTGTCGGCGCTATTTTACTTTATGAATCGCTGCAATCTTTGGGGAAAACACCTCACCTTGTTTGTGGTGACCCACTATATTCTCAGCTTAAAGAGGATTATCGGGTAATCCCTATTAATGTTAATGATATTCAGGGAGCTCCACTATACACACAACAAGTCCTGACCCGGTTTAAACCAGGTGCAGTTGTGTCTATCGAAAGACCAGGACTTAATGCCGCAGGTAGTTACTGCAACATGCGTGGTGAAGATATCTCTATCCGCTGTGCCAGTTTTGATTTTTTTATGAGTCAGGCAAATTGCCCCACCATCGCTATTGGTGATGGCGGTAACGAGATTGGTATGGGCAATATAGCCCCCGCTCTGTCTTCATTGAATATCATTCCTTCCATCACTCAATGTGATGAACTTTTGGTAGCCGATGTCTCGAATTGGGCTGCTTATGGGTTGATTGGATTGATGAGTCTCTGGCACCCTGATGATCTACTTGGAACTCTGGACGTTGAGAGCATATTAAAATACCTTTCACTTCGAGGCAGTGTCGATGGTGTTACCCGCCGAAACGAGCTGACCGAAGACAGCTTATGCTTTACTGCAGGGTATGACGTTCTCAATCAAATCAGAAAGATCATAGCCAATGCCAAAATCTAGTTTATTTAGCAAAGACACGTTCAACATTTATTGAATAAGAGCCCGTAAATAATGCTGACAGCACAATCAACACCCCAAGAAATACGCCTGGCGATAAGAAATGGTGAACATCGCACACACACATCTGGTCTGGCAAAGGGCTTTGTACAATGCAATTTGGTGATTTTGCCCAAAGAACTAGCGGATGAATTTGCCCAATTTTGCCGACTTAATCCCAAGCCCTGCCCTATCATCAGCAGCAGCCAGTTTCCCGGTGATTTTAAGTTAGCGGATGCCGGCCAGGATATCGATATCCGCACTGATTTCCCTTCCTATCGGGTGTTTAAAGATGGACAATTCAGTGCTGAAGTATCGGATATCAGGGATATCTGGCGCGATGATTTTGTGGTTTTCCTGTTGGGCTGTTCTTTTTCTTTTGAAGAAGCTTTGATTAGAGCAGGAATTGAAATACGGAACATTTCAGAACAAAAAAATGTCCCCATGTATGAAACCAATATTCCCTGTCAGTCTGCCGGGCGTTTTAGTGGCAATATGGTGGTGAGTATGCGGCCCATGAAAGCTGCTGACGCAATTAATGCCATTCAGATTTGTGGGCGTTATCCGTCAGTACATGGTGCTCCGGTACATTTTGGTGATCCATCTTTAATTGGCATTAAAGACTTAAGCAAACCAGACTTTGGCGACGCAGTTACAATTCGCGATAATGAAGTCCCCTTATTCTGGGCCTGTGGTGTCACGCCACAACTGGCTATCATGAATGCAAAACCAGAACTTTGCATTACCCATAGTCCGGGCAGTATGTTAGTGACTGATCTGAAAAATAGTGATTTTGCAAAAGGTTGAAAATTCCCATGATTAAACTCAACTGTGATTTAGGCGAAAGCTTTGGTGCATGGCAAATGGGCATGGATCACGCGGTGATCCCTCATATTGATATGGCCAATATTGCCTGTGGTTTTCACGCTGGTGATGCCAACGTAATGGCGGCCACATTAAAACACACGGGTGAATGCAAAACCGAAATTGGTGCCCATCCAGGTTATCCGGACCTGGCTGGGTTTGGACGCAGAACCATGCACATCGCTACTAATGAATTAATCAATTTGCTGCACTATCAGATAGCCGCCCTGGAGGGTATGGCCAGAACTCAACAGCAACAAATTACCTATGTAAAACCTCACGGCGCCCTATATAACCAGATGATGGCAGAACCCCAAATTCTGACCACAGTTATGCAAGCAATAGCCAGATATCCCACTACGCTAAAGTTGATGTTACTGGCTACTCAGCAAGCCGAACAACATGCTCAACAAGCGAAAAAAATGGGCATCGAATTACTGTTTGAAGCCTTTGCAGATCGCCGTTATGACGACAAAGGCCATCTGCTTAGCCGCAGCCAGCCAGGCGCTGTGCTCAACGAACAACAAATCATCGAACAGGTTGAACAACTTGTGCGAGAAGGAACGGTTACCACCAGCAGCGGCAAAAGCCTGGCGATACAAGCCGATACCCTGTGTGTACACGGGGATAACCCGGAATCAATAAATCTGATTAAACGCCTTAAACAACTATGCAGCAAAAAATGACGAGCAACACCCGCTTTCCAAAGGTTGTCGTTGCTTCAGAAAATGCCCTGATGGTGTATTTTGCGGACTCCCCGAGCAAAACAGTTTCCGCTCAAATTACCGCAGTACAAAGCATTATTAGCGAGATGCTAAACCATAAATTATTGGATCTCGTGCCATCGTTTAACTCACTGCTGGTTATTTATGATGCCCTGACTACTGATCATTTTTATGTAAGCCATGTGATTGAACAGGCCTATCGCAAAGCTGTGCAATCAGAGGTACAGCAAGCGCAGGGCAAGCTGGTGACCCTGCCGGTATATTATGCTGAGGAATCAGGCCCAGATCTGCAAGTTATTGCCAACGAAAAAAATATACCAGTAGATGAGGTGATACAACGTCACAGCGCTATAGAGTATCAGGTGTACTCTATCGGTTTTGCACCAGGGTTCGCCTACCTGGGCGAAGTCGACCCGGTAATTGCCATGCCACGCCTGCAAACACCTCGTAAAAAAGTGCCCAAAGGCGCAGTCGCCATCGCCGACAGACAAACAGCAGTTTATCCGTCACAAAGCCCCGGCGGCTGGAATATCATTGGTCTTTGCCCCACCCCCTTATTTGATTTATCGCAAACACCAGCCATGCCATTTAATGTCGGTGATAGGGTGTGTTTCAAACCGATAGATAGAGCCGAATATCTGGCACAGGGAGGCGAACTATATGACATCTAAATCCCTGCCAGCTTTTAAAATTATTAACGCAGGTATGCACAGTCTGATCCAGGATGCCGGTCGATTTGGTCAGGCTCGACTGGGTTTAACCACCGGTGGTCCGGCTGATGAACAGGCCTTTAGGTGGGCGAATAAATTGCTGGGAAATCCCAGCAACAGTTCCACCCTTGAAATAACCATGGGTGGACTGCAACTTGAATCACTGGACGCTGGGCAGTTTTGTATTACCGGTGCAAAATGCAAGGTTAGTTTGAATAACACGGAAATCGCACAATGGCGCAGTTACAATATCGCTAAAGGCGATATTCTGAACATCGATTTTGCCTCCGCTGGCTGTAGAATCTACCTGGCAGTGGGCGGCGGTTTCAGTCTGACGCCGCAACTTAATAGCAGCGCCACTGTGGTACGAGAAGGCATCGGTGGCTTTGACGGCAAACCATTAAAAGCTAACCAGGTATTAGAGCGGTTTTTTCATCAACCCCAGCCATTATTGGGATTGCAGCCAGAAGATATCCCGGATTACTCACAAACGCTGCAGTTACGGCTGGTAAAGGGCTATCAATATGATAATTTCGAGAGTCTGCAAAAAGCCCGCTTTTTTAGTAATAGTTATAAAGTGAGCCAACTGGCTGACAGAATGGGCTACCGGCTAACCGGTGCGGCAATTGAATTTCCTACCCGCACCATGTTGTCAGAAGGCATCGCTCAAGGGGCGGTACAGATACCGGCAGACGGCCAACCTATTGTGTTAGGAAAAGACAGACAAACGATTGGGGGTTACCCCAAAATAGGCAGTGTATTATCATTAGACTTAAGCAGGCTGATGCAAACCACGGCAGGAGCTACAGTTGAGTTTACCCCTATCACTATCGAAGAAGCCCACAACCAGCTTCATCTTGCCCGGGCTAAATTCAACAACACGACTATGCAACAATACGCTGAATGACCCATCGCAAAGGGTGACATTCAATAGCGCAATAGAAACAAATAGACTTAATCTTCTTTCTGGAAAATAGAAAACAATGAATCAGGTTTACTTAAATGGGGAATTCCTACCTGCTGAGCAAGCAAAAATCTCCCCAATGGATCGCGGCTTTTTATTTGGCGATGGTGTATACGAAGTAATCCCATCCTATCAAGGTAAAATGGTAGGTTTTGAACCTCATATCAATCGCCTCAATAACGGCCTGAAAGAGCTGAAGATTCCGTTGTCCACCCAACTCCAGGATTGGCGTACATTGTGCGAAAAGCTGTTGTCATTAAATGGCTCAGGTAACTTGGGTATTTATATTCAGATAAGTCGAGGAGCCGACACCAAACGCAGTCACGCTTATCCTCAGGGAATTAGCCCCACTGTGTTTGCCTTTGCTTTTGAAATCCCCGCTGCGCCTGTGGCTGATATCAACAACGCCAAAACCGCTAAAGTCATTACCACCACGGACAGACGCTGGCAACGTTGTCACATTAAGTCTACGTCGTTATTGGGTAACGTCATGCATTATCAACAAGGCATAGAAAGTGATGCCAATGAAACCTTGCTGTTTGACCAATCTGATAATCTGACCGAAGCCAGCTCTTCAAACGTGTTTATTGTTAAAAACAGCCATATCGTGACACCGCCCCTGAGTAACGCTCTGTTGCCAGGTATTACCCGGCAACTGATATTAGATATCTTAAAGAGACACAGCGAATTTCGGGTTTCTGAGGCTCAAATAAGTAAAAATGATGTCTTAAACGCAGACGAAGTATGGCTCAGTAGCTCTTCCAAAGAAATCATGCCGGTAGTTCAGGTTGACGAAAAGCTGATCAATAACGGTACGCCGGGAGAAATCTGGCAGCAGGCACAGGAGTTATATTCAACCCATAAGTTCGACTATTAATTTCAGATAAGCGGAACCCCGGTTCCGTTTTTTTCCCCCTCAGGCGCTGGTTAATAGTATGCTGGTTTCACTGTTCAGCACCCCATCAATCAATCTGACATCCCGTAATACATG
>JYMV01047795.1_pt1 | contig 13824 bp, 17 predicted proteins | sample 338911 | NCBI WGS metagenome assembly JYMV01 (sample SAMN03354496, study PRJNA234377) | hydrothermal vent metagenome | biome: Deep sea; feature: Hydrothermal plumes at the Eastern Lau Spreading Center, Western Pacific Ocean; material: Seawater | place: Tonga | collected 2009 | depth 2000 m m
TGTCATACCAAGGAACTGCCCAATCATTAGTCCACGGTACATTGTCAGTAGTGCCGCTTATGTTTTCACTGTCGTGTATAACAAATGACTGTACACTGCCGGTTGTTGGTTCTATTGCATTTTCGTTACTATCTAGGAATGTGACAGACTTGAGCGACAACTCGTTATAATTACAAGCGTTTGGCACGTAAGTAATAACGGTTGCTGTTCCGTTTATTTCCTCTGTTTTTTCTATTAGTTTATAACCCATCATTAACCCCTGCTTATGGTAATGGTAAGCTTAACCTTTACCTTTGTTGCGCCAACTACGCCAGCTATACGAACCTCTAGTAGCTCTACTGGTTTATTCATAGTAGAAACGCCAGAATTAAGACCTGTAAGTAAACCCATGTTACCAATAGCATGCAAAGCGTGTTCGCCTTCCTCCATATTTGAGCTATAAAAAGGCAATGCCTTGTACTGGGTAGGATCTTCATCGTCTAGGCTGCATCTAATGTCGAAAGTTGCTGTTGTTGGTGTGACTACGTTTAAATCATCATCATAAAAAACAATAGAATGTATTGTTAAAGCTTTATGGTATGCAGCCCCATTAATAGGCATTTTTAATATAACGCTGCCGCCTGGTAAGTCTGTTATTGGTGAATTAATCTTTTTATATGACATACAGCCCCCTTATAGTTTGTTGTTAATAATTACTTTGGTGTTATTGGTTTCGTTAATCTTACCCATACCTTTTATTTCGGCTATGGTTTTAAGAGCCTGAATCTTGTTAGTCATAGTGAATGAGGTTTCTATAATGTCACCGTCCTGTGTGCCTTGCGTCTTTACCTTGTAACTAGCTAAGCCTACACTGCTATGCCCTTCAAACTTATCTACAGGCTTTACGGTTCCATCTGAATTCAAAAGGTCTTCTACTCTAGCCATTCCACACGCTGCTAACTCTGCCAAGATAGCGGCCTCACTAAGATCTAAGGCTTTAGACTTCTTAATGCGGTAGTACTCTAAGGCTAGCTGTACTTCTTCTAACTGTAATAGCTTACGCGCACTAGCTGTTGCCCCTGACACATCACCGTAAACTTTCTTATAGGCAATAGCTAAAGTCGGCTCAAAGGCTAACGCTCTTGCAAAGTCATTATGATTTTCTTTAATGAATATAGTTTCGCCATCATGTAACGTTAATTCAATGTTAGACCCTGACATAGTTAGCCCCTTTTTCGTTGGCTACTACTAAGGCGTCTTTCATACGTGCATCTGCGAACCAAGGGTTAAATAGTTCTGATACTTCATACTCGATAGATTCCATATAATCGTGCAACAAATTTTCATTAAGCTTAAGCTCTCTAAACTGCTCTATAATCTCTTTTAGTATTAAGCCTCCCATTGCTGCCTGCTCCCTATCCTTTGTAGCTATGACGCTTATGGCTTTCTTATATAGTCCTTCTAATTCATCTGGTGAATATTTCATTATGATTATACCTTCTGGTAAGTATTATTAAGTTATTAATGCAACAATTTTACCTTATATAGTCCCTTTGCACCACACATAAAAAAGCCCTCGATTAAGAAGGCTTAGTAGTTGGTGTTAATCATTTCTTTTTTTGTTGCTGTTCGTGGTACTTCTGCTGTAGCTCTCTTTCTTTGTCTACTTCTCTTTCATAATGATCTGAATAATGTCCCATGCTATGCCCCTTTAATGTCGCGTTTAGTTTCGTTATATTTAAAATCTTTCTTGCTCTTGTTTAGCTTTGTATCATAGTGAGATATTAACGCCTTACACTTCTTTGTGCGCGCTTCTGCTTTAACTACTGTTACCTTTCCATTCTCTACCAATTGATTAGTGTTGAAAATGTATTGCGTACACTGTGTAACAGCCTTTAAGGTTGGCGCTGTCTTAATAAGTTCTGCGTTAACGTTCAAAGTACAGATAGTTAATAGTAACAATAATTTATTCACTGTTATGTTCCCTATGCAAATAATGATAATGATATTGAAATTGTTAAACAGATAGCCATACATACATTAGCAAGCTTTCCATAATCAAAAGGTTTTCTGGTGCTATGGTTATCCTTTTCTCTGGTTAGGTTCTTAATAACCTTGCGGTGTGCTTTAATTTGCTTGTGTAGGTCTGCCTTAGTATGTGTGCTATTCATTGCGTTACCCTTACCAGGTTAGTTAAATATCGCTAGATACTTTTAAATGGTTAGCCAGTTGGTGCGCTTCCTCTTGAATTTCAATTATTTGTTTGTTTAACCCTTCCTGTAGAGCCTCTGCTTTATCTTTTGTAATAGCGTGAACTTTCATAAGGCGTTTAATTTTAAGGTTGTGCTGTGTGTTTGCGAACGCTTGTGAGGTTGGTTCGTTGCTATCTTTAGGGTTTTTGATTAATTCGGATAACATTCTCTTGCGCTCGCTACGTTCTTTTAAATAACTATAAGAGCTACATAGAGCAATGGTTACAATAAATGTAATAGTTATAACTGGGGCGTCTGCACCTAACTGTGTGATTATACCTTTCATTTCTATTTCCCTATCTTAGTTAGTTTAAAGTCTGGGTGAATATTAAGCTTTAGCATTACTAGCTCTATAGCTGGATTAGTTAGTTTAGCGTTACCGTTAATTACTCGCCAAGCTTGAGAGCGTGAAAACCTTAACGCTGATTCTAAAACCTTTTGATTATCTATATGTGTTAGTAATTCTTCGGTGGTTAATAATACTGTCATTTTATGGCCTTTGGTTTGTAGTGGTTAGTGTAGGTATTATAACACCCTTGTTTCTTATTGCAACAATGATACAACATTATAATCATCTATTTATACGCGAGTAGTTGTAACTTAGTTGGCATGGTGGAAGTTAAAGATATTAACTAATGGCTGATATACGAACTGTAGTAATAAATCGCACAATAGTTAAAGTAAATTCACGTTTGTAGTAAATAAATTCACGATGATCATTAATAAAGTACTCTTTTAGTATTTATTTAGTATTTATTTTATATTTATTTTTGTATTGAAAAAAGTATGTATAAAATCATGTAAACCTATATAGAGTACGCTGTGTAATACAATATGAATATTCTATTATTTCCATATATGACAAATGTCTTACGATATATGGTAAACGTGCTGTTGACTTAAAGTAAACCTCGTATACACTCAGCTTTATTAAATCTTGTTAGGACTTGTTAAAGCAAGGTGGTTAAGTTAGTTAAGTAAGTAGGTTACTTTGGTCGGTTGATTACTAATACTTAATTAATAGAGGTGTTGCTTTGGTCGGTTAGCATCTTATACGACTAGATTTATGTTGAAAGGTTAAAGCCACTGGTTAAAGTGGCTGGTGAGGTTTTGATAGGTTGTATGCGTACTGCAGTATGTATTAAGCGGTTAGGGCTTTTAGAGCTTCTAGTGATTGTTGGCTAACAGTAAATGTTTTAACGTCTGCTGTTCTGCTATCTACAATTACTTCTAGCCCAAGGCGTGAAAGTGTATTGTTAAACCATGCAACAGGGTTCTTTTTGCTGGCGGTTGTTAAAGGTATATGAAGGAAGCTAAAGTATTCTTTACTCTGCTTAAGCATAAAACTTCTAATGCCTCTCTCGCTGTCTGTGGTCCATGTTTTACCGTTAGTAGTAAGGTTGTCTAAGTCAATGCCTGCAGCTTTGGCTAAGCGTCTTAAAAGCTTACCGCTTTCGTTATAGTGTGTTACTTGTACGCTTGATTTTGTGCCGTTGATAACTTTAAATAATTGGTCTTTGTCTTTTGCTGTAGCTTCTTTGGTGGTCATAGTAGCTATAGTTAAGTTTCTTAGCCCTTTAGTTAACAATGCTTTGGTTTCGTTACGTTCTGCAATATAGGTGGCTAGCTGTTGGTCTACGCCTAATTTAGTTCTTAACTCTGCCGCTTTAGCTTCTACGCGTTTAGTTTTTTCTACTTCTCTGCGTTCTTTGCTTACTTCTAGGGATTCTTTACCCTTAGCTTTGCTGGTTTCGTTTTCCTCTTCTATAAGGACGATTTCAAAGCCTTCTAGCTCTAAGGCGTCTAATAGATTTCCTTGAAAGTTATTTTTAGATTTGTTTTTCTCTGCTGTTACTGTACACCATAGCTTAGCAAACGAATCTACCATTACATCACCGTGAAGGGTTACGCCACAATTAGCGCTAGTAATTAGCATTGGGTCGGTTACTAACTGCTTGATAACTCTTTTTTGTGTTTCTGGTAAATTGTTGTAACGTTCTGCCACTACTAAATGAAACTCGTTTAATCCTCTGAAGCGGGCCATTTGTTGCTGACACTGCTCAACTGTTGTAGTCATACCACCGAACAAGCCATAACCTACTGAGTAGCCGTGGCCTTCATCAACACTTACACCGGTACCCATTGAAGGAGAGCCACAAACGGTAGAATAGTTTTTAACATGTTCGTTTATGTCTGCAACTATGCACGATACTGAATCAATAGTGCTTGACGTTACCAAGAGGCTATTGCCTTCTCTAGCTTCTGAGAACTCTGTAGCGCGTTCTTTCTCGTCACTAAAACAATAGGCTTTTCTAGGGTCTGTTGCTGCCATGCCTACCACTTCAGATTTAGAGTTATAAATATATACTTTAGCTTTTTGCGCTTTGCGTGGCTTATAAGTATTGACCAATTTCATAATGGCCTTATTTCCTAACTGGCTAATAAACTGATAGCTGTTATCACTTAGGTTAGCGTCTGATAAAATAACAGTATCTGCTCTATAACAAAAAGAAGTAAGCATAGTAGTTGATAGCTTGGCGTTTCCTCTCATTGTGTCCGACTGTGTGCAATGTCCTAATACTTGCTCACATTCATCAATAAAAACTACGTCATACTGTCTAGTAGCCGTAATATTAACTAATGACTCTGGCGAACATACCAGGCGGTGAGAATCTTGTAAGCTTTCCTTTCCTAAAATTTCCTTAACGTCTTCGTAGTAATCAAAACCAAGGTCTGTAGCTATCTGTTGGTTTAGTGTTCTTCTGTGGGTTACTACTAAAACACTTTGCTCTAACGATAGCGAATCAATAAACGCCTTAACACTAGTTGTCTTGCCTGTTCCTTTTTCGCCTATTAGGAGATTTATAAAACCCTCTTGAATACTACTAGTAAAGTATTTGTTATGTTCGGTTGTATAAACATAAGTAAGATTAGTAGCAAGCTGATCTTGTACCGCCTCTAATCCTTCTTTTACTAATACATCGTTAAAATCTTTTTGCTTGGTCGGTGCTGCTGATATAAACGCGCCAGCTTCTAAAGTAATTTTCTCTACTGCCTTATATCCTGCATCGTCATTGTCTATCGCTACAATAACCGCTTGCTCTGTAATTGGTACAAGGTGCTTAACAATCTTTTCAATGTTGCTTGTGCTGATTGCTATATAAACTGTTGAGCCAGTTGCTAAATGAACTGTGTAAGCGTCTGCCATTCCTTCGGTAATATAAACATCTAATGAATCATCACCTTTTATAATACCGTGGTATGTAACATCAAAGCCTGCGCCAGTGGAAACTTTCTTACCGCCTATTGAGTAGATACGTTCAAAGCCAACCATGTTACCGTTAGTAAGGTTGTATAAAGGGTAAGCTATAAAATCACCGTCTTGTTGAGTTCTTCCTGTTCTGAACTCTAAAACGTTTAATACTGAATTGATTTGTTTTTTGTTTAGGTAGTTTGATTGGCTACAAACTGGCATTTTAGACCACCAAGAAAGACTATTATTACGCTTATCTAAATTCTCTGAAAGCTCCTGTGCTTCAACTTGAGCCTTAATAGCGTCTCTTGCTGCTATGCGCTTGTTTAGTTCTGCTAAGTCTAGTTTAAAGCTGTTACCGCCCTTCTCTAGCTCAATCATTGCCTTATAGCCTGACCATGTGACAGAGTAACCGCCATTTTTAAATGTTCTAAAAACTATTACGGGGTATTCTCTGTTTTTACGGTCGTGCTTAATGTCGGTGATAATGCCGCATTTGCCGTTAGAGCTTTTATCTAAGGTTTTTGTTTGAGTTGAATTTAGCTTGCATGGGAATGTAACTAGCGATTGTGATAAGTTCCAGTCTATGCCGACTTCACTAGCTATTAATGATATTTCTGAGTTGCATTTGTTCAATAGGTCGGTTGTGTTCATGCTTTTAGTCCTGTGTATTTAAGGTTGGTCTACCTTAAAGTTAAGCCATTGTTGGCTGGGTTTTCGATTATACATTCTTTTAATGTCTAGTTATAGTAAATCATTTTGTTTCTATATGCAACAACATTTATTAAGGGTGAAAAAAAAGGCTTAACAATTAAGTTAAACCTTTCTTTCTGCCAAGTGACCAAACTCAGCATATTTCTAAAAAAACTACTTATTACCACGGGACGTATAACAAGGTTCTTAAAGAAAGTGTGCCTTACAACAATACAAATATAAACGAGCCGACCCCTTAAATATTTATACCTCAATTATACGTTAATTAGTCTTTATTGCAACAAACGTAATGCTTCACACTTTAACAATGTTTAACAAGCTACAGCCCTTAAAAGATAAGTGATCAATTGGTAAAATATAAGGTTTATATTAGGCTTCTTTATTAATGACTGGAGTTTGTTTCTATTACTTAAGGAAAAATAAACCTGTAGTCATTCCAATTACTAGCCCTAGCCCTTACTGTGTATAGGTTCGCCATAAAAAGCTCTTACGCGGAAAAGTCAGTGATTTTGACAAATGCGCGTCAAGAAATACAACAGGTTTTGTAAGGTTGTTTGCCCGACAATTCAACTTAACCCCTTGAATCACCAATTACCCTTAATAGTACAACAAAGTTTACAAATTAATTGTTAGGGTAGCTTAGGCTTTTGTCGTATTTTTGCCGTATATGCCTTATTTAAGCCATAAAAAAATAGCGGTGGGTATAATCCCTGTCCGCTATTAGTTCAACTTTCTGTTGCTTTGTATAAATCAGTGTATTAAAATGGCTTCAATTCGTTGTTTAGCCATGATGAATAACCTAGTTTAGTTTTGTGAATGTTTAGCCCTTATCCCCAAGATCAGGGCTATTTTTTTGCTGCAAGTTATACATATCACCCCTCATTGTAAATACTACTATTTCATCTATAGCCACATTCGGTAAGTACTCCTGAATGTAAACGCCTATATAGTCTTTGTAATCGTCCTCCTCCGTTAAGTCTAGCGCTACAATTATAGCTCGTTCGTATACATGGCCTTTAATAGCCTCACCTAACATAACTACATCGTATAAATCTTCTATTGGCATAGTATCCTTCCTCTAATTAAAATTAATAACTTTCCTTGTTGCTGGACTGTTAACTTATCCCAGCACGATTCTAAAAATGTAAGCTGTTCGTCTATAGTCACAATATCTCTCTATTAAGTTGACGGGACGGAAAGACTACATAACAATGTTTAGTTATGCAACACTTTAAATAATGCTTATTAATAAGAACCTCTAGCAAGCAACTATCTAAACCCTTACATACCAACGTATAAACAGTATTATTAAATGTTATAAAATAATATTAAATATCATTGATACAAATTTGTCTCGATCTTTATTTTAACTATTCAACAAATAAGTGTTGCTATAAGAAACAAAGTATATGATAATGGACTCGTACTATTAACCGACCAAGAGAAAATATTATGCCTTACACACCAAGCGATCAGAAGTTACAAACCTTAACTAGCAGAATTAACAGATTAAAAGAACAACTTACCTTTCAACCACAAAAAAAAGAGACCACCATGAAAAGCAATCTAACAAGATTAAATAAACTAGAAGAACAAATGAATTCAACACCCGCTACAACTACTACTGTTCAGCCACCTGCTATAGAGGTTATGAACAGCTTAGACTTACTAGCCACTATTAACCGTTACAGACTAGAAGATGGTAAAAATGAAATGCGCCATTGTACTTTTTTAAAGCGTATAGAAGACGAACTAGAAGAAGAAGAACGAAACGCCTCAACGTACATTGACACTTATAACCGTGATCAAAAATGTTACCTGTTAGACAAAGAACAGTCGCTCCAGGTAGCTATGCGCGAATCTAAGAACGTCCGTAAGCGTGTTATAGTTGATATAAAGCGATTGACTATAGAGAATAAGCAAATGAAAGAGCAAATAAAAACTGTTGCTCCCGTTGCACCTACTACGCATCAAATACCGCAAACACTTAGCGAGGCTTTGTTATTGGCGGGTTCGCTGGCGCAAGAAGTAGAGCAAGGTAGAAGCTTAATGCTACAAGCTGCCCCAAAGGTTGCTTACTATGAAGAAGTTATTAATTCTAATGGTAGCCTACGAACTGGTGAAGTAGCTAGCGAAATAGGTTTTAGCTCTATCAAGTTAAACCGTCTATTAGCTGAGTATGGTGTACAACGTAAAGTAAACAAACGTTGGGTACTTAATATTGCGTACGCTAACAAGGGTTATGGAGTTGAAAGCACTTATGTTGATGATCACGGTAACTCTCACAACTCGTTAATGTGGACGCAAGCAGGGCGAGAAATGATCTTAGGTGTTATTAAAAACCTACACTAAAACCATACCGCCTACCAACAAGCCTCCTTATCTAGGGGGCTTTTTTATGTGTTCAAACCTATAACTGCTATCTGGCTGCCGTTCAATTCATCAAACCCACTGACAGCACTCCTTAAGGCTAACATTGATTTAACATCACCCTTGCAGCTAGCTTGGAACTTAGTTGTAATGTCAGAAAGAATAATAGTTCTTAGGTTTTCTAAGAATTTGAATTTTTCATAGTTATCTAGGTTGTTAAAGTTATCTATTCTCATAGTAGTACCTTTTATTTAGCTGGTTAAATGTTGATACATTACAGGGGACAAGTATTATGCAGCTTTTTACAGTATAGTTCTAGTGCTATTCATTACGCAATATTATCTTTTTTGGTAGGAGAGCAAGATTTATTGCGGTCCTAATTTGACTGTTCAAAACTGAGCATTAAGAAGTGGGATTTATGCGCAGTCCTCATGAAAGTATTGGCTACTATAGGAACGGCCAAATTTGGACACTCTAAGTTAGCCCTCAAATAACCCTTAAATAACCCAACATAACCCAACACAACCCAGTCGGTTAATTTAGCTAACCGTTAGGTTTATACCTCGCCTAAACCTAACCTCGCGTAGTACTCCGAAAACCCCTATATAAAGACCTAGGAAAAACCTTTATTTTGTTGCGCTATTGCTTTGCTACTTGTTAGTATTTGTTTGTTTATTCCCTACCCCTAAACGTTTTCACATGACAGACAAATGACAAAGTAATAACACTTTTGCACACTAGCTATTGCTGCTTATTATGCAATCCGTTAGTATGTGCAGATAATCAAAACGGCAAAGCAAAGAGGTATAATAATGAATCCTAAAAAGAAACCATCGCTAGAGTTAATAAATAAAATGTTTACGTACAGTAAAGGCCATTTGATATGGGCTGATGATTGGCACCAAGGATATAATAAAAGATTAAACGGTAAACGTGCTGGCGGTAAAGGATCGCAATACAGAAGAATAAGAGTAGGTGGTGAAACATACCTAGAACATAGAATTATCTTTTTTATGTTAACGGGTGATTATCCTAAAATGATTGATCATGTAAATAGAAATAAACAAGATAATAGAATAGAGAACCTTAGAGCAGTTACATCTCAACAAAATAATTTAAACACAATCCAACAAGAAGGGTTTAGAGGTGTAAGTAAAACAAGTAACGGTCAACGATGGCTAGCAAGAATAAGAATCAAAAGAAGACTAATTACAATTGGTACGTTTAACTATGAATGGGAGGCGGCAGTGGCTTATGATTTATTCGCTAGACAAGAAAACGCAGAATTTAGAACCTTTAACTTAATTAATGAAGACGTTGCTAGTCAGTTAGAATTACTACCTAAATTATAGCTAGCATGATGATAGCGTTGCGCTACATAGTCTGTAGTGTGTCACTTTCACGCCACTTTCACGCGTCCGAGTTTGTCCGAGTAAGTCCGAGTTTGTCCGAGTGGTTAAACTTCCGCATTTAGAATGTAGAAGTTAAAGGCACGATTCTGTGCAATTAAAAACAGTGCGCAATTTTACGCGCTTTAAACTTCCGCATAGGTTAATGCAACTGGAGGTGACGAAACTACCAGTGGTGTTTTTGGTAGCAAGTGGTAGCACTTGGTAGCAATTGGTAACTTTTGCTATGCGTTGGTAATGCGTTCGTAATGCCTTCGCTATGCGTTCGCATAAACCCATGTACAAAAGAACAGTTACTATATTTAATATAAATGTTGAATTGTTAGCTATAGTTTTAATATACTACGCCAGCATTAAACAGTATTAACCGTAATTAGTAAGGGTTGCTAACATATTAAACCCTTCGTATATGTTGTTATATTGCTTTAAGTCTTCAACAATAGGGAGTACCATTGACCATGGCAAGCAAACATAAGGTAGTAAAGATATGCAATTAAGAAAACGTATATTGAATGCTGCACTTAAAAGGGGGGGTGTGTTAACTCAAAGTCAGTTAACGCGTTACGTTATTCGTGTATCAAACAAAGAAAAGCAAAAAGAAATAAAGGCGCTAGTTAAAGATGGATTTATGGAGGCTATAACTATTAACCAAACCAACAAAACAGGGGTTAACCCTATGAGGTACCATCTTACACCCTCTGGGCTAGAATTAGCCTCATAGATTACACCTCACCAATAGAGCCAGTTTCAACGCTGGCTTTTTTCTTTCTGAATATAGAGCCAAACGGTTTAAGTATTTCTACCCATAGCTTCTTAAGGTTTAAAAGAATAATAATAAATAAAGATACAAATAGGAAAACCTTAACCCATGCCCCATAAGTCATACCTAAAAATACTAGTTCCTCTAAGCCTATAGCTGTAAGTACTTCATTACCTCCGACTGCTACGCCACCGTTAGCGCCTATCACGCTCACTGTCGCTATTTTCTGTGCTACTGTTGTTGTTTCGTTCATCTTCTACCCCTTTTAAAGCCCATGCGATCAATTTGCCTATTGTCCATATTGTATTTATGCCAATCAATACAACCACCATCGCGTTTAGTAGTGTGTCCATTATTCCCCCAAAGACAAGCAATGGCTAATACTGAATATAAAATAAAAGCTAGCGGTCTATAAAACACGCCAACCAACCCATAACAATCAACAAACCATAAATAAGCCGCTACAAATTCCAGCAACATTAATAGGCATGAAAAAAGAGCCATAAAAGCCCTCTTCTTTGTAAACTGCGAACTGAAAGCCGCTATACATGGCAAAGCGTAAAGCATAGAGCCAAGAGCGAAAGACCATAACCCAGTTAATTTAACGTCAAAAGATATGCAGAGGGCTAATACCAACAAGCTAAAAACTAAACAGCACGATACAGCGCAGCGATTAAACGCTGACTTTATGGCTGCTGCTGCTACTAATAAGTTAATAAAAGCCCACATAGTTACTTTCTAACCTTCGCCTGGTGGCGGAGTTGGTGGTGGATCTTTCTTTTTAGGTGGTTCCATTCCTGCTGCCATAGTTTACCCTTACTTGATAGTTAAAAAAAATAGCCTCGTTATGAGACTATTTAATTATACCTAATTATGTTGAAGTATTAAACTACTTCTTTTGCTGTGATAGCTCCTGACACAAAAGTCTCAGCCATACCAGATGATGACTGGCTAGCCCATAATTCAACAGTAGCAGAGCTAGTTAACTGCGTGTCGTACTGTAGTGTAAAACTACTAGTGCTAGTCTTTGTTTTTACATAAACCCCGTTTACTCTTATTTTAGCTGTTTTGGACGCGCTGCCTATTTGGTTATCTGCTGACATAGACGCTGTTAAATTCCATGTTCCGCTTGGTATTGATAATGTAACTATCTTAACTAGTGAATTATAAGGACTTAAAACGCCAGTAATGGAAAGCTCCCTAGTGGATAGTACCTTAATAGGGAATTTAACTGGATAATCGTTATAGTTGTTGCTGTATGTGGGGGAGGTTTTATTGTAAGCCTCATATTTATAATAAGAAGAGGCTAGAGGAACGTCTGATAAATTAGTACCCACTAAATCATCAGCGAACTTCTGCCATGTATAAGTAGGTGTACCGGCTGCCCCTTGTGGTCCTGCTGCACCTTGATTTCCTGTTGCTCCTTTTGCTCCTGTTGGGCCAACTAAACCTTGTGAGCCCTGAGCACCAGTCGAACCAACTAAACCTTGTGAGCCTTGAGGCCCTGTTGCACCTAAAACTCCTTGTGGTCCTTGGTTTCCTGTAGGACCTCTTTCACCTTGATCACCCTGAACACCTATAGGCCCCCTATCTCCTGTAGCTCCTTCTTGCCCTTGCGGCCCTACTATACCTGTAGCTCCTTGAGGCCCTACTATACCTGTAGCTCCTTGAGCGCCAGTCGAGCCCGTTACGCCTATATTACCCTGATCTCCTTTTACCCCTTGATTACCAACTACACCTTGAGGACCTAAAAGCCCTTGCTGTCCAGGTGGGCCTATTGGACCTGTTGAGCCCGTTGATCCCTGGGGACCTGTTGAGCCTAGCGGACCACTATCACCAGTGGGGCCTTTTCCAAAGGGGATAGCAGCCCCCCAGTCACCAATAGAACTAGACGCTTTAATAAATATCGCCCCTAGTCCTGCGTCTGGATCACCTAAATCTACATAATCTGTAGCATAATAAGCAAAACCCTTTAAGGCTAAATTGTGCGAGTCTCTTTCTAAAATCGTCCCTGTCTCGTCAATGTTAAAAGACTTACCCTCTACCCCTTCAGCCCCTTCAGCCCCTTGGATACCTTGAGGCCCTGTTGCACCTGTAGCACCAGTAGAGCCAATTACGCCTTGAGGTCCTGTAGCACCTAACTCTCCTTGAACACCCATATCTCCTGTAGGACCATCCCCACCAGTATTACCAGTAGCGCCTTGTTCACCGACTGGGCCAACAACACCTTGAACACCTTGCGGGCCTGTAGCACCAGTTTCTCCCTTTATTCCTGCTGGACCCGTACTACCAATAGGACCTTGTAAGCCTTGAACACCCATATCTCCTGTAGGACCAATTATACCTTGTTCACCAGTAACACCAATAGCTCCTTGTATTCCTTCTGCCCCTGTTGGGCCTTGAACGCCAACACCTGACACTAGCGCCCATTTGCCTGTTAGTGCATTATCATTGGAGTCATAGTAGATATAAAGCCCTTGAGTATAATCAGTGCCGTCATAATAAAATAATGTGCCGTCGTTTTCAGTGGTCGGTAGGTTTTGACCATGCCCCGCATAATCATCGCGCCATATATCAAAAAGGTTTGTCGCTATATCTCTACAATCATTAGCTTGTTGAGCGTTGGTGCTAACGCTAACAAATTCAATAGCGGTACCCTCCTCGTTAATCCTTAAAAGACTACCAGGAACAGGTTGCGGTAATTGCAAAGTTGTCCCCGTTAAATCTGCGTTGTTAGTGAACCTTATAGCCCTGCTGTTTTTAATTTCTAGCTGCTCTATTAAATTCTTAATGTAATCGAATTCTTTATTAAGTAGCTCTGCTGTTAAATCCCCATTAGTAGTAAAACTGGTCTGGCGCTCTATAGGAAGGTCCCTAATAGCTAAAACTACGGTCATATTGTCTGGGGCTTCGTTTATGGTAAAAGTACCGCCTCCGCTTTCTCCTATACCCGTAACATCTACTACTGATTCTTCTGTGCCATTCAAAAAAACAAGTAAGTCTGATTGTTTAGCTACATAAAAATCATAATTAAATATGTTTGTTGAGCCGTTCGCTATCTGCTTTAAATAAGCGTCATTTATATTC
>JYMV01014793.1_pt1 | contig 13823 bp, 12 predicted proteins | sample 338911 | NCBI WGS metagenome assembly JYMV01 (sample SAMN03354496, study PRJNA234377) | hydrothermal vent metagenome | biome: Deep sea; feature: Hydrothermal plumes at the Eastern Lau Spreading Center, Western Pacific Ocean; material: Seawater | place: Tonga | collected 2009 | depth 2000 m m
ATTGGACCAGTACAATACCTCCACTACGGTCACCCTGTTGGGCACCACCGATCGGTTCAAAACGAAATAACCAGAGAGCCAACAACAAGCAGGTGCAATGCAATACCAGGGAAAGCAGTCCAGCAGGAACTTTCCCGGCCGTCGGTTTTGCCGGCAGCTGGCGCTGTGGTCGCCGATCCGTTGCTGGAGGACTGGTGTCGAGAGGCTCGAGAGGTCTCATAGGAAATCTCAAAATCTTACCAGGCAACGGATTACGTCGAATCACCAGGCGCAATTCTAGGATCTGCCCTGCAGAGCGTCAACGTGAATCAAGGGGAGCGGCAATAGCAGTAAAGCCTGAAGAGTGTATCTTTATAGAGTCGCTCTGATCGACAAGTTGTTGGACAAATAAAATCATTTGAAGCGGAAACTGAAAGAGACTGGTTTACGTGCAGATCCTCACTTATCCCCATTACACACTCCGTTACAAGTCGAAGCCAGTGACGCGCGTCGATGCCGCATTGCGGAAACTCGTGGCTGAGATGTTCGATTTGATGTACGAAGCCAGCGGTGTTGGACTGGCGGGCAACCAGGTTGATCTTCCGCTACGGCTATTTGTTGTCAACATGGCCGTGGAACAGGGTGAGGGTGAGGAGTTGGTCTTCATCAATCCGGTTCTCAGTCATCTCAAGGGGAACGAGGAAGCGGACGAAGGTTGCCTGAGTTTGCCAGAGCTTTACGGGAATGTCGTGCGGGCCAAACAAGTCCATGTCCAGGCATACAATCTGCGCGGCGAAGAATTCAGTGCTGACTTGGATGGTCTTTCCGCTCGCGTGATTCAACACGAGAATGACCACTTGGACGGTGTGCTGTTTATCGATCGCATGACCACGGCTGGCAAGTTAGCCATGCGTGAATCGCTAGAGGAATTTGAGCTGGAACAGAAGAGCCTGCGAGATTTGGGTCAACTGGAAAGCGATCAAGAGATCGAGCTGCGTCTGGCTGAGTGGGTGCAAAAATACTGTCAACCATCGGAATAATAATCTAATCATGCGTCTATTAATGATGGGTACAGGTCCGTTTGCCGTACCAACTTTCCAAGCGTTACTTGAGTCCCAGCATACGGTGACTGGGCTAGTGACCCGGCCACCGAGATCATCTCGCAGTCGCAAGGCAATCCACAATCCGATGCTGGAAGCTGCTCAACAGGTCGGCTTACCAGTAGCTATGCCTGAAGACATCAATAGTTCTGCGGGGCACGAAGCGATCGCCCAGTTTGCTCCTGACCTGCTGGTCGTCTGTGATTATGGTCAAATCCTTTCGTCGGAAACGTTGCAATTGAGTCCCCTGGGAGGAATCAACCTGCACGGCTCGCTACTACCTCGTTATCGTGGGGCAGCGCCGGTAAACTGGGCCATTCTTAACGGAGACCAGGTCACCGGAACCACGGTCATTCACATGACACCTCGCCTGGATGGCGGACCGGTGTTAACCAGTTGCCAGACAGAAATCGACGAAAACGAAGATGCCCAGCAGCTAGAGCAACGGTTGTCTCAACTAGGAATCGGGCCGGTACTGGAAGCTCTCCAACTCCTGGAAGACTGGGATGGGGCGAGTTCCCAGGGAGTTTCTCAAGCAGTCGAAGAGGTGACCCAGGCTCGGCGTCTGCGCAAAAATGACGGTCAGCTCGACTGGACACTTTCGGCCGCCGAACTGCACAACCGAGTTCGTGGACTCAAGCCCTGGCCGGGAAGCTACACCCATTGGCAGCGGCCTGACCAGCAGCCGATGCGGTTGATCATTGTGAAAACAAGTCTCTGTGATCAGATAACGGAGCAGGGCCTCGTGTCTGCAGCCGCGGAGGCACCGGCAGGTCAAATTGTAGCGTGCGAGCCGACCCGGTTAGTGGTTGCCACCGGGGCAGGTTTGCTCTGCCTGGAACAGCTCCAGCCTGCCGGACGACGGGCGATGTTAATCGACGCCTTCCTGCGCGGCTATTCGCTGGCTGTGGGGGATCAGCTGGGTGAATAGAGCTCCTTGAGAGAACTGTTCTGCCGCGACGAACAGACTCTCTTCACCCGCTTGGCCAATTGACAGGAAACCGCTAACCGTCCATACTAGCGGGTTCTATCCAAATAAAATGATTAAGCCGTGAGAGCGACGAGAAAGCTGATTAGGTTAGATTCGACCGATGGAAGTTATTATTCAGGAAACGTATGAAGCGGTGAGTCGCCAAGCGGCTCTAGTTGTTGCTGAAACTCTTAACGACAAGCCCGATGCGGTGCTGGGATTAGCCACGGGGAGTACTCCCCTGGGGTTATACAAGGAATTGATTCGCATGCACCGCGAGGAAGGCTTGGACTTCTCCCAGGTGACCACGTTCAACCTGGACGAATACGTAGGTTTGCCCAAAGAGCATGAGCAAAGCTACCACCACTTCATGCACGAAAACCTGTTTACCCACATCAACGTACCGCAACAGAACATCCACATTCCTTCCGGGACCACGAACAACTACCGTTCATTTTGCACCTGGTACGAACGGCGAATTGAAGAATGCGGAGGCATTGATCTGCAAGTGCTGGGAATTGGTTCCGACGGACATGTTGCTTTCAATGAACCAGGCAGTTCGCTCGGTTCGCGAACTCGAATCAAGACGCTGGCCAAACAGACGATTGATGACAACGCACGATTTTTTGGTTCTGCTGAAGAGGTGCCGATTTACTCCATTACGATGGGGGTCGGAACAATCTTGGAAGCACGTAGGATTATTTTGTTGGCCAACGGGGCCAACAAGGCGGAGGCCGTAGCAGCAGCCATTGAAGGTCCGGTGACGAGCATGTGCACTGCGAGCGCTTTACAGATGCATCGTGACACGCTGTTTTTTCTCGACCAAGAGGCGAGTCGGGATCTGAAGATGGTTGAATACTATCGATGGATCCAGGACAAGATGCCAACGGCTCCGTAGTTGCCTGTTTTACCGCTGCTGGCAAGGTGTCAGGTCAGCGTTGTGACCGTTATCGACAACGTTTTAAGGATCAAAATGCGACTCATACTACTGGACTTGGAAAGCCAGCCTCGCAATTGCTTTTACCCGATTGCTCTAAACCGGCCGATCTGGGCGTTGCGCTGTGGTATGACTTCGCTGGGCGAAAAATGGACGGCCCGAACTTCGGCAACTGACGTCGCGGGTTTTCTGCCTGCTTACATGGCGGCAGCTTACGCGGAAACAAGCGACTGGTTGATCAATGATACGGCCACCTTGACCGGGGACGACCTGTTGCTGGTTGATGCTCGCCTCAAGGCAGACGCCTTGCCGATAGAACCGACGGGACCCAGCCAGGTGGGTGTCAACTCGGACGGACACTGCCTGTATGCCCGTGTTGCCCAGGCTGATCTAGCTCAACTCAATACGGAATCACCAGCAGCGCTACTGGAATCGGCTCAGCAAACCCTTCCGGTCGTGCGGGAAGATCTTGCCACTTGGAATTACAGTTGGGATTTAATCCTCTGTAATGCGGACCAAATTACAGCTGACTTCCAGGCAGCAGGACGCAATGGTATCGAGGGAACCGTTGAAGAACCGATGTCGATCCGCGGTAGCCGCTCGGATGTTTACATTGCTCCCGGTGCACGGGTTCATCCCCAGGTGGTTATCGATGCTGAGCATGGTCCGGTCTACCTTGACGAAGGTGCTGAGGTACATCCCTTCAGTCGCATCGAGGGTCCTTGCTACGTCGGCAAGAATTCGCTGCTGCTGGGAGCCAAGTGTCGCGAGGGAAATTCAATTGGGCCGGTCTGCAAAGTTGGTGGCGAGGTTGAAGAGTCGATTATCCACGGTTACTCCAATAAATACCACGATGGTTTTCTGGGGCACGCCTACGTTGGCGAGTGGGTGAATCTTGGTGCCATGACAACCAACAGTGATCTCAAGAACGATTATTCGACAGTGGCAGTCAGTCTCGATGGGGGCAAAGCGATTGATACTGGCTCTCGAAAAGTAGGTTCGCTTATTGGGGACCATACCAAGACGTCAATCGGAACCTTGCTCAACACGGGCACTAACCTGGGGGCCATGACCCTCATAACTGCCACCGGCAGTCTATTGCCTAAATTCATTCCATCCTTTGCCTGGTTCGTCAAAGGAGTCGTGACGAAAGGATTTGGCAAGGGGAAGTTATACGAGACCGCGGCCACCGTCATGGATCGCCGCGGACTGCAATGGACGGCCGCTCAAGAGGCAATGTGGGACGAAATATTCCGGCTTACAGCAGATGTACGGATGGAAGCGGTTAAACGTGGACGACGTCTACTACGTGGACAACATAACTAGGAGTAAACTATAATGGCAACTGTAGAAGAACGAGTTATCACCGTGACCGCACGGGTGCTAGAATTGGATGAAGGACAAATTAATCTCGATCACGATTTTGGAGCTGATCTGGGTGCTGAGAGTGTCCAATCCATTGAACTAGTCGCCATGTTCGAAGAGGAGTTCGGCATTGAAATGGAAGAAGATGCTGCCTTGTCGGTGACCCAGGTTGGAGCGGCCGTGGATTTCATTACCAAGGTTTGTTCCGAGCAGGGCGTGGAACTTGACTGAGTTAGCCAGTTCGTTGCTGGTCTTAATAAACAAAACCTAATTTTTACTACGTGTATACAGGAACCGATATGTCTATTTCTGAAACCCAAAAAACGTTTCCGTTAGTCGATGCCACTGAACCGAACTTGCTCGAAGACACCTTCGATTACAGTTTGCCACCGCTGATTAAATTCGATGGGCCCATCATCGAGTACGTGGATGGGGTTCCGATTGAGTTTGATCCCGAAACGGTCAAGACGCGAGACATCCATATCACGGACACCACCTTTCGTGATGGCCAACAGGCACGCCCGCCCTATACGGTTGACCAGATGGTGCATCTCTACGATTTGATGGCCAAGATGGGTGGACCCAATGGCGTCATTCGGCAAACGGAATTCTTCCTGTACACGAAAAATGATCGCGAAACCCTCGATCGCTGTCGCGAACTGAATCACTCGTTTCCCGAATGCACCGGTTGGATTCGAGCCGTCAAGAGTGACTTTCGACTGGTCAAGGAAGCGGGCCTCAAAGAAACGGGCATGCTCACCAGTTGCTCGGATTACCACATCTTCAACAAATTGAAGTTTGCCAGTCGACAAGCCTGTATGGATGCATACTGCGAAGTAGTCGATGCCGCCTTCGAAGCGGGTGTGCGACCACGATGTCATCTGGAAGACGTTACACGAGCCGACTTTGAAGGCTTTGTACTGCCGTTCGTAGAACGCTTGATGCGCATGAGCGAGCAGGTTCCCAAGGAACAATCGGTCAAGATTCGTATCTGCGATACGATGGGATTTGGCCTCCATTACCCGGGCGTGGAATTGCCGCGTAGTGTACCGAAGATGATCTACAAGCTGAACCAGGAAGTGGGTGTTCCCAGTGCACGACTCGAGTGGCACGGACACAATGACTTCCACAAGGTCCATTCCAATGGAGCCAGTGCCTGGTTGTACGGTTGTGACGCACTCAACGGAACCATGTTCGGATTTGGCGAACGATGCGGTAATCCGCCCATCGAAGGTGCCTTGATCGAATACATTTCACTGAAGGGTGACCTGTCGGGAATTCGCACGGAAATCATTACCGAAATGGCCGAGTACATGCGGTCCATTGGTCTGCCAATCCCCGATAACTATCCACTGGTCGGCAAGCATTTCAACACCACTCGTGCTGGCATTCACGCCGGTGGATTGCGACAAGACGAACGAATCTACAATATTTTCGATACCGCTGCACTGCTCGGTCGACCGCCACGTGTGGCTTTGACAGACAAGAGTGGAGCGGATGGCGTGGTCCATTGGGTCAACGAGTTCTTCAAACTCAAGGGAGACGACCGGATCAGTAAGATCAAGATCCACAAGCTCGCTCGCTGGGTCATGGACCAGTACGAAAAAGAAGGTCGCATGACTGCCATCAGTGATGAAGAACTGGAAGCCAAGACCGAAGAATTGCTACCCAAATACTGGGAACAGCACGTTCAAAACTAACTGGCGGTGAGAAGAGCGGTGTTCACTCCTGGGACCCTTGTTCCAGCAGGGCCAGGTTGTCGCGATGGACCACCTCCTCGTAAGGTTGATGCCCCAAGAGCTCAGCAATTTGATTCGATCGGCAACCTTTTATCTTCTGCATTTGGATTGCTGAGTAATTGGTAAGTCCACGGGCAATTTGAGTCCCGTCAGGTCTACACAGGTCCACCACGTCCCCTTTATCAAACGAACCTTCGAGGGCGGTGATACCAATCGCCAGCAAGCTGCCTCCCTGCGAGCAGATCGCCTGGCAGGCACCTTCATCGAGAATGAGTTTCCCACGCGGCTGAGCCGAAAAAGCAATCCATCGCTTCCAGGGACTCACCACTTTTCCTTGCGCTAGAAAGAGCGTGCCCAATGGTTCTCCCTGTAGCAAACGTCTAATGGCACCCGGCTCATTGCCGCTGGCAATGATCATGTTGCCTCCGGCCGTCGTCACCATCCGAGCCGCTTCCAACTTGCTACTCATGCCACCCTTGCCCAACGCATTACTGTCGGTCGTTACATACTGCTGCAAGTTTTCATCCAGTTCGGTAACCACTGGGATGAGCTGCGATTCCGGGTCTTCGGGATCTCCCGCCAGCAGCCCCGGTACATTCGACAGTACAATCAATAGCGAGGCGCCCAGCAAATTAGTAACCAGGGCCGCCAGGCGATCATTATCGCCAAAGGTCGTCAACAACTCATCGACAGAAACCGTGTCGTTTTCGTTGATGATTGGTATCACGTTAAGACTCAGCAGCGAGAGCAGCGTATTACGCACATTGAGGTAGCTGGTACGATCATTCAATTCCTGGGCAGTGAGCAGAACCTGGGCTGCCTTTTGTCCATGCCTGCTGAACGTCTGGTCGTACGTTTGGATTAAGTGGGTTTGGCCAACGGCTGCCACGGCTTGCAGAGTCGAGAGGTTTTCCGGTCGCTGGTCCAGGCCCAGCTGACTCATCCCTGCCCCCACGGCTCCAGAACTGACCAGTACCACTTTTTTGTTCTCGGCGGCCAGGGCACTGAGCTGTTCGGCCAGTTGCTCCATGCGGCTGGTATGAAGCGTCCCATCGGCCTGGGTCAAGACGCGAGTTCCGACCTTAATTACGACGATTTCAGCGGTAGCAGCGATTTCTTGGCGAAGCAGATCGGTCATAGCCAGCCGTCGGGACAAGAGGGAATGATCGTCGCCAGGCGGTCGATTTATACCTGGATCCTAGTTATGAGCCTTATCCAGGCTGCCAGGTTCAGTCTCGTATCCCAGGCAACCGGTGACAGGCAGTTGATATGGTCAACTGGTGAGCCTAACCAGATCCTCACGCGACGGCAACCGATCATCGCTTGAGAATCCTGCCTATCAGACGTAGAATAGGTACTTGGAATGGAGTCCCTCAGCCGAGCAATCATATTTCTCGGAACGCTTAGAGCAGGTACTATCCTGGTCTTCGGGAGATTTTCTCTGACAAAAGGATTTTGCAGCGGCCAGCAATGAGCGATTTACATCATGAGTGCGGCATTGTCGCCATCTACCATTTGCCCTCTGAAGAAACCAGTCCCATTTGTGGCGACGTACCGGCGGGCGAAGCCTCACGTTTGCTACCGAGGATGCTGCTGGACATTCAGAACCGTGGCCAATTAGCCGCCGGCATGACTTCCTATAGTCAGCACCGCAACCAGTTAATTGATACCCACAAAGACATTGGCTCGGTGAGTGAAGTGTTTCGTTTATCGCATCGTGGCAAGAGCGAGAACTTGATGCGCGAATACGCTGGCGTCGCCGCCATCGGTCATGTTCGTTATGCAACCTGTGGACAGGAGGATCGCAGTTACGCACAACCGTTTGAACGGCATCATCTGCAAAAACACAAGTGGTTTAGTTTTGGGTTTAACGGGCAGTTGGCCAATTACCAGTCGTTAAGGGACCGGATTCTCAGTGACGACGACCACCACTTAACTCGAGAAACTGACACTGAAATCATCATGCATGAAATCAGTCGGGAGTTGTCCGGCAACCAGAGGCCGGAGCTGATTGACATCATGAAAAACATCAGCTCCCGATTTGATGGTGCTTACAGCCTGGTTTACCTGAACGCCATGGGCGACATGATGGTGGCACGCGATCCGCTGGGCATCAAGCCACTCTGTTACGCCAAGGAGGGTCCCTTGTTTGCCGCTGCCAGTGAGAGTGTTGCATTGTTGAACCTGGGATTTCAGCCTGATCATATTCACTCGGTACCACCTGGCAGCATGATTTCCATTACGGATGGAAAGTTTTCTATCGAGTCATTCGCCACGCAAGCAAAACGTGGACATTGTTTCTTCGAGTGGATTTATTTTGCCAACGTGGCTAGTACCCTGGATGATCGCAGTGTCTACCTGTCTCGGACGGCTTTGGGTGTTGAGTTGGCGCAATTGGAATTGAGTGACGGCCGCGTTCCTCTGGATCGTGACACCATCGTGGTGCCAGTACCCGACACCAGCAAGGCTGCAGCAGATTCGATGGCCTATGAACTGGGCATTCCTTCACAGGAAGGATTGATCCGTAATCGGTACTCGGGTCGTACTTTTATCGAAAGGGGCAGTGATCGTCGTAAGAAAGCAGAGACCAAGTACACCCCGTTAAGAGATGTGCTGGCGGGCAAACGGATTTTCCTGGTAGAGGATTCTATCGTCCGCTCAACAACGATGAAGGTGCTCTTGGAACGCATTCGCCAGTTTGGTGGAGCCCGTGAAATTCACGTGCGGGTTGCCTGTCCTCCCATCGTAGCACCTTGTTTTTACGGCATTGACATGTCTACGGTCGACGAGTTGTTTGCTCCCAAATTCATGGAAGATGGTTGTTTGACCGAGGCCGTTCAAGAGGAAATGGCATCGGTTCTAGGTGCCGATTCACTTCGTTATTTGCCGGTTAGTGCTATTTCGAAGGCCATTGGGTTTAACAGCAACGAACTCTGCCAGGCGTGTATTACCGGTCAATACCCAACGACAGCGGGTCAAGAGCTCTACCAGATTGCCCTGGAGAATTCAAACAAGGGTCTCCCCAATCAGCGAACTTACGAGGTTCACAGTTAGCCTTAAGAAGCTTTGAAGCGGATCTTCGCGCGTTAACAACGCTCAAATTCTGATCGAAAAACAGGCTGTTCTTCCAGTCGTGTACGTCGTTCAAAATGGCTTTGGAAGTCCAGGTCATGTTCGGCAGCAACTTCAGGAACATTGAATGGTCCGTTTAGTTCCGGAAAGCTGGCAATCAGTTCCAGGCTAGCATCGAAGTAATCACGAACATCTGTCCAAAAATGCAGTCGTCCCTGGGGAACGAGCGTCCGAATCACATCCTGCAAAAAGCTCTTCTGCATAATACGGCGCTTGTGATGTCGTTTTTTCCACCAGGGATCCGGGAAGTAGACATGGACCCCGTGCAATGAGGCATCCGCGATGTGCCTGGCAAAGACGACAAAGGCATCTGCATGGAGCATAATCGCGTGGGATCGCTGACCGCGGGCCAGCCGGGCAGCGGCAAACCGACAGTATTTTCGAGAAACTTCAAGGCCCACAAAATTGTTCTCGGGGCGACACGCCGTCGCCCGCTCCAGAAACAGGCCTTTACCACTCCCCACTTCAACTTCCAGTGGGGCCGATCGATCAAACAACTGGTCAAGTTGCCAATTCTCCGGCAACGTGGCACTATCCTTCCAATGACTGGAGAGATCCAGGTCCGGATTGATTTTTGGTAACGCGCGTCGGCCCATGTCAACGGTACTCGGGAACTTCCGGACGATACAATAACTGGTCAATCGCGACAGCGATTTGACCCGGACGCTAAGGCCCTGCTGTCGTCGTTAGGCTCTTCTCCTTAAAGTAAACAGCGCAGCGGTGTGCCTGTGATTCTTTTACAAGGAGTCGACTGGAATCGGAATCCCTTTGAGTATTCCATCGACAGCCAGGCTGTCGCCAACTACCGCTTGAAAGCGGCAGATAATCATTCGTCCAGGTCGAACTTTCGTCATTTTACAGATCAATACCAGTCGATCACCGGGAATAATAGGTGCACGAAACCGGACGTCTTCCAGGCCTCCAAAGCCGATCATACTGGCACCCAGTAAATTATGCTTTTGAGAAAAGAAACTGCACAATTGGGCTGCGGCTTCCAACACAATTACCCCGGGCATCAATGGCATGTTGGGCATATGGCCTCGTACCCAGAATTCATCCCGTTCGATATCTTTGTAGCCTGCGCAGGTAAATTGATCCAAATCTTCATAGATCACAGCGGACAGCTGTTCCATTTCAAATCGTTGCGGATTATAGCGTCGAATCTCTTCGATATCTGCAATGACATTGTCGAAATCAAGGAGTGACAGATCGATAAGTAGATCTTTACCGGCCACGCAACGGTTCCTCTGAACTGGTGTCGAAAGTTATCAAGCGGAGGCCAAGAACAGGCATAGCATCGTGCCAGGGCGGATCTTGACGGCAAAGCCCGCACCATGCGATAGACAGCCGCTCAGTCCGTCAATCAGGTACGAACTTTTTGACGCCGTGCTTTTCGCATCCGACTATTGGCAGGCCGCCGACCGTGATTGGCCTTCTTGATCTTGTGTTTTGGCTTGGCCATGGTCTTTATTTCCCACTTCTTTCAATTGAAGATATGACTGCTCAGTTGACTTGTGAACCATGTAGAATAGCACGTTCTGCAGGCAGTGAGAAGGTGTTTCCCACGTCCTGGCGACCCGGGTATTTTTCCTCGCAGATACGATCCTGGGGTCTGTCAGTGAATGTTCCTCTTGTAATTCTCCTGCTATACTACTGGGATTAAGTCTCAAAGGCATCTACACCAGGCGGCCCCAGGATCATCTTAGTGCCATGTATTTTAGAATGGCTAAACGACTGTTGATGGAGACCAACAAGCGGCTTCTTTGGAAGCTGGCTTGGACGGCTGGATTCAAAGGAATCCGCTCTGTCCAACGGCACAAGAAGCGGCTTAAGCGGGGTGAGTTCTTTCCTCCCTTTCTTTACATTTCGATCACCAACAGTTGCAATCTGCGATGCCAGGGGTGCTGGGTCGATGTTGCTGCCAAGCAGCAGACGATTGACGTGGCGGCCATGAATCGTTTGATCAGCGAATCCAAAGCAATGGGCAATTCGTTTTTCGGGATACTCGGTGGTGAACCTTTCATGCACCCCGAATTAATGGAAATCCTGGAGGCTCATCCCGACTGTTATTTTCAGATCTTCACCAATGGCCATTTTATTACCGACGAGGTTGCTCGCCGATTACGAAAGCTGGGCAACTGCACTCCTCTGATCAGTGTTGAAGGAAACGAAATTGTCAGTGACCAACGGCGCGGTAAGCTGCAAGTCTACAACCGGACCATGGAAGGATTGCAAAACTGCCTGAAACACAAAGTACTAACTGGCGTCTGTACGAGTTTGTGTCAAACCAATTTTGATTTGTTGACTGAAACCTGGATTGATCGACTTATCGAAATGGGTGTCATGTACACGTGGTTTCACATCTACCGACCGGTAGGTCCGGAGGCCTGCCCCGAGTTAGCTTTACGACCTGAGCAACAACGCCAGGCGCGTCAATTTGTCGTGGACATGCGGGTCAAGAAGCCGATTATCATCATCGATGCGTATCATGACGGAAACGGACAGGCACTTTGTCCGGCCGCCACAGGTTTCACGCACCACATTAGTCCTTGGGGTGATATTGAACCTTGCCCGGTGATCCAGATGGCCAAGGAGTCAATTCACGATGACCGCCCGCTACGTGAGATTTTTAACGAATCTGAGTTCTTGCGCGATTTCCGTGAAACGGCAGCCCAATCGACACGGGGTTGTATCATCATGGAACGACCTGACTTGTTGCTGGAATTGGCTGACCGGCACGGTGCTCGCGATACTACCGTACGCGGCACTGCAATTGCCGAACTCGAAGCCATGCAGCCCACCTCCTCGCAATACAATCCTGACATCGAAATCCGGGAAACGTCCTGGGCGTATCGATTCGCCAAGCACTTCTGGTTCAACGACTATGGGATGTACAGTCGTCACTTTAAACCAGAAAACTGGCAAGACACGCGTGGGCTTGCCAAGGGCCAGCCAGACCAGGCGGAATCGCTAGTGGGGGCCGCCAACACCTCTGAGCTTTAACCCCGCCAGGATGGCTGGTATCTCAATCCCAAGTTGACAATCCGGGCGAGCAATTTTTCATACGAAATGTCGATAGTGTTGGCCGATTCAGCAAAATCCTCTCCGTAGGAGAGATCAGGGTTCGGGTTGGCTTCCAGGACATAGATCTGCCCTTCAGGGTTAACGCGTAAATCGATTCTTGCGTATCCACTCAAGTACAGCGCGCGATAAATGCGTTTACATAACTTAACGATCTTCCTGATACTGGCGGCGGGCAAATCCGTAACCGCTCGAGTCGTAACACCCAGTTCCCGCTGGTATTCGATATCCCACTTAACACGAGCCGTGGCAATATTGGGGATACCGTCGGGCAAATTCTTGAACAACAATTCCCAAACTGGAAACGTCTGCAATCGCTGGTTTCCCATGACCCCCACGTAGAACTCTCGCCCTTCAATAAACTCTTCAACCAGTGCATCAGTATTGACTTCCTCATGAATACAGAGAACTCGATCAACCAGTTGCTTATCAGTATAGACAATGGAATCCCGAGTTATTCCCAGGGATGCTTCTTCGATCACTGACTTGACCAGCAGCGGATATTTCAGTTTGCGCTGTGGCCGGATCACCTTGTTACGAAGGAAAACTACAAAGCGTGGTGTTGGAATCCGATGGTAGGTGAGAATCTGTTTGCAGAGCACCTTATCGTGTCCCAAGGTAAGGCCACGCGGATTACATCCCGTGTACGGCTGCTGCATTAATTCCAGGTAACTGGCAATATGCTGGTCAAAAAGTGCAACTCCGTGGAATTCCTCCAGCAAGTTGAAGACGATATGGGGCTTGTCCTCGAGAATCGCCTGACGGACTTCTCCCAAATCATCGCTGACCCCCAGGGGATGCACATGGTGGCCAATTTCGCGCAGGGTGCTAACGACATCGAACTCGGTCTTCCATTCGAGTATTTCACTCGGCTGGTATCCCTTAAGACTATCGGGCGGCACAAAATCCTTGTCCATAAGGACCAAAACACGAAGTTTCCTCATTCTCGATCGCCATCAAAAAAGGTTTTGAGAACGGCGTTTAAACAGTCACATTGCCATTTTGTGGTATCCGTCCTGCAAATAATGCATCGTTTTTACAGTCAGTAGCACCAAAGCGTCTTGCCGCGTCTTTTTTTCAGAGCGATGCACTTTGAGTGAAAGCTCTCGACTTCGTTCAATCATCTCACCAATCACTTGATTGACCGTGTATTGATATTGCCCGGTCCATTGAGCGACCACGCGCCGCGCTTCCGGCTTCAGCTGACGCAAGAAACTGGCCGCTGTACGCCGGTTACGATACTCGGGAGCGTTGGAAAATAACCTCAACAGGTCCTCGTCATAGTCATCGTCTTCGCCAATGCCATAGTGCGTGCGACGCTCTGCATAGTGTTCGCGGAGAGTTTTGCGGAGAGTGCTAACCGAATCGGTTCGCTCGCGTGTCGTGACTGCCGCTTTTTTGCCCTGAATGTCCTTCATCAATTCCCCGATGTACTCCAGTTTCCGCAACGCTGGCCAGCCTTCGTATTCAGCTCGCCAGCGTGACCGCGGCTTAACCCAAACGGCAAAGGTCTCTGCGTA
>JYMV01034090.1_pt1 | contig 13823 bp, 8 predicted proteins | sample 338911 | NCBI WGS metagenome assembly JYMV01 (sample SAMN03354496, study PRJNA234377) | hydrothermal vent metagenome | biome: Deep sea; feature: Hydrothermal plumes at the Eastern Lau Spreading Center, Western Pacific Ocean; material: Seawater | place: Tonga | collected 2009 | depth 2000 m m
GGGAAAATCGCTGGCGGGGGAGATCACAGTGGCTGATCTTGGTTACCCTTCTTCCGCTTTTGAAGGTCTCGGGATGATGAAGAAAACTTTTGATGAGGCACTCGCCCGGGAACATCTGTCTCCGCCGCCTGCAGAAACATATAAGCATCGTCAGGGTAAACTGCTCATTATTGCCGGGTCGAAAGGTTTCACCGGGGCGGCATGCTTAGCTGCAGAAGCCGCCGTGAGAAGTGGTGCCGGACTGGTGGTTGTGGCCGTTCCGGAATCCCTTAATTCAATCTTTGAGATAAAATTGACTGAAGCTATGACGTTGCCGATACCCGATAAAGGAAAAGGGTTTCTGGACAAAAGTGCTCTCGATTTTCTTCAGGAGTGGTTCAACTGGAGTGACGCTCTTCTCATGGGTCCTGGGGTCGGAACAGATGCTCAAGTGGGGGAATTGGTGAAGGATGTTATTCACAAGATCAATAAGCCCCTTGTTCTGGATGCGGACGGGTTGGGACACATCAAAAACGATCTGGATATTCTTTCTCAGCTGGGAGACGCATTCGTTATTACACCCCACCACGGCGAAGCTTCCCGGTTGTTCGGGGTCAAGCAGGAGGAAATCGGTGATGATCTATTCAAATTTGCCTCTAGATCTGAAGGACGATCAGGAGGTGTTCTGGTTTTGAAAGGCGCGCCTACGCTGACGGCTTTCGGAAATAAGGTGATTGCCAACATATCTGGTCATCAAGGGCTAGCTACTGGCGGTACGGGGGATGTCCTCGCTGGAATTATTTCTGGTTTTCTCTGCCAGGGAATGCCGGTTCAGGCCGCCGCCCAACTAGCGGTTTTTGTCCATGGCCGGACTGCTGATCTGCTCCTGGAGGAGAGAGGCTATCGCGGCCTCGCGGCTTCTGATCTAATTGAAAAAATATCCGCTGTCATTGCCAGTTATGAAACAGGCAGATAGTCACCGGGCTGAGGCGTATGGATAAACTGGTTATACACGGCGGCCGCCTGCTGAAAGGATCTGTAAGGATCGGTGGTGCAAAGAATGCAGTTTTGCCTATCATGACGGCCACCATCATCGCACCCGGCAGGTACAAAATCAAACGTGTCCCTAATCTCCGGGATACAAGAACGATGATCAGGCTTCTGGAAATCATCGGTGCTGAGGTGAGCTTTGAAGACGGCACACTTCTTATCGATTCCACCAAGTGCGACAATCCGGAAGCACCTTACGATCTGGTGAAGACCATGCGTGCTTCTTTCTATGTACTCGGGCCGCTGCTTTCACGGTTCGGCTATGCCAAAGTTTCCATGCCCGGCGGGTGTGCATGGGGCCCGCGGCCCGTCAATTTCCACGTTGATGCCATGGAGCAGATCGGTGCTGAGACGATTCTGGAAGATGGGTACATTATTGCGAAGGGTGAGCATTTGAGGGGAGGTGAAGTTTTGTTTGAGGTCTCTTCCGTGGGCGCCACAGGGAATGCTGTTATGGCTGCTGTAAAAGCGTCCGGCCGGACATCCATTTTTTATGCTGCCATGGAGCCGGAGATTACATGTCTCTGCGAATTTCTGAATGCTATGGGCGCCAGGATAAGCGGCATTGGTACCAATAAGCTTCAGATTGAAGGTGTGAGTGAAATGAAGGCTGTGGATTTTGAAATCATACCTGACCGGATAGAAACAGCCACCTTTCTGATTGCCGGAGCGATGGCCGGCGAAAAAGTTATAGTTGAAGGGGCGGAGCCCAATCATCTGCAAGTGGTTCTTAAAAAGCTCCAGGAAACAGGTAGCGAACTTGAAGTAAAGAAAGACAGTATTACCATTGAGAGAAAGGGGAGACCGCGGCCTATCTCCGTGGAAACAGCTGTTTATCCTGGTTTCCCCACCGACGTCCAAGCCCAATGGATGGCGCTCATGTCGCTGGCCGATGGCAACTCCACCATTACGGACAGCATCTACCACGACCGCTTTACCCACATTGCAGAACTGAGCCGGTTAGGCGGAGATATAAGGCTGAAGTACAATGTGGCGAAAGTGAAAGGAAAGGAGCGTTTGCTTGGAGCCCGTGTCATGTCTACTGACATTCGTGCCAGTGCATCTCTGATCCTTGCCGGCTTGGCGGCGGAAGGGCAAACAGACATTTCGCGCATATATCATATTGAACGGGGATATGAGAAGATTGAAGAAAAATTTCAATCCTTGGGAGCTGAAATTTCTAGGGAGTCTGAGTAAAAGCTAAAGATTTTTCAATACTTTCAGGATTTCCCTGGCGGTCACCTCAGGGGTTAGATTGTCGGTAGCAACTCTTACGTTGGCCCGTTGATAATACTTTTTTCTGTCATCCAGCATTTCTTGAAGGATATTGCCAGGATCGCCCCCAGCCTCGATGACCATATCCTTCGATTCCATTCTTTCCACTAGATCTGCAACAGGCGCATCGAGCCAGATAGTGGCACCTGTGGTGTCCATGGTCTGGAATATGCTTTCTTCCAGAACGGTGTCACTGTTGCAGGCGAAAACCTGATGCTCCCCCTGAGACAATTCCTGGAGCATGGTCGCCTCCATTTTTCTCAGTGAATCTTCTCCGAAGGTTTCGATGATTTCCTGTAGAGGTCTGCTGTAGATTGCTTCCAGCATTTCGTTTACATCAATGAATGCCCACTTGAGTTGGTTAGCAAGGATGCGTCCAATTGTCGATTTGCCAACACCTATCATGCCAATGAGGTAAATGTTTCGAAGTGATCCATTCATATTGTTAGCACGATTATAACAATAGTTTCACATTGGAATCAACTCGGACTCAGAATAAATTGACCTCAGTGCATTGAAGCCAATTCTGCCCAAAGTTTTTTCTGGGAGTCCATTGGCTGAAAAAAGCTGGAGAGGTGGCCGAGCTGGCTGAAGGCGGTCGCCTGCTAAGCGACTGTAGAGGTAAAACCTCTACCGCGGGTTCGAATCCCGCCCTCTCCGCGGTTCCGGGTTGGATTATCTTAATATAGGTTTGAGGCTTGTCAAGAAAAGTAGGACCTCCTTGCCAGGTTATATTTACTGGTAAGTGCATTTAGCCCTAATTGTAATTCTGTCAAGATCATGGGAAAATGGTGAATTAAAGATAAGGGATTCCTTGCAAGGGAGGAAAGGTTCTCCTTCTTTATTGATTATTAAGCTCAGTTAGTCAGAGGTGGGAGAGGGAGACACCAATAATTTGCTATTTTGGTCACCAGGTTTGCCCGTGTGTGGCAAAAGAGCTGTTCGTAGTATCTTTTAGCGTTTTGGAAATTCCAACTTAGTACAAGTAGCTTATATTGAACGCCAGGAAACGCTTTGTCAGAATATGGCGATAGGCGTAAGCTCAAACATCCTTGGAGGCGTGGCAGAGTCTGGTTGAATGCACCGGTCTTGAAAACCGGCGTCCGCCTTTCGGCGGGCCAGAGGTTCGAATCCTCTCGCCTCCGCGAATTCTCAGAACGTTGCCTTGTGGCGGCAAACACCACTTCCTTTCTCTTTTTCTCGATTCACGACTAACTTTAACCATGCCCATTGTTCCGAGAGTCCGTTTTGCTCCCAGTCCTACTGGTGAATTGCACCTAGGAGGTGCCCGAACCGCCCTGTTCAACCATCTTTTCGCCAAAAAGAGAGATGGTAAATATTTTCTTAGAATAGAAGACACTGATGTTCAGCGCTCAAAACAGGAATATGTGGATCAGATTTGCTATTCTCTAGAATGGCTCGGTCTCAAGTGGGATGAACCCATCGTTTACCAATCCAAGCGGCGGGACCACCACCACAATGCTGTCCGACAACTCCTACAAGGTGGCGGAGCCTATAGGTGTTTCTGTACGGTAGAAGATCTGGCACTGAAGAGGGACGAAGCTGCCAAAGCGAAAAAACTGTACCGCTACTCAGGCAAATGCCGGGATCTGTCGGACGAAGAGCTAAAACTGCGACTGAACAGGGCCGATCCTTTTTGTATCCGCATCAGTGTCCCGGGCGGAAAGACCAAATTCACTGACTCCGTTTACGGAAAAATTGAAGTGGATCACAAAGAGATAGATGACTTTATTATCCAGCGGACCGACGGGTCACCCACCTACAACTTTACAGTGGTGGTTGATGATATAGATATGGAAATCAACTGGGTTATCCGTGGTGAAGATCACTTGACGAACACCCCCAAGCAGATTATTGTCTATAAGGCTCTCGGATCAAAACCGCCTCGATTTGCGCACTTGCCCATGATTCTTGGCCCGAACGGCCAACGCCTCAGCAAACGCCACGGTGCCATAGGGGTCCAGGCTTACCGGGATATGGGATTCCTACCTGAAGCTCTGCTTAACTATCTTGCTCTGTTGGGGTGGTCCCCCGGTAGTGATCGAGAGGTTTTTTCCTTAAAGGAATTGACAAAAAAGTTTTCTTTGGATAAAGTGGTGAAGAAGGGAGGAGTTTTTGACGAGAAAAAACTTAACTGGGTTTGCGGCCAGCATATGTCGGGAAAATCTTCGCAGGACCTTCTAAACACCATGCGTGAGCTGGAGCCAGACTGGCACAGTGATCAAGATGAGAACTACCTGTTCAATGTTATCGAGATGGTGAAATCGAGGACCAAATCGCTCAGCGAGCTCAACGAATTTTCCGGTTACTTTTTTGCCGATCCCCAATCTTTTGATGAGAAAGCGGTGAGGAAACGGTGGAAAGATGCCTCTGTAACCAAACTGATGAACAGGTACTGGATGAGTCTCCATGAGCTGACCAAGTGGGAGCCTACCGCCCTGGAGGAGCATCTTCGGACACTTGCCGAGACGGAAAACGTTTCTGCAGGCAAGTTTATTCACCCTGTGCGGATCGCTATTTCTGGACATGGGGTAGGGCCGTCTCTCTTTGATCTTATGGCACTTTTGGGCCGAGAGCGTGTATTGAGACGAATGAATTATGCAATTGATAATTTGCCGCCATCCTAATAGATTGATCTGATATGAGGCGATCAATGGTTATAGCTCTCACAGTTTTCAGCCTGACGGCCTCGCTGCAGGCCAATTCTCGGTGGCTCAATCTTTACATTCCGGAGTTTGACAACCTTCGAAACGATCCATCGGTGGCGTGGCTCAGCTCAGGATTCGCGGACATCCTCTCCAAGAAGTTTACCGATCTTGATGGCGTGCGCGTTTACGGTCGTCCGGCACTAGAGAAAATTCTGCAGGATAAAACTATTCTTTTGACGCATCGTGCGGGTACAGACAATATCCTTATTATTGGGACATTCAGCAGGGAGCTAGACCAGGTGACAGTCAATGTTCAAATAATCAACGTCTCCAATTGGGCTGAACTGGGGCTGGTTCGGACGGTGGGTTCAATGAACAACATCACAATTTTAGGGAGTGATCTGTTTGCCAAACTTACTGCCGGCCTTAAAGAGAATATTCCGCCTTCACCCAAAGCTGGTGAACTGTACCCTCTTGGGGGCTATACAGATATGCCAGAAATGAATCGGCAGACGAAAGAGGTCGGGAAATCTATTGGTCAGGCGCTGGAAGGTCTGGAGAAAGCGATGGATATTTACATCGGTGCCCGGGGGGTAGCAGGGGGGACAGTCCCTTCCCGTGGAAAGTTCAGTCGGGAACTCAATTTTGGCACCAAAGAGACCCCATCAGAGCCGGCTTCTAAAGAAGCCATGATGCTGGAAGAGATCCTTGAGTTGGTTGCTGCGAATCCTTACGGTGTTCAGATTGGTGAGCCAAAAGTGGAGGTCGATCCGGAGAACAAGGGGAAAATGGTTTTTCTTTCCCTTCCGGTGAAGTATTCGCTGAAAGAGGATCTCATCAGCGACATGTTGCGCTCTTTGCCCTACACCGGGGTCCGGCAAGAGGGGACACTTACCACCATTGAATTTGCCCGGAACAAGTTTCCCATCTCCAACAAACTAAGCGATCGCATTGCAAAAGGTGAATTCCGTGTTGTTCCGGTAGTTCAGTTGCTGGACCAGAGTGGAAACGTCTACACTACCATTCTTGACAGCGGTGATCCGTACTGGCACAGCCAATCCCGAAAGAATACTAATACCAGAACAGAGCATATTTTTTCACAGCTGGTTGCTTTTACGGTTAGCGGTTGGTCGCTGCAGGTGACCATGGAAGCTGTGGATATTAATGCAACTTATACTGTTGAGATGCCGAGAACTGAAGTGGGGCAGTTGTCGCAAGTTGTTATTGAATTTGTGCCCGAATCGAAGTTACAGAAGTTTCTCGCCAACGTCCTTTAGAACCAAGTGAGGAGAGATTGATCATGAGACAGAATGTCGTTAAGGCAGTTGTGGGGTTATTTCTTGCGGCCACAGGTTTGGCTTTTTCTCAGCCTGGGGAGATGACTTCAGCCAAGAAAACAGCAGCCAAGTGGGTTGACAAGAATAGCAAGTCCATTCAAAAAGCTTCCAAAACAGTGTGGGGTTATGCGGAAATTGCTCTTAAAGAACACAAATCAGCAAAGCTCCTTTCTGGTATGCTTGCCGAAGCGGGATTCAAAGTAGAGCGGGGTGTTTCGGATATGCCATCCGCTTTTGTTGCTGAATATGGGAAAGGTAAACCGATCGTAGCGTTTCTTGCGGAGTACGATGCCCTTCCGGGTCTTTCCCAAAAGGTTAAGACAAGTATTGATCCGGTTGAGGAAGGTGCCGGCGGACACGGCTGTGGTCATTCCCTTTTTGGTGCCGGTACCATCGGCGGTGCGTTGGCGTTAAAGGAAGCCATGGTTAAGCACAAACTAAAGGGGACCATCCGGGTTTACGGCACCCCGGCAGAAGAACAGGTGGTGGCAAAAGTTTTTATGGTGCGGGACGGTCTTTTCGATGATGTGGACGTCTGTTTTGACTGGCATCCATCCAGCAAAAACCGAGTGAGTGTTCTCCCGAGCAAGGCCCTCAGGTCGTTCGAGGTGACGTTTTACGGCCGATCGGCCCACGCCTCCGGAGCGCCGTGGGAGGGGGTTTCGGCACTGGATGCTGTTGAAGCATTTCAGACAGGCGTGAACCTTCTCAGGGAACACATGCCCACAACTGGGCGAATTCATTATGTGGTGACCCAGGGCGGCGGAGCACCTAACGTCATTCCGGCGAAAGCTTCCATTTGGCTGTATACTCGTGCCAAGGACTGGCCTGAGGTGATGAAGATATACAATCATGTGGAGACAATTGTTAAAGCCGCCGACATGATGGCGTGGGGTGAGGAGTACGGTAATCCCAAATCGGGCTTCAAACCGGCGGAGATTAATATGCTGACAGGTGTCTATGAATACAACCACAATCACGCAACAGCCAAAGTGATCCATTCAAATCTTTCTCTGATGGGTGCCCCCTCGTACACCAAGGAGGAAGAGAAGTTTGCACGTAACCTTCAAGAAGCGTTTGGTGTTGAAGTGGAAGGCTACCACACGGAAGTTGCGGAGCTAAATCTCGATCCGCCCAGAGAATCAGGCGGTTCCACCGATGTTGCCAATATTTCCTGGACGGCTCCCACTGCTTCATTCGGGGTTAGCAACTGGCCGCAAAATATTCCTGCCCATTCATGGGCCTCTACGGCTGCTTCAGGTAGTGAGCCGGGATTGAAGGCAATGCTCAATGCATGCAAAGTACTTGCTTTCAACGCTATCGATGTGATGTCTGACCCGAGTCTTCTTGAGCCCATGAAAAAAGAGTTTGCCGAGAGCAGGAAGAAGTTTAACTATGAACCGCCGGTAGGACCTGAAGTAAAGCCCAGCTTACCTTCGCATATGAGGGAAGAGTAGAAATTGACCGATTTGTTTCTTTATTGTTTTCTCATTTAATTTTGGTCGTGAGGCTTATATTTCCCTTCCTGGTCTTAGCTAATTTATTGATGGCCCAGACCTATTCAGTCGGCGATACTGTCAAGGATTTTTCTAAGTCTATTTGTTCCAACGGTGAGGGAGATCTTTCCTTTTACAGCTACAACGGTGCTGAGAATGGTGGAGACAACTTTGTCATCTGGATCAACTTCTTCACCTCCTGGTGAACCTCCTGCCAGGCGGAGGCTCCGACCACTGAAACGATCTACCAAGAATTCAAAGATGACGGATTGATTATGCTTGGTGCCGGTTCTGATTGGGGGCAACCGTACAACTGCAGTCAGTGGGCCAATAAATTTGATCTAACCTATCCACTTTTGGACGATTCAGGGTCCAACCTCTTTTTTGACTTTGCCTGGGACGGCAGTTCACAAGCTGGTAACCAGTACTATATTCCCATGAATATTATTATTGATCACAATATGGTGGTGAGGTATCGTGCCTATGGCTTTAATGAAAATGGAGTAAAAAACGAGATTGAAGATTTAATAGGAGAGATGAAATCGGCTTCAATTGTAGGGGAAGAGACAAAGCACATACAACCTTCATTCATCACGCTCCACTCTGCCTATCCCAATCCCTTCAACCCGTGGACCAACATAAGCTTTACTCTTACTGAAGCAACCGTTACTGATATTGTTATTTACAACAGCCTCGGAAAAGAAGTAGATAAGCTGACCGGTAGGACTCTTTTTGATATCGGAACCCACACAATCCGCTGGGATGCTGAGGATGTCCCATCCGGTGTTTATCTAATCCGGCTGGAAACGCCCCTGGCATCCGCCACCACAAAAGCGATCCTGATTAAATAAGAAAACCCTTCGTTACTGAGGGGTTTTAATGGGGCAGTAGCCTGTAAGGTAATCGAACACCTTTTATCCTGATAGGGATCGCGACGTCCTAATAGCTAAACGAACTGTCAAGTGTACACCCGGGAGGACTCGAACCCCCAGCCTTCTGGTCCGTAGCCAGACGCTCTATCCAATTGAGCTACGGGTGCAATTGTCTGTAGCGCGTACGGGATTTGAACCCGTGTTACCGGCTTGAGAGGCCGGCGTCCTGACCCCTAGACGAACGCGCCATGCTGGGGAGTAGGGACTCGAACCCCAATTACCAGGGCCAGAACCTGGCGTCCTGCCGTTAGACGACTCCCCAAAAATTATCGAAAAACAGGCCGACAAATTTACCCGCTCCATTACGCCTTCACAAAAGGAAATCCCCTCATTATCGTGCCTGACCCACATTCCCCAGAAATATTGTTTTCTCTTGCTGACAATTTTATATTCATAGTTGACAACGTCTGTCGACGAGAAGAGGTAAGGTACGTTCCGACGGAATGAAAAATAGGGAGAAACATTAGGTTCTCTGGAAGATGATTTATCTTCGATTGATGAGAATAATAGCTATCGCCATAGTTCTGGCGGTCACAGCCGGGATGGCCCCTCTCTGTGCCCAGGAGGAAGAAGAGGGAGAGGGGATTATCTGGGGTGAAGAGGAAGAAGGTTTTGATGAGGACTTCTTTGGTGAGGATGAAGAGTTTTTTGATGAAGAGTTCTTTGATGAAGGAGAGGAATTGTTTGAAGATGAGTTTGGTGTGGAAGAAGAATTCGGGGATGAGCTGGATGAGTTTCTGGAGGAAGATGAGGAACCTGAAGAAGCTTTTGTTGACCAAACGGGTCAGGAGATTGAAGCGGGATGGAATGTCAACATCGCCTTAGCCTCTCCTGCTTTTGCCAATTCCACGCTTGCTACTTGGAATTCCTTTGTCAATTTTCGAGCAAGTGTTGATACGCCGTTCTTGCTGGAACTAGGCCCGGTGGTCATGCGTTTTGGTGCGGAGATCAACACATTTAAATTTGATAATTATCTTCCTGAAGGGGGCAAATTTTCAGGCGTCGGCCTGTTCGGGACAGTGGTCATTCCCTCGGGCGCATCCCAACTTGAGGCGGGGATTGGGATTGTAGGGACCTCTCCCGCGGTCATGTTTGGTCAAAGTTTTGGTATGAGATTAAATAATGAGATGGAGATGAGGTTTGGCTTTCGGTCCACTACAGCCCTGACCGTTCCGGATCAGTTGAAAAATTACGGCACAACATCGGGATGGCTTTCCGGAAACTTTGCAATTAATTACGAACTATAGCTGATGACTCAAAAACATCCTTTTATGAGTAGTAGAGATATATCATTAATCCTGAATCTCTCAAGGTTTATGACCCTTTTTCTGATTGTTCTTCTTCTCGGTATTGGTCCGCTTTATGCTCAGGAGGAAGAGGAATTCTTTGAGGGGGAGTTTGATGAAGAGTTCCTGGATGAGGAAGAGGGGTTTTTCGATGACGAAGACGCATTCCTGGAAGATGATGAGTTTAATGAGGACGAATTCTTTGATGAGGAAGGCGATCTTGAGTTTGGCGGTGAGGCTGAGGAGGAGGCGGCTGAGGAAGAATTTGATGAGGGAGACACCCGCCAAGGTTACACTATCCAGATATCAGGTGTGTTGCCTGGCATGCCAGGGAAGACGTCCGCGGGCACGAGTGTCTTTTACCCCACTTATAAGAACAGTTCACTGGCAAAGTGGATCTCTCCTACCCCCTTTTTTAGAGTCAGTGTTGATTTTCCGTTCTACTTCGAGTTCGGTTCCATCGGATTTCGGGCAGGCCTTGACGTAGGAATGGCCTCCTTTGAGACTGATCCCGATGTCCTTCCCATTGGAGGCAAGTTTGGCGGTCTGTCGGCGTTCGGGGTGGTGACAGTCCCTATAGGGGTGACGAACCTTCGGTTTGGCGCAGGAATAGTGGGGACCTCACCAGCCTACATGGCGTCTCAGAGCTTTGGATTTGCTCTTGGTCCTGCTCTGGATGTGCGGTTTGGCCTAAGGGCCACAACGGCATACAACCCTCCTGATGAGATCAAACGGGACGGTACCCACGCCAGCTGGGTAGATGGATTTGTTTCTGTGGGACTCACATTATAGGGCGTGTCGTGGATCACAGGAAAGAATTAGTTCGTTTAATAATATTCGTTGTTGATGATATTAAGTAATAATAGACCGTCGCTAAACTTGTATAGTCAATCAAAGACACTGGCTTTCTGTCTATTTTTTGTTCTAAGTCCAATGTCAGTGATTTTTGGTGATGGTCAAAGTGGTACGATGAGAACTTCTTTAGAAGTTGCTAGTGGCGCAGGTCACAAAGACGGATATTACAATAAGACTGACGATGACCATGCTACCTTTACTATTCGCTGTGATTTTAATATTACAGGGGGCACTACCTATTATCTTTGGTATAGGGTGGATACTGTTGCCGGTAGCGCTGGTACAGTTACAAAAATTTCAACAAGCTATAGACTTGCAGGGAATGTGACTTCAAGTCAAGTATTTTCTGTACCTACAAGTACGGTAATCATTGAACTTTCAAAAACAGCTATCATAGCATTGTTGGGAGGGGCAGGAAATGAAGGAGATGGTACAAAATCTATAAAATTTGGTCTTAATGAAAGTAGCAGTACTGGTCCAACTGCTTTTGCTACCTCAACGAGCGGTGACAACGATGATGGGCTTATTTATGATATTATTGTCCCAACTGTAACCGGCGTAGATCCTGCGTCTGCAAAAACTGGGGTGGATGTAACGGTTACCGGAACGAGCTTTGATGTCAATATAGTAGCAAATGGAGACATAGATTTTGGATCCACGGATGATGCAATTAAGTCAAGAGCCAGTTTTACCGTGATAGTGTTTGAAACCGGAAGTGGTGATGATAATGGTGTTGTAAAAGTTACAGATTCAGCTGGTAATCAGAATACCACTGGTTCGACGTTTGTTCTTGATAATACTGCTCCCGTGGTAACGAGTATTGCTACACCTGATTATGGTTCAAGCAAAGTAATTAAAGTGGGTAACAGAGCTGTGATCACAGGATCTGGCTTTACGGCAACGGGTTCGGTGACCGTGGTTAGTACTCTTAAAATAGGCTCTACAACTATAGCTGGCGCCAACTGGAGTATTAACGATGCAAATACTATTACCATTACAGGACACGATCATAATAGTGCCGGTAATGATATTGCCTCTGATCATATATTACTGACTGATGCAGCCGGGAATTCAAATGCTGATAATGATGACGTTATGCTGTCAATTGATATTACAAAACCGGCTATAACGAGTGTTACTAATAGCCCAGCTGGAATAGCAAAAAATAATAGTACTGTAGTACTTAATGGAGGCACCTTTAATTCCACTGTGGGTACTTCTACAGTAACCATCGCGGGAAGCAATGCATCCAGTCTTTTTGTTATAGCATCCCAAGATGCAAATGATGTAACTCTTACCATTAAAACTGATGAAACGACAGCAAATACGAATCCAGCAGTTTTGGTATATGATGCAGCAGGAAATGTAAGTACTAGTGAGGTTTATCTCGATATTGATAATACCCCGCCAGTTGTGGAGAGCGTATCAGTCCGATACGCAAAAAACGGAACACCTTCCGTTATAACCGGTACCGGTTTTATTGATGATGGAGGTACCATTACAGATGGAACCGGATCAAGCGCTGTGACACTCACCAGCTCTGATCTGGTCGATGACAAAGGTGGTACATTCTCAACAACTAACACTACTACCTTGCAGATCAATCCCGCAGCTGGCACTGGAGGTGAATGTAAAGATTGTGTTGTTTATGTTACTGATATTGTAGGAAATAAAAGTACTGCAACTAATGTACTTCTTACCATTGACAATACTGTGCCTACGATCAGTGGCCTGACCAATGTTGCAAATACAGGTAGCCAGACACAGGTGATCGCAAAGAGTGGAGATGAGTTTGACATTGATGGAGACCATTTTTCAGATGGAGCACCCACAGGTCCTTCAAGTACAGCTGCATTTGCAAACCTTGTTACGATTGGCGGTACAACCCCGACTGGATTGAGTTGGGTTTATGGCGGCGATACGGATGCTAAACTTGTGCTTACTGCTGGAGCGGGAGAAGTCGCTGATGGTGTGGTTGTTGTTACAGACGCATCGGGCAATGCAAGTGCCACGTCTACGCATAAAGTGACCATTGATAATACGGCACCGACAAACATAACCCTTACGGCCGGTGGTGCTAACCATGATCAAACAGCTACGGTTTTTAAAAATGGAGATATTCTTTGGATAAGAACAACGGCGACTAATCCTGCAACTTTTGTGAATGATGGGTTTACAGCTAATGCTGCTGCTGTTACCGACCCAACTGTCTGGTTAGCTGGGACAAATATGACGAATTACGCTACAGTTGTCGAACAATCCGCCACTGAGATTAAAGTGACATTTAATCAAACTACAAGTGCTGCCGGTGCTCTCACAGTGAAAGATGCGGCGGGCAATGAATCTGCTTCGGCTGGGACTATTTACCTGGACAATGAAAAGCCGGCCAATTTGACGATAACAAACCCCGTTCGAAAAAATGGTGATGCAGCCACTATAACGACTACTTCCACCGGAACAACCAACGGCCATGGCTTCCAGACTGGCGGTATCGATGCAACCGTGGCAATAGCTGGTAGTCCTACCGTAACTACAGCTGTGACAGCGGATGGTACTCTTACTATAACAGCTGGTACAGGTGATTACGAAGATGCGGCTGTTACAATTACCGATCCTGCGGGAAATGCAAGTACCCAATCTATCAAAATGACCATTGATAATACAGTGCCGACAATAAACACTATCAGTGTTCCTAGCATTAAACAAAATGGGACGAGTGTAATAGCAGGAGGTGGTTTTTATACCCAAGTAGCTGGTACTGATGATGCAACAGGAGTAGATGTTCAAATAGGCGGTAATCTTTCCGCTTCAGCCTTCTTCAGCATAAACGTAACGGCCGACAATTCAATTACGGTGACTGGTGGGACAAATATGACGAATTACGCTACAGCTGTTGCCAGATCTTTCCCCCCAATTTCCACAGCTGAAGCGGAAAGATTACCGT
>JYMV01010769.1_pt1 | contig 13815 bp, 13 predicted proteins | sample 338911 | NCBI WGS metagenome assembly JYMV01 (sample SAMN03354496, study PRJNA234377) | hydrothermal vent metagenome | biome: Deep sea; feature: Hydrothermal plumes at the Eastern Lau Spreading Center, Western Pacific Ocean; material: Seawater | place: Tonga | collected 2009 | depth 2000 m m
AGTTCACAGGGTTGCCTGACGATTTATTCAAAACTACTGATAACGAGTAGAAATAACATAGTTGTTTGTGAAGTGTCATTAGTTTTCGTGGGTTGCAGCGCTAAAACACTGAATAGCAGGCAGGGCCTTTTTCTGTGCAATTTACTATCGCGTATATCTGCTATTGTGTAAATTGCGGCAATATTAATCCACATGGCAGAAGCATATATCATTGACGGCGTCAGGACGCCAATAGGAAATTTTACCGGCGCGCTCTCCAGCGTGCGCACCGACGACCTCGCTGCACATGTGATAAAAGGATTGATGGAGAAATATCCCAATATTGATCCAGCTCAAATTGACGATGTAATCCTTGGATGCGCCAACCAGGCCGGTGAGGATAACCGAAATATAGCGCGAATGGCCTCCCTTCTTGCCGGACTACCATCTACCGTGCCTGGAGAAACGGTAAATCGCTTGTGTGCCTCCGGGATGTCCGCCGTTATTCATGCGGCGAGAGCCATTAAGGCAGGTGAGGGCGCCTTGTTCATTGCCGGTGGGGTGGAAAATATGACGCGAGGCCCCTGGGTCATTTCAAAAACCTCATCCGCGTACGGGCGGGATGCAAAGATGTACGACTCCAGCTTCGGATGGAGGTTCATCAACCCAAAAATGGAAGAGCTCTACGGTACCGATGGCATGGGCCAAACGGCAGAGAACCTGGCAGAAAATTTTGACATTAGCAGGGAAGACCAGGATGCATTTGCCTGTCGCTCGCATATGAAAGCTGCAGAGGCACAGGCCAGGGGCAGATTTGAAAAGGAAATTCTCCCGGTTGAAATTCCACAAAGGAAAAAGGACCCGGTAATATTTGACTCAGACGAATTCATCAAGCCCAACTCTACCGAAGAGATACTTGCTAAACTTAAACCAGCTTTTAAAAAAGACGGAACCGTAACAGCGGGCAATTCATCCGGACTCAATGATGGCGCAGCAGCATTGCTTATCGCATCTAACAAGAGCGTGAGCGCCAACAGCCTGACTCCTTTGGCGCGCATAGTATCGTCCGGTGTTGTTGGTGTTGAGCCAAGGATCATGGGAATTGGGCCCGTAAAAGCGAGTCAATTGGCCCTGGATAGAGCAGGGATCTCTCTGGATGACATAGATATAATTGAACTTAACGAGGCATTTGCCGCTCAGACCCTGGCCTGCACGCGTGAGCTGGGGCTGGCGGATGATGACGAAAGGATCAATCCAAATGGCGGTGCCATAGCACTCGGGCATCCCCTGGGCATGTCCGGCGCAAGGCTCCTTCAAACAGCAGCTTTGGAATTGCATGTTCAGGATAAGAAATACGCCCTGGCCACCATGTGTATTGGCGTGGGGCAAGGGTATGCTGCTGTACTCGAAAAAGCTTAATACGCGCTTCACCCGTTGCGTCCGAAACATTAACGCTTAGCATTGATAATCTCCCCAACTGGTGTATCCGGGCCATTGCTCAGCAGATGAATGTATCTGTTCTTATCAACGGAGCGGTGATAACTGCCGCCCCTGCCTTGCGGAATCCGGAGACAATTACCGCTCCGGATTGAAGGCCAGTTTTCCCTGAACAGGCCAATGATAGATGAATGGAGTTTCTCATGGTACGTCGCCAGAGTATCTTCCATATCTGGCATCACCTCCAACTGTACAATTATATCACCTGTGTCCAGGGCATCATCCATGTAATGGATCGTAACTCCTTTAGGGGTGTCGTCAACCAGGCTCCAAAAATCGGGGTCCGCCCCCCTGTTCCATGGCAAATACGAAATGTGGAGATTGATGATATTGCCCCTGACATGGTCTATTACCTCTGGCGCGACAATATGCGGAAACCCATAGCTGACAACAAATTCAGGTTCATGTTCGTTCATGAATTTTAAATCCAGATCCTGGGAAGTGACAATAACATCACTCCCATCAGACTCAATGATCTCAATGATTGGAGAACCAATATTGCCAAGAAAAAGAACGGCCATCTGTCAGAAATTATTTCTAAATTTAGGACATGAAGTATAAAAGTATCACATTAACGCTCATTCTATTTATTGGGTTCATGATTGCAGAGGAAAACACAATGGGAAAAGAAATGGATGATAATAGCAGTGCATCCGGTGCATTGGATACGGCTACGTTTGGTGCGGGATGTTTTTGGTGTGTCGAAGCCATATTTCAGGAATTGGAGGGAGTAGAATCCGTGGTTTCAGGGTATTCGGGAGGGACCCTGGACAATCCAACATATGATGACATCACCACCGGCACCAGTGGACATGCGGAGGTTGCGCAACTTACATTTGACCCCGACAAAATAGGCTATCTGGATCTATTGATGGTGTTTTTTCAAACACATGACCCAACTTCCCTCAACAAGCAGGGCAATGATTTCGGTCCTCAGTACAGGTCAGCCATTTTTTACCACAATGATGAACAGAAGATGATGGCGGAGATGACCAGGAACCAGCTTGATGCCACAGATACCTGGGAAAAGCCTATCGTGACAGAAATATCAGCCTTCAAGAAGTTCTATAAAGCTGAAAAATACCACCAGGACTATTTCACAAAGAACGCAAACATCCCTTATTGCCAACTCATAATCCAGCCGAAGGTGGATTCATTCAGAGAAGTATTCAAAGGCAAGCTGAAAAAATAACAATCAGGTTGATCCTAAAGAACGGATCGCATTACACCTGGGTTGGCACAGATGATCGAACCACTTTAATCGCAGCCATAGAGTTTCATGGTTCAGAATTCCATTGACAACGCTATCTTCGTGGTATGGCCAATATTTTTGAATTCAACGGTTACAAACCGGTTGTTCACGAATCTGCATTTATACATCCCAACGCCACAGTGACGGGCAACGTGATCATCGGCAAGGATGTATACATTGGCCCCTCCGCCGCAATTAGGGGAGATTGGGGTGAAATCGTGCTGGAGGACGGCTGCAATGTGCAGGAGAATTGTACCCTCCACATGTTTCCAGGTGTGTCGATCACCTTACACAAAGGTGCGCATGTTGGTCATGGTGCCATTGTACATGGGGCCAATGTTGGGCCAAATTCTTTGATTGGAATGAATGCGGTATTGATGGACAATGTGGAAATTGGTGCAGATTGTATTATCGGGGCACTGGCTTTTGTCGCGGATGGGATGATAGTACCGGACAGAAAAATTGTGATCGGCAACCCCGCAAAAATTGTGAAGGATGTCACCGATGAAATGATCGCCTGGAAATCAGAGGGCACAGCACTGTATCAGACCCTGCCGAAAGAGCTCTATGAAACCCTCAAACCTTGCGAACCGCTCAGAGAAGTACCCGAGGATAGAAAACCCCAACCTGGCGATTATAAACCCTGGAACGAAACCAAAAAGTGATGATGGCCTTAATGGAGACTCAGAATTGTTGCTTTGGGGGTTCAACCTTCTCTTAATTTCAATTATCGAAACTTTAAAGTAAATCTTAATTTAGTGGCTATGAAAGCGAAAATCCTATCTGCATCGTTGATTGCTCTTTGTCTCCTTGGCTGGATCAATTCAACTTTTTCTCAAACTGACTCAATAATGCACAATTCGGTATATCGAAATTATATCGTTCACCTCCCGCCGTCTTACACGCCTACTGGTTCCTATCCACTGGTGGTCAATATGCATGGATACGGTTCCAATGCAACAGGAGAACAATTTTATGCTGAGATGGACCCAGTGGCGGATACAGCTAATTTCATAGTGGTCTATCCCAATGGCGTTGCTAACTCATGGAATTCCGGGCAACTCTGGTCTTATGTGCCGGGGATAGACGATGTGACCTTCATTTCAGCATTGATAGACACCATGGTCGCCGACTATAGCATTAATTCCTCCATGGTATATGCTTGCGGCATGTCCAACGGCGGCTATATGAGCTACCGGCTTGCCTGTGAACTGGAGGACAAGATCGCCGCTATTGCCTCAGTAACGGGGGTGATGTCAGACAGTGTATATAACTCCTGCCAAACTGATCGGCCTGTTCCAATATTGCACATGCATGGCACCGCCGATCCTACCGTTGCTTATAACGGCACTACTGGCAATACAGCTGTAGAAACAGGAATTGACTGGTGGGTTCAAAACAACAATTGCCCTACTCCTGGAGACACTACTGCAATTCCAGACATCAGCACGACAGATGGCTCTACCGTTGAGAAGATTTATTACGGGCCATGTGATGATGATACAGAGGTAGTATTATTCAAGATTACTGGAGGTGAGCATACCTGGCCTGGTGTTTCTTTCCTCATTGGTGTCACCAACCAGGACATTGAAGGCAGTGGTGAAATATGGCTGTTTTTCAGAAAGCACACATTGCCAACACCTACTACAGTGCCTCAGTACGAAAAGACAAGAAAACCTACCTTAAGTATTTGGCCTAACCCTTCTTCGGATATGGTAGTGCTCTGGGGTGTTGACTTGAAGAAATCCGTAGTCACCATTATCAACCTGCTCGGCCAGGTCGTTATTGAGAGGCAACTTCCAAATACTTCAGGATCAGTCTCACTTGATATATCGAACCTGGAAAAGGGGGTCTATGTTGTCAAAGTTGCCAGCTCTCAACAGACACTTACCGAAATATTGGTCAAGCAGTAAAGACCTTTAGTTGCCCTGAGGGTCCTGGGTAATGAAGAACCCTTCATCACCCTGCTTTTGATAGAGCGGCATCATGATATATCCGGCATGTGGAGCTTTGACATCACCATTCACATCTTGTCCTAAGACCTCTCCTTTCTCGATCCGCTGAAAGTTCCTGTATCCCGGATTCATTTTGAAGTTGTCCTCCTCCTTGATATTGTGTACGTAGATAAGGTCCACAACATCAGGACTGTCTTCAGTGTTTGACTGCATAAGTTCTTTATGGCTTTCGTAGTTAGGAATGTTATCCTTGGCCATACATCCACTCGCTTCCAACAGCATCCATATTCCTGCCTCGTGTATATCTATACTCTTTGGATCCCCCAACGGCCCTCCTTCAAATGCCAATGAACAATATCCTCTTTTGGCGAAGAACTCTACGGCAGTGCCCTGGAGAGACTTATCAAGACCGGTGATAACTGGGATATGGAGCGCTGAAGCTACCTCGTAATTGGTTTCACCTTCAAAGGTAAATGTGAACATCCCCTCTGCTGCAGAAGTATTGTGAAGGTCAACAAAAACAATATTGCGCGGCGTATCAACAAAAGTAAAAGTATCCAACTGCTTCATGAGCGCTTTCATCTCACGATGTTCATTACAATCTAAATCCTCAAGCTCAGTCTTATTGATTTCATCAATCTGTTCCTTATTCCAAATCCTGTTAAGGTCAATATCAATATACCTTGTGTTTTCTTCAATCGCTGTGAGATTGCCTGCTACAGCTATCATTCTTCCTGCAAAGCTTGGCTTGTGCTCTTCCAAAGACGCAAAGACGCGTTGTAGCGCAATAATTCCAGTTCTTTCATTGCCGTGGATACCTGCTACACATAAAAACAGCTTTCCAGGCTGATCACCTCTATATTTTCCAATTACCCTGTCTTCAATTACAAACTCTTCTTCCATCTTATTTGCTTTTTTTAGCCCCTAATAGAAGGCGCTTTGTGATATATAAAAAACTATTAGCGGTTATTATTCCAATCAGGCGCTTGCCCTTTACCACGGGCAAACACCCAATATTGTGTTTTTGCAGCTTATCCATAGCCTCCTTAATCGTGGCATCTGGTGCTATGGTAATAGGCTTCCTGGTCATTATAGTTTTAACGGGCACAGGCTCCTGGTCAAATCTATGAACTCCGTTGAAGTGCCTGAGCAACATTCTCGAGGTTGTCAAACCCACCAGATCACCCTTATCATTCTCCACCGCTACATAACGTACTTCCTGCCAATCCATTATCTCCGCGACGAGTGAAACTATATCATCAGGCTGCACCGTGAATAAATCCCTATCCATAAACTCTTCAACCAGCAATGTATGATGATCCACTTTCAACCCGTCATCCAGCTTAGGTGGTTTCCATTTATGAACCGGGGTATTCTTCTTTTGATTTTTTAATGTGCTCGCTGTCAGGATTGTCAGGACGTCTTCATTGGTTGTCTCCTTTCTCAATTTGGAATAAGAGTTCAACATCCACTGTGAGCCCGTCATTCCCGACTCAACTCGTTCTCGTATTACGCCCAGGTATTTGTCTATATCCCTGGAATCAATATTGGCGTACTTCAACCCCTTTTCAGCAATAGGCACTAGCTCTTTTAAAATGAGTTTGGGAGCAGAAACCTTTTTCCCATTAAACCAGGTGAACTTGGTATCTAATCCATGCTGCGCGGCGTTGGCAAAGTTTGTCCTGGCTGTATCAAATTCCATGAGCTTGGTCACATCCTTGATTTCATGTCGGAAACCATTCATTAATCCCAGCCAAAACGCTGCGTTAGCCATTTCGTCTATAACAGAAGGCCCGGAAGGCAATATTCTGTTCTCAATTCTCAAATGCGCTTTCCCCTCCGTAATTCCATAGCAGGGACGATTCCATCGGTATATTGTGGAATTATGAACACTCAAAGCCTTGAGCTCTGGCACCTCGCCCGAATCAATCTTTTCCATTACGTCCTCTGTAACCTCCGTGCTAAGCAAAATCCTATAGCGAACAATATCCTCCTTGTAAATCTCCAATATGGATTTATCCAGCCACTTGTTCCCAAAGGTTACCCTTGGACTGAATTCCCGGAGATGGTCACTGGTTGTCCTTGTATCCACAGACTGCTGGAAAAGGGCAATACGGGTTTCTTTCCATAGGCGTTTGCCAAACAGGATAGGTGCTGAAACCGCAGCTGCCATGACAGGAGCTGTTATTGCCTGAGCTATATTGTACATATGGGCAAAATCCCTGGAATTCACCTGTAGGTGGACCTGGAATCCGGTATTACACGCTTCCAGAAGCGGTGAGTCATGCTTCATAATGAGCTCATCAATTCCCCGGATCCTCAATTCATACACGTCACCACGGAGCTTGTTGATAGCCTTGCATAAGGCAAAATATCGATCAACAGGCGTTAGATTATCCATGGTAATATCGAACTTCCTCATTGTTGGCAGTATCCCAATCAGAAGTGGTTCTACATCAAACTTCCTGGCCACTTTTGCGAATTCAAGCAGGAGAGCAGATATCTCTTCTTCCATGTCCCTCAAGCATGATTTTCTAAAAGGCCTGGGAGTCAGGTTGATCTCAGCATTGAACTTTGCGAACTCCGTTGTGAAATTGGGATTATTTGCTTTTTTGAGTATTTCCATACTCAGGGGCGCCGGCCTGTAATTCTTATCTATGATACACAGCTCCTGTTCTGCGCCTATCCTCGTCTCCTTATCATCAAACCAACCTTCATTGAGCATGCGTTCCATTGCCCGAACATCCTGCAAAAGGTGCTGCTCGAACAACTGAATTTGCCGCTGGTTCTTGGCTGTTTTGACACTTTGGATTCCCATTTTACCTGATCATTACCTCTTTTGGGTTTGGACAATTAATGTCTACCTTTGATCTCCTTACAAACGCGCAAAAATAAGAATTCATGGGTAAACTGAAGAACTACGCTCAAGGTAAATGGGTTGAAGGTGAAGGAGATGGAACTCCTCTTTTTCATGCGGTGAGCGGTGATCAAATTGCCACAGCAACCTCAAAGGGCCTTGATTTCAAAGGAATGCTCAATTACGCCCGAACAGTTGGCGGTCCTGTTCTTCGGAAAATGACCTTTCATGAGAGGGGAAGAATGCTAAAAGCACTGGCTCTTCACCTCACCGAAAAGAAAAAGCAATTCTATACCCTAAGTGCGGCAACAGGAGCTACCAAGGTAGATAGTTGGATAGATATAGAAGGAGGTATTGGCAATTTGTTCGTCTACGCGAGTAAGGGAAGACGGGAAATGCCTGATGAGACGTTTTACGTTGATGGCAATCCAGAACCACTTTCAAAGGAGGGGACCTTCATCGGCCATCATATCTGTGTTCCGATGGAAGGCTGCGCAGTGCATATCAATGCTTTTAACTTTCCCTGCTGGGGCATGCTGGAAAAAATTGCGGTCAACCTCCTGGCGGGTCTCCCGGCCATCGTTAAGCCGGCAACGGTCACTTCCTTTTTGACGGAGCTGATGGTTCAGGAAATCATCAAGTCGAAGATATTACCCGACGGGGCTTTGCAATTGATCTGCGGAAGTGCAGGAGATTTACTGGACCACGTAACACTCAATGATGTGGTGACCTTCACAGGATCGGCATCTACAGGCAGAATGCTAAAGTCACAGTCCAATATAATCGATAATTCGATTCGATTCAATATGGAGGCAGATTCTCTGAACTGCTCAATTCTGGGATTGGATGCAGCACCTGGAACCGAAGAGTTTGATCTCTTTATTAAAGAAGTTGCAAGGGAAATGACCGTAAAGGCGGGCCAAAAGTGTACTGCCATCAGGAGAACGCTGGTACCGGATCTTTATGTGGAGGACGCTATTAAAGCGTTGAAAACAAGGTTGGACAAGGTATTGCTTGGCGATCCGGCCGTAGAAGGTGTGAAGATGGGACCCCTGGTTGGCCAGGCGCAGGTTACAGAAGTGAATGAGCGTGTAGGGGAGTTATTGGAGGTATGCGAACTGGCATACGGGGGCTATGACAGTATGGAAGTAAAAGGTGCGGACAAGGACAAGGGAGCGTTCATGCCCACTACCCTACTCTATTGTGACGAGCCTTTCAAAAAGGAACAACCACACAGTATCGAAGCATTTGGCCCCGTAAGTACGGTCATGCCGTATAAAGACGCCGACGCGGCGGCGGAACTATCCAAGATGGGTAAAGGAAGTTTGGTGAGTTCGGTGTTCACCGCCGACAATGACTTCGCGAAGGATATTGTGCTTAACACGGCAGCTATGCACGGTCGAATTATGGTTATCAACAAGGACAGCGCCGGAGAATCAACAGGCCACGGTTCACCTATGCCTCACCTGGTACACGGCGGACCGGGAAGAGCTGGAGGCGGAGAAGAAATGGGAGGCATGAGAGGTGTCTTCCATTACATGCAGCGCACAGCAATTCAAGGATCACCAACAACATTGACCAAGATCACCAACGTATATCAGCCGGGCTCTGAACAGTTCGAAGATGTGGTGCATCCGTTCAGGAAGATGTGGGATGAACTGAAAATTGGGGAGACCTACGTGACGCACAAGAGAACTGTTACCGAAACAGACATTGTGAATTTTGCCAATATCAGTGGGGATAACTTTTATGCCCATATGGATGAAACTTCTCTGGAGGGGACCATCTTCGAGAGCAGGGTTGCCCATGGCTACTTTGTCCTGTCCGCAGCAGCAGGCCTGTTTGTAGATCCGCGCAAGGGGCCTGTTTTAGCCAATTACGGGTTGGATGAATGCAGATTCACAAAACCGGTGTATGTCGGCGCAACCATCGGTGTGCGCTTAACAGTAAAAGAGAAAACGAAACAAGAGAGAAGAGAAGATGACGAAGTCTCCAAGGGCATTGTGAAATGGCAGGTTGAAGTATACGATGAGACAGACGAGACAGTAGCTCTTGCCACCGTACTTACCCTGGTGCAGAGGGAAGACGATTAATGGTACGATCATGACAGAGCAAGGCAGCATTGACATATCCTCACAAAATGGTATAGCTACCATTACTTTTTCTCACCCGAAGAGCAACGCGCTTCCCGGTGATCTGCTGACCAAACTGGCGGAAGCCATCACCTCAGCCGGGAATGACACAAGTACCAAGGTGATGGTATTGAAGAGTGCCGGAGAAAAGGCATTTTGTGCCGGTGCTTCATTCGACGAATTACTGGCAATAGACGACCGGGAAAAAGGGCGGTTATTCTTCAGCGGCTTCGCCCAGGTGATCAACGCGGCCAGGAAATGTCCGAAGTTCATCATCGGAAGAGTTCAGGGCAAAGCTGTAGGCGGAGGTGTTGGAATGGCATCGGCTGTAGATTATTGCCTGGCTACTGAAGCAGCATCTGTCAAATTAAGTGAGCTGGCAATCGGCATAGGCCCCTTCGTGGTTGGCCCTGCTGTGGAGCGAAAAGTTGGCAATTCAGCTTTCGCACAGCTGGCAATTAACGCAACAGAGTGGCAAAGTGCTGAATGGGCAAAAGGAAAAGGGTTGTACATGGAGACATACGCAAGTATAAGCGAGCTGGACTCGGCCGTGGCATCACTGGCTGCCCAGCTTGCTGCAAGCAGCCCGGATGCGATGAAAGAACTAAAACGTGCCCTATGGGAAGGTACCGAGCACTGGGATGACCTGCTGGCGAAACGAGCGGAAACCTCAGGGGAGTTGGTATTATCTGACTTCACCGCCCAGGCAATTGCTAAATTCAAAGCTCAGTAATTGAGACAAAGCAACATTGTTTATGATCAACTCTGTTTTTAAGGAAGGGCTCTTTGAAGGTAAGGTCGCCTTGGTGACAGGAGGGGGAACCGGTATTGGTTTGCGTACAGCGAAAGAGTTATCCTATCTGGGGGCTCATGTGGTACTTGCCAGTCGCACGAAGGAAAAACTTGACGCAGCGGTACAATCCATTGAAGACGCAGGAGGCAAAGCCATGGCGGTGGAATGCAACATCCGGGAAGAGGAGAGCATTGCAGATTGTGTAGCAGCAATACTTAAGGAGGTCAAAACGATCGATCTACTTGTAAACAATGCTGGTGGCCAGTTTCCCTCTCCAGCAGAAGCAATAAAGGCCAAGGGGTGGAACGCAGTAATTGAAACCAACCTTTCAGGTACCTTCTTTATGACCCAGGAGGTTTTCAACCAAAGCATGCGGGATAACAGCGGTGCGGTGGTAAACGTGATAGCCAATATGTGGAATGGCTTCCCTATGTTATCCCACACAGGAGCAGCAAGAGCAGGGGTTGACAATTTGACAAAGTCCCTGGCTGTGGAATGGGGAAAGTACGGGGTGCGCATCAATTCAGTTGCACCTGGTTTGATACATTCCAGTGGACTGGATACCTACGCACCCGAATTTCAGGAATTCATCTTCAAAGCCGCGAAGAACAACCAAACCTACCGATTGGGAACTGAGGAAGAGGTGGCCAGTGCCATCATATATCTTCTGTCACCGGCCGCTGCATACATAACAGGAGAGACACTTAAGGTAGATGCCGGAGAATCTCTCTATGCTCCTCTCTATCCCCCGATGGAGAATGATAAGAATCCACCGTTTCAAGACGAGTAATTGTATGCTTGCATACTGGATTCGCTAAGCGGCATTTTTTTCTTTACTTTGCCAAACGCAGTCTAAACGGCATAATTGAACCATTTTGATCAGGTATTTTATTTCATTCACCATATTCTTCTTTTTGATGACAGCGAATGCTACAGTTGACCAACGCGGATACCTTGTAAAAGTCGGGGACAAGGCACCGGACTTTGAAATGGAAATGACAGATGGCAGCAAAGCCAAACTTTCAGATTATTCCGGAAAAGTAGTCATGCTCCAGTTCACGGCCAGCTGGTGCTCCGTATGCAGGAGGGAGATGCCTGTAATTGAAGAAGAGATTTGGAAAGTCAATCAGGATAAGGACTTTGTCCTAATAGGTATAGATCGGGATGAGCCAATTGACGTGGTTATAGAGTTCGGAAAAAAGATGGGGGTCACCTACCCACTTGGCCTGGATCCGGGGGCGAATATTTTTGGACTGTTTGCAAATAACAATGCTGGTGTGACCCGAAATGTTATTATTGATAAGGAAGGCAATATCGCATTCCTAACAAGACTGTTTCATAGAGCGGAGTTTGACAAAATGAAGGAAGCGATAACAAACCTATTGGAGGAATAACCCTCAATTTGATGCTGAAATGCCCGTACTCAATAGCAAGATAGACCCTAAGTCAGACAAATTCAAAGCCAATAAGGCATGGATGGATAGCAAGCTCACAGAGCTTGTGAAATTGGAAAAAGAGAGCAAGTGGCAGGGCGAAGACAAGCACATAGATAAGGCCAAATCCGAGGGCAAGATGCTCGCGCGTGAACGTATTGACGCCCTGCTGGATAAAGATTCACCCTATCTGGACCTCCTGCCCTTTGCCGGCTTTGGAAGGGAGTCCTTTGCTATCGGTGGTACTATGAGTGCAGGGATTGGCCTGGTGAGTGGAAACCTATGTATGGTCATAGCCAACATCGCTACAATAAAAGGCGGTGCGATTGACAAGGTCACATTGGAAAAGGCCGTGCGGCTTAATGAAATCTCCCTTGAGAACCGGCTGCCTGCCATCTACCTGGTTGAATCTGCCGGTGCCAACCTGGAAGAACAACAGAACATATTCAATCTGGGCGGTACCAACTTCCGGGAAATCACCAGGCGGTCTAAAAAGGGTATTCCAACAATATCGGTAGTGTTTGGCAACAGCACTGCAGGTGGCGCATACATCCCGGCAATGAGTGATTATGTGGTTATGATCAAGAACAAATCAAAAGTTTTTCTTGCCGGCCCTCCTCTGGTGAAGATGGCCACTGGTGAAGATTCCACTGACGAGGAGCTGGGAGGCGCAGAAATGCACAGCAGAATATCAGGGGTATCCGACTTCCTTGCAAAAGATGAAACGGAAGCCATAGGGATAGCGAGGGACTTGATATCCATGGTGAACAAAGACAAGACGGTGGCCGAATTCCCTCCTAAAGGGAAAGCACCTAAGTATGATTCTTCAGAAAATATGGGAATCGTTACAGTGGACCACAAGCGTCCGTTTGACATGAGGGATATCATAGCACGAACAGTTGACGGCTCAGGCCAGAATATGGCCCTACCCTTGTCACCGGCTATGCACATATCCACGGATACCGGGTGGGGATACTCGCCAATAACGGGGTGCTTGTATCAGAGGCTGCAAATAAGGGTACACACTTTATCCAGTTGTGTAACAGAAGCGACACACCGCTTATATTCTTCCAAAACATCTCTGGATTCATGGTTGGAAAAAAATATGAGCAGGGAGGAATAATCAAGGATGGCGCAAAGATGGTCAATGCTGTGTCCAACAGCACTGTTCCGGCATTGACCGTTATGATAGGAAACTCCTATGGTGCTGGTAATTATGCCATGTGCGGAAGGGCTTTTCAACCGAGATTTCTTTTCTCCTGGCCCAATTCCAAGATCGCGGTAATGGGGGCTGAGGCTTTGGCAGGTGTAATGCAAATGATCCAGGTGAAATCGGGAAAGCTCACTATTGAAGAGGCGCAGGCTGGCGCTGAACAACTCGCCAAGCAGGTTGATGATCAGTCAGGTGCATTCTATGCATCCGGGCAATTGTGGGATGATGGAGTAATAGATCCGGCAAAAACAAGAGAGTATCTCGGAATGGGACTTACGGTAATCCACAACACCAAGGTGAAAGGCACTCGCAATTTCGGCGTATTTAGAATGTAAGATGTTATACTCAGCTGCTGCTTTCCAAACCTGGGATGACCAGGTATTCGCTCATTTGATCATAGATGTGTCAGATCATATTCTGACCGTGACACTCAATCGGCCGGATAAGAAAAATGCCATGACACCGTTGATGGTGAAGGAAATAGCTTACGCATTGGCCTATGCCCACCACACCACTGATATTTGGGCAGTTGTTATTCAAGCCAATGGCGATACGTTCTGCGCAGGAGCGGATTTGAAGGCATTCATGAGTAACGAGCCTGAAGTCACTGATTCAACAATTCCCAATCCGGAAGAAGAGATTCTTATTGGAGAATTGTTTATTGGCCTGCACAAACCGTGTATCGCGAAAGTAGCAGGGCCGGT
>JYMV01017964.1_pt1 | contig 13814 bp, 9 predicted proteins | sample 338911 | NCBI WGS metagenome assembly JYMV01 (sample SAMN03354496, study PRJNA234377) | hydrothermal vent metagenome | biome: Deep sea; feature: Hydrothermal plumes at the Eastern Lau Spreading Center, Western Pacific Ocean; material: Seawater | place: Tonga | collected 2009 | depth 2000 m m
CAGGTCACCAACACCTGGGCACCCAAACAGTACGTCGAGCGTCTAGCGGTACATCGCCAGAAGGCATAGCGAGGCAACTGGTTAGCGGGGGGAAACAATGAGCGATCGACAGAAGAAGTCACCGTCAGAGAGTGCCGTCGAGATGCGCGAACTGGTGCTACCCAACGACACCAACAGTCATGGCAATGTGCTCGGTGGCAAGGTGTTGCACCTGATGGATCTGGCCTGTGCGATGGTGGCGATGCGCCACTGCCGGCTGCCCGTGGTCACCGCAGCGATGGACAATGTCGAGTTCCTGGCGCCGATCCCCGGCGGCCACTTCATGATCCTCAAGGCGATGGTCAACCACACCGGCCGAACTTCGATGGAGATCGGCGTACGTGTCGAGGGTGAAGACCCGCGAACCGGAGACATCATCCATACATCGAGTGCCTACCTCACCTTCGTAGGCCTCGACGGGCACAAGAGACCCGCCGAGGTTCCTGAAATGGTCCCTGGCACCGATGACGAGAAGCGCCGCTTCGAGGAAGCTGAAGAACGTGTCAATCACCGCAGAGCCAGTCGGCGCGACTGATCGGCAAGAGCGGGACAGACTTCTCCATTTCTCCTCCAGTGATACTTCTGAAAAGCAGGCATGGGGAGCTGGAAGCGGGTACCCATCTCCGTGGATCCACCGCACACCGATATTGCTCGGGAGATCCTGCAGATCCCAACAACTGGACGGCTCTGGCCTGTACCGCCCCCGGCACCGTCAGATCTGGCAGTGCTCATCGATGGGTAATTTGTAAACGAATGGCAACAGTACTCGAGTCGAGAGATCGAGCCTCCAGGCCCTCTGACCCCACTGTTCAATGAGTGCCGATATGTAGTATTGTCAGGATTGACAGTTCACCGTGAAATGCGTGAAGTCCAGTATTCGTGTGCTCACTGGGCGAATGAGTATGATTGATGAGATTTGGGAACTTACCTGACTTTGATTGAAGTTCTGCCGAAACTCCATTTGTAGCCTATGGTCAATAATGACAATGCTGTACATCCTTGCCCTCATGAGTATTGTTCAATCTTTATCATGTGATCCGAAACACGGATGCCATGTGGCTTCTATTGGGAGTGCAGGAGACAGCCACTCTGATCCGGTGCGAAGACTGAGTTGCCATTATATCTGGAGCGTTTGTTCTTATTGTTGTTCGAGGAGGAGGAATTATGAACAGTCGAAATCGATGGTCCCATCTATTCATGACCATTGCCGTCCTGTGTGTTGTCACTTCAATGGTCGTGGGGGATCCACCAGAATCTGACCCATCTCACTATGGTCCGCTGATAATCGGGGACTTGCCCGAGGACCTGGAACATGCCAATCATGGCTCCTTCGAGGGCAGTTCACCGGAAGCAGTGCTGGCCAACAATGTGCGCCAGCCGGATGATCTACTTTCCGGAGGCTTCGATATCCCGACGGGGGGAATACCTAGCCCGCTCTTTGGAGCAGAGGAGTTCGATCAGAAGTTACTCCGTTTCGAGGAGTTTGGTTCTGCCCCCCTGGAGGAAACCCCTCAGTTTGCCATCGACGCTGCCGGCAATGTGATTTTCGAGACCGATGAAGATGGGTTGCTGGTACTGGATGCCGATGGCCTGCCCATTCCTGTTCCTGCGTTCTTCCTTCCATTGCCCAGCGGGGTGGATGCCCAATCCTGTCCTGATGAACAGGCATTGGTTGATTTCATCGCTCAACCTCTGAACCCGATGCCCACTCGACTCTCCAATACTCATGCGCAGAACCAGTGGAAAACACAGATCGAGAGTTTTATCGGACGCACATGCCCGGAGATGCCCTGTGAGGGAAGACCGCCCGGAGAAGGGTGGTCGCACCAGCGCTGGGATGAGTTTGCCCCCAAGCAATACTTCCAGACCTCGATGACCGGAGCGCGTAATAACGGTGGCACACGAGATGCTCTTCAGGGACATGGCTATGGCTATGGTGAGATGGAAGACGAATCCGGAAACGCCATTCCGGCTCTTGACCCCTTTGGCAATCTGATCTTCCAGATAGACGAAAATGGCGAGATCGTTTACGAGACGGATGAGGATGGTAATTACATTTGTGAGACCGATGAATTCGGAAACCAATTATTCGAGCTCAATGCTCTCGGGGAGCCGATATATGAAGTGGACGAGGATGGTCTGCTGGTTCTCGATGCAGATGGTTTGCCGATTCCAGTTCCTGTCCTGATTCCGGTACCAGAACTGGCCACGAACGGCAGTGAATTTGGCCCCGATGGACTTTACTACAACACTACTGGATTGCTCGGTTTTGATGGCCAGGCGCTTGGAACCGAGTGTCGGTTTCACCCTGCATTTCCCGCGCAAGTTGAATCCGCACTCTGGACATTTGACGGCACCTTCCCACCCAAGTTGTTGAAAGCTCGTTACGGAGAGCCTGTGGTGATGAGAATCCACAACGCGCTTCCGATCGATCCGGCCGCAAATCGTGGCTTCGGACTTCATACCATCTCGATTCATGAGCACAACGGCCACAATCCTGCAGAAAGTGATGGCTACCTGAACGCGTTCTTCTTCCCGGGTCAGTTCTACGATTACCGCTGGCCGATGGTGGTTGCCGGCCACGACACCATCAATACCGAAGCGACGGATCCGCGATGTGGTTCTCCCGATGGCAACGGTGGAATCAACATGATTCCGGGCGACTACCGGGAGATCATGAGCACCCACTGGTTCCACGATCACATGATGGATTACACGGCTCAAAACGTCTACAAGGGCAACGCTGCGATGATGAACTATTACAGTTCACTCGATCGTGGCAATGAAGGCCTGATTGATGAAGCGAATCTCAGGTTCCCCAGTGGCACAGCATTGGACTGGGGAAACCGCGACTACGATGTGAACCTGGTACTCGCCGACAAAGCATGGGACGAAGAAGGCCAGCTCTGGTTCAACCCGTTCAACTTCGATGGTTTCATGGGCGACAGGATTCTCACCAACTGGCAGTACAAGCCTTACATGGATGTGAGAGCGAGAAAGTATCGCTTCAGAATCCTCAATGGATCCGTCTCGCGTTACATGAAGATCGCTCTGGTCAAACAAGACGGAACTCCAGTTCCTTTCCATATGATCTGTAATGATGGAAACGTAATGGAGCACGCCGTGGCCTTCGATGGCACGCTTGGAACTGAAGTGGGAGTCTTGCCCACCCAGTCGATTGCAGAGCGTTATGACATCGTCATTGATTTCAGCAATTTCGTTGAAGGAGATGTACTTCACTTCGTGAACTTGCTCGAACACAAGGGAGGAAGAAGGCCAGAGCAGGCGATTCCTCTCCAGGATGTCATCTCAGGAGCCTATCAAGCGATCGATGCTGGCGATCAGTGGATCGACGGAGATCCTTGTGTCGGTAAGTTCCTTGAGTTCCGAGTAACGAGCTATGATGGCGAAGACCTGAGTATGAATCCCCAGGACTATGTCGTCGGTGGCAAGAAGATGATCCCACTGAGGCAGCCGCTTCAGGAGGAAATTGACAATGCGATCCACCGTACCTTCACATTCGGAAGAAGTTCAGGTACCGATGGTGCCCCGTGGACAATGAAGACCGATGGTGGAGCAGGGCTGACGGCAGATCCACGGCGATTGAGTGCCGCTCCAAGCCAGGGCCATCTCGAAATCTGGCACATCGAAAATGGTGGAAATGGCTGGAGCCATCCAGTTCACATTCACTTCGAAGAAGGCATCATTCTCAGCAGGGGTGGAGAAGCTCCGCCAGAGTGGGAACGCTGGGCCAGGAAAGATGTGTATCGAATTGGCCGAATGCCCGATAGCACAAGTAGCGTGGAGATCGCACTCCGATTTCGTGAGTTCGCTGGCAGTTACATGGAACACTGCCATAACACGCAGCATGAGGACCACGCAATGCTCGCCAGGTGGGACATCGAACACCCAGGTCAGGTGTTACTGATGCCCACTCCATTGCCCACATACGAGGGAGTGGAGTATGTCGACACGGTAGCACTCTCCACTTTCCGGACCGGAGATGGATTCGGACCACAGGTACTCGGATTCACCGGCGTCGGTGGGGAGAATCTCGGATCTGGCGACGACTCGGGAGACATCAGTGGTCATGGGCCTGGTGTCGGAGGCGGTCCACCTCCCGGCAATCCTTTCGACGACGATGACGACGATGACGACGATGATGACGACGATGATGACGACGATGATGACGACGATGATGACGACGATGATGACGACGATGATGACGACGATGCGACAACGACGACGATGATGGTGAGTTCACCTTCCTCGAGTTCTTCCTCGAGAGTCCCCTCCACACCTCCTCCTCCGGAGGCTCCATCGATGATTCCGAAATCGTCATCGATCGTTTCGAGAACGGATTTTACATCGAGGCAGAAACTGCCGGGCTCGAGCCCGGGTTCACCTACACCGTCTGGGCGGGGGTTTTCAACGATCCCGACGAGTGTGATGGCGACTGCGATATCACCGATTTTACCGTCGATAGCTGGTCGATCCTGTGGACGGGAGTCGGGCTCATCGCTGATGAGGATGGCGAGATTGAGTTTTCCGCCCTGGTCATCGAGAACGAGCCTGCCGGTGAAGTCCCCGTTGGTCCCGGCTTCACCGATGCGGAAAATGCCGAGATTCGCATCTTCATACGAAGCCACGGCCCCGCGGCATTCGACGATCCGGAACTCCTCGAAGCCCAGCTCAGCACGCTGATGGGCGGCTGCGATGAATTCGGCTGCGGCGTGCCGCAGTACGCGGTGCTTCGTGGAGGGGAGACATCTGACGACGACGACGATGATGACGATGACGACGACGACGACGACGACGATGACGACGACGAAGAGGAAGACGATGACAACTAAAACTAAGGATAATTACCCAACTCAAGGGGGCCTCAACGCCCTGTTGCTCGGCTTGTTAGCCGTATTTGTGCTCTGTGCTGGCCCGGTGGTGATCGCTGAAGGAGACCCATCGAGTGATCCCCGGCTTTCCGGGAACCGGTGGGGAGGTCAGTACTTTCCAAATGTGGAGCTGAAAACTCACACGGGCGAGACGGTGAGATTCTTTGACGATCTCATCAAGGACAAGGTCGTGGTGATCAACTTCATCTACACCGAGTGTCCGGATGCTTGCCCACTGGAGACGGCACGGCTGACAGAGGTCTATGAGATTCTTGGTGATCGAGTGGGAGACGATGTGTTCTTCTATTCGATCAGCATCGACCCGGAGACGGATACTCCAGAGGTTCTTGCTGAGTATGCAAATCGCTATCAAACCGGTCCAGGTTGGTTATTCCTGACCGGAGTGAGCGAAGAGATTGAACTGTTACGTCGCAAACTCGGACTGTACATCGATGAGGTCAACAAGGATCCTACCGACCACAATCTGAGCATGATCATCGGGAATCAGAGATCCGGTCGTTGGATGAAAAGATCCCCTTTCGAGAACCCATACATTCTTGCCAATGAAATAGGGTCCTGGTTGCATAACTACAAGAAGAACACGAACCAGAATCTCAACAGGTATGACGGAGAAATCCCTGAGCTTCGGACCTTGACTCAGGGAGAGAGTCTATTTCGTACCCGATGTTCGGCCTGCCACAATATTGGTCAGGGGGATGGCTTGAAACGAACGGGCCCGAATCTGCTGGAAGTCACTGAACGAAGGGAAGCGGAGTGGCTCAGACGCTGGATCCAGCAACCCGATGTGATGTTACAGGAGGAGGACCCGATCGCCATGGCGCTGTTCGCAGCATACAAGCAGGCTCTGATGCCGAACCTGCAACTCAATGATCATGAAGTTTCAAGTGTGATCGAATACATGAAGGTGGAAAGTCGCAGGGTCTCAAAGATGGAGTCTGTAGAGGCCTTGATGGCCCAGAAAGACGCAGAGGTCCCTGATTGTTGTCAGAAGAACAAGAATGCCGTTTTTGATGGGGGTATGGATACCGACGACAGCGGCAAGCAGGAGGATGCATTGGCATTGGTAGATCTTCCCCCGGTTTCTGATCCGGGCGAAACGGATGACATCGCTGTCATGAGAAGTTTGCCCAGGTCGATGTCACTGGCCCTCGGCTGTGCTTTCGGCTTCATGGCGTTCGTAGTTCATCGGAGGAAAGTCTGAACTTGGTGGATTGAGTTTCTGTCGTGATAATTGCATCGATGGAGTGGATGGGCCTGACCGCTGCTGCGGCCAGGCTCATTTTCTGCCTGGAAACAGAGCATCTTCCAGATCGAACCCCGTTCGATGCTGTATCGGTGGGCTCCATGCAAGCCGTTGGAGTTCGCTGATTGAAAAGACCTGCTCAGGGACAGGCGTTGAAACTGGCGCAACCGAGCACCGGGGTTCCGGGGTCATTGCCACAATCGGGAAAGGGGGCAGGAGGTGCAGGCCCCATTCCATTGATGTAGTTGAGCAGGTACAGCGCATCCGCAAGATCGATTCCGAGATCGCCGTTGGCATCGGCGGCCTCCATGCACGGGGGGATCGATCCCTGGTTGAACAGATAGGCGAGACTGAAGATGGGATCGGCTATGTTGATGTTTCCGTCGCCATTGCTATCGCCGCGCAGGTAGTCTCCATCGAATATGGCAAAGCAATTCAATGCAGGCGAGTAGGACTGCCCACCGACAACGATTATCGTCTCGGCCACGGAGCAACTACCCGTACTGCAGGGGGGGATGTTGCAGAAACACAGTTCACTCTCGATCGCCTGGGATCCGATCAGGTTGTAGCGGATCTGAAACATCTGCGGATAGGATCCGATGGGGATCGTATCGCTGCCGCCGAAGGAACTGAACACGACGCCGTAGACGATACCCCCGTATGAATCGATGTAGGGAAATACCAGTCCCGGTCCAGTGCCGCCGTTGAGTGCCTGCAGGGGGGGGCCGCACAGGATGGCATCCGGAGTCAGCAGGCTCGAATCGTGGCAGACATCGATGTTGAAGCCCTGCATGTCACCACCATTATTTTCGATGGCAACATCGACCAGCAGCTGGTTCTCGGCAGCATCGAAGGTGGATGTCAAGCTGAGGATGAAATCGCTGCCACTCTGCGCAGCGCAAGGCAATCCAGACGATAACACCAGCATGCAGATGGCTACTCTCAACACCACTCTTCTCCTGTTCTCGCCAGCCACTTCATGGACAGACGCCAAAAAGTTCGCACTCCAGAAGGTCGTCAGTGGGATCGCTGCCGCATTCGATGAACGGTTCCGGTGGTGGGGCCTGGCCGCCAAAGAGGTAGTCGAGCAGATAGATGGCGTCAGCGATGTTGATGGATCCGTCGTCGTTGCTGTCGGCTGCGTTGTCACACTGGATCGATCCACCGGTGAAGAGGAAATCGAGCGTCACCACGGCATCGCCGATATCGACCCCTCCATCGACGCTGGCATCGCCGCGCAGGAAGGGTGTTTCCTCGCACTCGTCGGGGATTCCGGTTGAATCGGTATCTTCACTGGTTCCCGATGCCAGGTCGCATCCGTCGAGGATGCCATTTCGATTGCAATCGGGCTCTCCGGCAGCCAGCTGGCAGCCATCGGGGACCCCGTCTAGGTCGCAATCGGAATCGATGCCGCCTGCGATGTCGCACTCGTCCGGGATCTCATTGGCGTTGCAATCGGCACTGGTTGCCGCCAGCAGGTCACATTCATCGAGCACATCATTGCCGTTGCAGTCCGGCTCTCCGGCGTCGAGCTGGCACCCGTCGGGAACCCCATCGTTATCGCAGTCCGGGGCCCCTGCATCGATGTCACAGGAGTCGATGATCTGGTTCTGGTTGCAGTCGGCAGCGGTGCCATCTTCGATCTGACAGCTGTCGATGGCTCCATCGACGTTGCAGTCAAAGCCTCCAGTGGCGAGGTCGCATCCATCGAGGATGCCGTTTTGATTGCAGTCGGGTTCTCCGGCGGCCAGCTGGCAGCCATCGGGTACCAGGTCGAGATCGCAATCGGTATCGAGGCCACTGGCGATGTCGCAGTCGTCAGGCACGTCGTTCTGGTCACAGTCCTGTGCGAATCCGTTGAGGATCTCGCAATCGTCCAGGATTCCGTTGAGGTTGCAATCGAGGCTGGTGCCGTTGTTGAAGTCGCACTCGTCTGGAATGCCGTTGCCGTTGCAATCGAACACCGATCCCGCCTTGCAACTGTCGGGTACACCGTCGAGGTCGCAGTCGAACTCGGTGCCGGCGGCGATATCACACTCATCGGGGAGACCGTTGAAGTTGCAGTCGGGAGCCCCGGCTGCGAGGTCACAAGCATCGGTCAGGCCGTTTCCATCGCAATCATTCGCAGTGCCAGCGGCCAGCTCGCAGGCATCGATTTCACCGTTGCCATCGCAGTCGATGCTGGGATCGTCCAGTTCGCAACTGTCGGGAATGCCGCTCAGGTCACAGTCGACGGCGAGTCCGTTGGCAATCTCGCACGGGTCACCGATTCCGTTCAGGTTGCAATCGGGGCCGCCGGTGCCGTCGTTGAGGTAGACACGGTCTGCCTGTCCGCCGGTGTTGCCGACATAGGCGTCGAGATACCCGTTGCCATTGAGGTCGCCGAGCGCCACTGACAGGCTCCAGGAAGAACCGAGATTCTGGCCACTATCGACGAGAAAGCCACTCCCGTCGTTGAGGTAGACGAGGTTGGGTTGATTTATCCTGTTGGCGACAAACGCGTCCAGGTCGCCGTCCTCATCGAGATCGCCGAGGGCGACACCATGGCTCTGCGCCATGCCGGCGGACCCGAGTCCCTGGCCGCTGTCGGTGAAGTTGCCCTCGATGCCGCCCTGCAGGCCGCCGTCATTGAAGTAGATGCGATCGAACTGGTCGTTGGTGTTGCCGACGAAGGCATCGAGATCGCCGTCTCCATCCAGATCTCCAAGATCGACCGAGAAACTGATCGACGCCCCCAGTGCCTGGCCGCTGTTGCTGAAGGTGCCGGGGATTCCTCCCTGGCTACCACCGTTATTGGTGAAGACCCGGTTGGCTGCTCCGGAGTTGGCGATGAAGGCGTCGAGATCGCCATCACCGTCGAGATCACCGAGCGCCACCGAAACACTGTCGGAGTTGCCGAGCAATTGACTGCTGTCGGTGAAACCTCCATTGCCATCGTTGATGTAGATGCGGTTGGGCTGACTGCTGACATTGGCGACGAAGGCGTCGAGATCTCCATCTCCATCCAGGTCGCCCAGTTTGATGCCATAACTGAAGGAGTTGCCCAGCGCCTGGCCGGTATCACCGAAGGTGCCCACAACTCCGCCTTGCATGCCACCGAGGTTGCGGTAGATGCGATTGGGCTCGGCAGAACAGGCGACCACGGCATCCAGATCGCCGTCGCCATCGATGTCTCCCAGCGCCACGCAGGTGCCGTTGATGAATCCGATCACCTGGCCACTGTCGCTGAAGGTACCGCTGCCATCGTTCGTGAAGATCAGGTTGGGTTGGTTCGAGTTGGTGACGACGAAGGCGTCGAGATCGCCATCGAGGTCGAGGTCGCCGAGTGCCACCGAGACGCCCTGGAGTGACCCCAGTTGCTGGCCGCTATCCTCGAGGGTGCCATTTCCGGCACAGGGACCGCCCTGTGCCACGACCGGAACCGTCAACGCCAGCAGCAGCATGGCGACGATGACAGACATCGGGGACCGAGGCATATGAAGTCGCATCGACACACTCCTTGAAAATAATGGCGGACAGCACCCTCAAGTATCCCCCCTGGAGGTCCGGTGCGGTAGCACTGATCTGCGTTGCACAGCGGGCCGTCGGGGCGATCCTGGACCATCTCTCTGAAATTTCTGGAAGCGGTCGCCGCCAGGGCTCTTGGCACCGACAACGGATGCGAAATAGGCAGGAGATTCAGCCGACAGGATCGTTCAAGACAAAGCGGCCCCGGAGTGAGGAGTCACTCCGGGGCCGCTGGTCACTTCACAGTGCGACGGTCAGTCGTCGCACTCTCGCTCACGGGTAGAAGATCTGCAGGATCTCCGCACCGATGATGTCCCCGTTTTCATCAGAGAGTTCGATGAGCAGTTCCTGAGGCAGGTCGGGGAAGGTCCCCGCGAACAGGTTCTGGAAATCGAGCACGGCTCCGCCCGGCAGGATCGGATTGGTGCTGGTGAAAAAGCGAACGCCGATGGGATTGCCGACACCATCGAACAGTACCTCGACACTCCAGCCAGTCGGCAGCGTTGCTCCCACAAAATCGACGAAGTTCCACTGCGGGGTCTGTGAAGCGTAGATGATCTCGAGGTCGTAGACCGGTGGCGCCTGAGCAGCAGCGTTCAACGGTTGAGTCTGAAGGCCGACATTGAACTCGAATCCCAGGTCTCCGCCGCCGAGATCGGTGCCAGTAACGGTGCCGTAGAACCAGTCATGGATGACACAGACCACGCACTTGAGAACCTGAACCCGGATGCCTGGATCGATCAGCCGGATCACCACGGTGTAGCAGTAGGTGCAGGGGGGCCCGTCTATCGTTCCCGAGTAGAAGATATCAAAGGGCGAGAACGAAGCACCGGGGGTATTGACCAGGGGTGTCGGCATTCCGGTGCCCAGGCCAGGATTGGTCGGAAGCACGTTGCCCAGATGATCCTGGACGATCAGCAATGCACCGGTGGTGTCGGGGCAGTCTACTCCCAGTGGTCCGATCTTGCGCAGGATCTGGTATTGCTGGGGGTCTCCGCCGAGTACCGAAACGCCGGGTCCTATCCGCAGCCGACCGAAGCCTCCGTGGTAGATGGTCGGTTCTTCCAGGCAATCCCACCAGAAGTAGGGTCCGAGGGCGCCTTCGCAATCCTCGATGACCACAACAACATCCGATGCTCCAGAGTCGCCAGCCAAATTGGTTACGACGCAGCGAGGAATGTAAACCCCGGGAAGTGCAAAGGCGAACTGTGCCTCGAGTGTCGTTGAATCCTCGATGCCATCTCCATCAAAATCCCATGAGATCGTATCGATGAGGCTGGCAGGGCTATCGACCAGGCAGTGGAAGTTGATCACCGTACCGGCCGATGCGTGCACTGCATCGGCGAATGCCCCGACGCCGATTCCCGGACCACCCATGATTCCTGCACTGACGACCGAGACCTCTGCTTCAGAGGCTGGGTTGCCATCATTGTCGGTGATACGGACCCGGACGCGATTCTGTCCGAGGGGAAAGGTGGAACTGACTTCTCTTCCGGTAGCATCGGTGAAGATGCCATCGTCATTGAAGTCCCATGCGATGCTGGTCACGGCTCCACCGTCGATGTCTGATCCGATCGCCTTGAATTCGATGGGCGTAGTGGGATCGGTCGCCAGCGTGCCACCAGGAACGAGGATCATCGCCGATGGGGGATCATCGGGGTACGGTTCTGTACACAGGACGATGACCACCGTTGCATCGCTGGTCATCCCTACAGTGTCCGTGACCCTTACGCGGCAGGTGAACTCGCCGTTACTCGAGTAGATGTTTGTCGCAGTTCCAGATGCACCCGTCTGATCAAAAGTGCCGTCGTCGGTGAAATCGAAGGCGAAACTCGCGACAGGAGAACCGATCGCATCCTCTGCTTCGGCGCAGAAGGTCACTTCACCATCGGCTCGAAGGTGCAATGTGAAGGCTCGAACCACAACCGCCGGCGCACCTGCAGGTCCCGAGATTCCGATGACCATCACCGATGCCGTGGCATCGGAGGAATTTCCCTCATCATCGGTGACCCGTAATCGTACGGTGTAGGTCCCCGGTGTCGCGTAAGTGGTCGAGGGGTTCTGAGCGATCGAATCGAAGGTACCGTCGTCTTCGAAATCCCAGTCGTAACTGAGCGTTCCGCCGTCGACATCGCTGCCTTGACCGAACATCGTCAGCGGAGCGCCTGAGGCCACCACCGCCCGATCGATCCAGATTTGCGCTGCCGGAAATCCTTCTCCGAGAATGATGACGCTGAGACTGGAACCACCACCGCAGCCGGGGATGGCGATGAAGGTGCCGAGCATTGCGATCAGCACCAGGGTGAAGGCGACTCGCGTCCAGGAATGATCCGGAGAGATTCGCCAGGTTTCTCGCCGGGTCGAGGAGGTGTGATGTGGATTGGAGTGTTCCATCTGGTCACATCCTTTCAACATGGCGGAGCGTTGGAAAAAATGTGGAGCGAATACCGACTTCACTCCTTGAGCCTTGATCCGGCAGACCCGGCGAGTCGGACCGGAGAACCCGGCGAGTTATCCACATCATGAATGAACAGGCGGATGCGACTGTTCTGGAGGGTTAGATCAGGACAAGCGGCGCGATAACGTTCAGGGACAGGCTCCAAAACTCACGCACCCCAGCATGTCAGCGGTCGGATCCACACCGCAATCCGGGAAAGGAGCATCGGGAACGTCACCGCCGCTGAAGAGATAGGCGAGCAGCCGGATGGGGTCGGCGAGATTGACGGAGCCATCGTCATTGACATCGCTGGCATCGGCACAGGTCCCCGCCGGGCCACCGCTGAAGAGCTGAGTGAGCAGGAACAGCGCATCGGCGATGTTGACAGAAATATCTCCATTGATTTCTCCGCGCAGGAACAGACCATCCGAGAAGAAGATCTGAGCCGGGATCATCGTCGGGATGATGGCGATCCCTGTCGTTTCGATGACCATCGTTGTCGAGTAAGCGTTATCGCCGGTAAATACGATGTCACAGAACTCGATGGTGGTATCGGTGCCTGAGGCGCCGAGAGCGATGTATTCGATCAGCACCAGCTCGTGGTCGCTGGAGATCGGCAACTCATTGAGACCGGGAAAACTCACGATGACTCCCTGCCGAACTCCCTCGCCCGGGAAGAAGAAGGTCTGGGAGAAATCGGCGGGGGAGCCGCCGTTGGCAGTGGGACGATATCGATGTTGGCGTCATGACAGATCACGACGCTCCAGCCGGCAAGATCTCCGGCGGGGTTATCCAGCAGTGCTCGTGCCGGAAAGGTCGAGCCTGTCTGGACCGCATCGACAGTGTCCAGATGCAGGGTGAATCCCGGATTCTGTGCGGTGGATACCGTCGTGAAACCGAGCAACACGATCAGTACAGCGGGCAGCAATGTGATGGAGAGCAGGGAACCTTGCCGATGAATCACCATGGGCCACCTTCCCGAGGTCTGTGACCATCATACATCCGAAGTGAATCGAGTCACAGTTGGTGGCACCAGACTCATCGAGACGGTATTCGGCAGTTGTCATCCGTCGCCTGGAAGCGGATTACTTGTCTTTGCGCGCTTTTCGCCGGGCTCGTTCCTGCTGGATCGCCTGCCACACCTTCGCCTCATTGAGCCACGCCTTGCCGCGACAGCCCTTCATGTTCAACTTCTCAAGCGACACCAATCCGCCCAGCGACGCCAACCTGGCGTCGGTGAAATTGGGTCACAAGAGCCGCAGCCGCAAACTTTTGATCTGCTCGAGTTTTCCCAGTTCGACAAACTTCTCATCGCTGAGGAACGGATCTCCGCGAAAATCCAGCCGTTTCAGTTTCTTGAACTCTCGCAACAGTCGGATCGACTCGATGGGCATCCGGTTGCCCGGATGATCGAGAAGCAAATCGGCCAGCTCGGGCACGCGTTTCAATACCACCACAAGGGTTTCGTGATCGCGCAGCACCACCTTGAGCCGCGTGGTGTTCGCATCCAGTTTGAGCGCCTCGGCGACCGTCTCGACCACCACCAGCGGCGGCAGCGGATCATCGGCGAGGCTCATCGCATTCATCGAGAGAACTGCTGCGATGACCGAGCCCAGCAGCACAGATTTGAGTTTCAATTCAGTGATGACACCCAGCAAGGCGGACCTCCCTCGGG
>JYMV01048605.1_pt1 | contig 13814 bp, 11 predicted proteins | sample 338911 | NCBI WGS metagenome assembly JYMV01 (sample SAMN03354496, study PRJNA234377) | hydrothermal vent metagenome | biome: Deep sea; feature: Hydrothermal plumes at the Eastern Lau Spreading Center, Western Pacific Ocean; material: Seawater | place: Tonga | collected 2009 | depth 2000 m m
TTAACACGAAGAGATCATATCCTTGATACGCGATGCTGATACCGCTGATATGCAAGTTTGCCTAGGCAGGCTAACGCTTCCAAATCCAATCATGGTTGCTTCAGGCACCTTTGGCTACGCGCGTGAGATGGAGCAAATTGTCGATCTTTCACGCCTCGGTGGAATTGTTCCCAAAACTATCACGTCGCAGATGCGCAAGGGAAATATTCCTTGGCGAACCATCGAGACATCCTCGGGGTTGCTGAACTCAATAGGGCTCGACAACGACGGCCTCGACGCGTTTATCGAGAATCACTTGCCGTATCTTGTCAGCTTAGACGCACCAGTGATTGTCAGTATTGCCGGAGAAAATCAAGCGGATTACGTCGGCATCGCAAACCGTTTGGATGCCTGTGGTGGTGTTGCGGCACTGGAGCTTAACATCTCCTGCCCGAATGTTGCGCACGGTGTCGATTTTGGCAGTAACCCTGAGTTGTGTGAACAAGTTGTCCGGGATGTCCGTGAAAATTGTACCTTACCAGTTATCACCAAGCTTACGCCAAACGTTACGAACATTGTTGAACTCGCAGCTGCCGCTGCAGCTGGTGGCACCGATGCAGTCTGCCTGACCAACACCTTATTAGGTATGGCCGTCGACTGGAGAAAACAGCGACCACTACTCGGCAATAATGTCGGCGGATTGAGCGGTCCTGCTATCAAGCCTGTATCACTGCGGTGCGTATACCAAGTAGCACAGGCGGTCGACATTCCAATTGTTGGGGTTGGCGGAATCGCCAACATCGATGACTGCATGGAGTTTTTCGTGGCTGGCGCCTCAGCGATACAAATCGGGACTGCTAACTATTACGACCCAACAATCACGATGAAGATACTAGACGAACTACCGGCCGCGATCGCTGAGCTCGGCACCAATAAATTCGCCAATATCCCAGGAACGATCAAACCGAACTAGATTCAAGAAAACCACGAAAACAAACTTCAATACGACTATAGAAGCATCCATAAAGGGACATCATGCGAGTACTGTCTGGCATCCAACCAACCGGCCGTTTTCACTGGGGGAATTACTTCGGTGCAATTCGTCAATATATCCAGTTACAGCACGAGGACGAAGCGTTTTATTTCATCGCCAACCTACATGCATTAACAACGATCCGTGACGCTCAACAGCTCAACCAACTTACACTCGATGCCGCTCTGGACCTACTGGCACTGGGACTCGATCCCGATGCGGCAACGTTATTCCTGCAATCGGACATCCCTGAGATATCCGAGTTGACGTGGATTTTGATGACCGGCACACCGATGGGGTTACTTGAACGCTGCCATGCATTCAAGGAAAAGAAAGCCAGGGGCGTCTCCGCGGACGCCGGACTATTCACCTACCCTGTGCTCATGGCCGCAGATATTCTGGGGTACGATTCCAATTGTGTTCCTGTTGGACAAGACCAAGTGCAGCATATTGAAGTCGCCCGAGATATTGCTCGCAGTTTCAATCATCACTACGGCGACTGCTTCGTGCAACCTGAAGCCAGTCTGCTAGATTCTTCCGCCAAGGTACCTGGCACCGATGGCGAGAAAATGTCAAAGAGCTACGACAACATCATTCCCGTTTTCGCAGAAGAGCAGGCGCTCAACAAACAAATCATGCGGATCTCGACAGACTCGCGTGCGATGGAAGACGCCAAAGAACCCGAGACTGACCACCTGTATCAACTGTTTTGCCTCTTTGGTAAAGCGGAGCAGCAACAGGAAATGGCCGCCATGTATCGCCAAGGTGGATTTGGATACGGTGATATCAAAAAACAGCTTGCCGCAGCCGCCGAGGCCTATTTTGGCCCCGCTCGCGAACGCCGAAAAAAGTTGACACAGGACTCTAGCTATGTCCAAGACGTTCTGACAGCGGGTGCGACGAAAGCTCGCTTGAAAGCAGCCGAAGTACTCGATCGAGTCCAGCATGCGACGGGGTTAGTGCGATGAATGTACTTGGACTAGGAACCGATATTATCGAATGCCTGCGTATTGCGAAGATGATCGAGAAGCATGGCGAGCTGTTTTTGCAGCGTGTTTACACCGAACATGAAGTGGGTTATTGCAGCAGTCGCAAGGCCGCCAACCAACACTACGCTGGCCGCTGGGCAGCCAAAGAAGCGGTTCTCAAAGCGATGGGAACCGGCTGGTCTCGCGGAATCCGCTGGCGCGACATCGAAGTGAAAGTTGAACTCGGTGGAAAACCGAATGTACATATTCACGGCACCGCGAAAGAGGTCTGTAACGAACTGGGTATCACCGACATGCTCATCTCGATTTCCCATTGCCGCTCACACGCCACCGCTACGGCTATCGCCGTCGGTGAAGATTGATATCTGTGCACTATTGCTAGGAAACTCCATCCCGAACTAGCACTGTCTTGGCCGAGCCCGACCTTTATGCGGTGGAATCAGGTTCACCGGCGGCTGCGAAATCATCTTCTAACGTTTCCGGTAGATAGCCAGCTTCAACAACTTCGCCTGCAACCGTTCGCATGATCGGCGGTGGATTTTCAGCTTCGTGGTTATCCAACGCTGCCGCCCACTTGTTGCGCACGTCTTCCTCAAGCTTCTTCCAAGCACCACGTCCGCGGCACTTAGGAAACTTGGCGCAACCGAGCCAGGGACCACGAGCGCCATTCCGCAGGTTGAGATGCGAATCGCATTTATTGCATTCGATATCGGTCGCTAGTGGTGGCGTTTTCGGAGGCGCGACACCTCCATTCTTTTTGTCGAGATTGACGACGCCTTTGCAATCAGGGTATTTGCCACAACTCAAGAACAAACCAAACCGGCTCTTGCGTTTTTCCATCGGGTCATTACATATCGGACAAGCGATATTGGTCATTTCCGGATTAATAGGACGGCCTTCATGGTCGATCGGCGCTGCGTATTTACAACCAACTTCCATCGCGTCGGCAATCGTGACAATACGTGCTTTATCCTCATCCTTCAATTTGGAATATGTCGTCTTCTGCTCACACCCAAAACAAGTAAGGAAGGGGCGAGAACGGGCCGTTTTTCCTTTATTGACTCCCATCTCAGCCAGCCCACAACCAATGCAAGGGATGTCAATCTTTACCGGTGGCACTCTAAAACCAGTACAACTCAGGAACCGTCCGTTACGACCAAACCGGTATTCTGTGCGTTTTCCACAGTCGGGACACTTATATTCTTCCGGCGCCAGTTCTGTTTCCGCTTTCGCGTGCGTCATGTTCTCATGAGCGGTATCCAAATCTTTACGGAATTCGCTATAGAATTCGTGCATGAACGCCTTCCAATCGCAACTACCGTCTTCGATCAAGTCCAGTTGCGATTCCATCCATTTGGTGTAACCCAGATCCATGATACCGGGAAAACCTTGAATTAGCTTTTCAGTCACCACTTCGCCCAAGTCAGTTGCAAAGAAACGATTGCCTCGTTTTTCCACATAATTCCGATCCTGGATTGTGCGAATGATCGCGGCGTAGGTACTAGGACGCCCGATCTCTTCAGACTCCAGTTTTTTGACGAGTGAACCTTCATTAAACCGGGATGGTGGAGCTGACAACTTTTGTCGCGGGTCGATCGAAAATGGGGCCATCTCCATACCCTGAGTCAACGCTGGTAACGTCTGTTCATCACTAGCAGTGGGAACGCCCGTCGCTTTGTAAAACCCATCAAATTCGAGAATGCGACCGGTGACTTTGAGAACTGCGGCGGTGTCTTTATCCGACCGTTTTAGTTGTACGGTCGTAACTTTCCAGCGAGCATTGGTCATTTGACAACCATTAAAGCGGTTGTAGATCAAACGGTAGAGTTTCAACTGTTCTTCGTCGAGCGAACTGGCTACTTTTTCGGGAGTGAGGTGCATGTAGGTCGGGCGGATAGCTTCGTGAGCTTCCTGTGCGTTCTTGTTGGAAGAACCATAGTAATTAGGTTTCTCCGGTAAATACTCAGGTCCACACGTATTCGTGATATGCTCACGAACTCGAGAAATCGCTTCCTTCGAGATCGCGGTTGAATCGGTACGCATGTAAGTGATCAACCCAACGTGACCTTCGCCGGGAATATTTAAACCTTCATAGAGCTTCTGTGCAATCCGCATCGTGCGACTCGCCGTGAAACCATGGACGTTCGACGCCGTGACTTGCAGTGTGCTCGTAATAAAGGGAGCGTCTGGTTTTTTGGTTGTTGGCTTAGTTTCAATCGCATCGACTTCGTAGCGAGCGGCAGGATCGATGTCACCGCATACTTGGCGTTTGAATTTGGCAGGACCTTTTCCGTCCGGGTCTGCTGTCGTCTCGACTCGCACATTGACCATTCCGACTGCTTCGGAAACCGCTGTTATCTCGGCGGACAGATCCTGAGGGTCGTCAGACGCGCAAGTCACTGAAAACTTCTCGCCCCCAATGCTCAACAACTCGGTCTTGAGACTAGCGTGTTGTGCAAGCCAAGCATTTTGCCGTTTCTTGGTAGGCGCCTTTTCTTTTTCATCTAGCGTGGCCATAAAATCTGCCCAAGTCGTCATCAGTCCTTCTGCTTGAGATGGATCCATTGCTAAGTTCGCGGTTAGTTGCCAAGATTCATCGGGAACATGAGCGCGTATTTCTATTTCACGGTCAACAATCAAGCGAACTGCGACACTTTGCACTCGCCCAGCACTCAGCTTTCCGGCAACCTTACGCCACAACAACGGCGACACTTGGTATCCCACAATGCGATCCAGAAAACGGCGAGCCTGCTGAGCATTCACTTTCGCCATATCAATGGTACCGGGATTTTCGAACGCTTCTAGAATTGCGCTTTTGGTAATCTCGTTGAAGACAACACGCCGCAATTTGCTGTCGTCAGCCTGCATCGCTTCGGCCAACAACCATGCGATTGCCTCGCCCTCACGGTCAAGGTCAGTCGCCATCCAAATCGTATCCGCTTCTTTGCCCGCCTTCTTTAGTTTGGCGAGTTGTTTGTTCTTACCCTTAATCGTTACGTATGTAGGCTTGAAATCATTGTCCAAGTCTAATCCGGGGACGGGCGCCTTCACCCCTTTAGGGTTACGTGGTGGCAGGTCCACCACGTGCCCGATGCTCGCTTCAACTACATAATCATCACCTAAGAAACGAGAGATCGTTTTGACCTTCGCTGGTGATTCTACGATAACAAGATGCTTACCCATGGCCGATAATCTATGCTCTGAACTATGTGGACTATTTGTGCGATGTACGATTATTTGAAATTACTTTGCGGTCTTACAATAACCACGCTTCTATATGTACGCAATTGCCTGGACGAAGCGTTGAGAAAGATTTTCTCGCCGTGGGGACACCGGCAACAAACCAATTGCTGATGTATCGTTGGCTACTTGCGTTAAAACTGGGTTTGATAGTAGTATCTGCATGTTTGACTGATTTTCTTGAGCCCAGCATGGTGAATTCTACAGCTGTTGTCCAATACCAAGGCGGCATAATTACAACCACTGGAACCCCCAAAATGTCGGTAACCCCACTAACCACAGTGCTAACATTGCCGGTATACTGTGAATTAATTGCGTCAGCATTGGGGTTTGAATAAACAATAAAAACCCGTAAAATACCATGTTACGGCATTAACGGCAGCTACTTTACTCCCAGACACAGTGCATTCCGCCCTCCCTCTTTGCTGAACAATTAATACCATATTTTTCAATCCGTCAAGTCAAAATCCAAATTTTTCCGTCTCAGGAATGACACACCATGGCAAAATCCAAGCGTCCAAATCGAGTTTACGGCCGAAATAAAGGCGATCAACTAGACAAAATAAAAAAGGATCAAGACCAGCAACGTCAAGATCGCATTGACGCACAAAAGAAGGCTGGGACTTTTGAAGGTCCTTCGATGTTTGCGATTGTAACAAAACACAAAACAATTGCATATTCGCTGCTCACAGTGATTGCCGTGGGAGCATTTGTCATAGGTCCCGCGTATTACGCAGCCGTCCAAGGCGGTCCCAATCAAGGCGAATTCCGGGGCGATGGTTTCCCCTTAGCAAAATGGACGACCGCTAACGGCGATGTTTCAGTTACCGACACCGAGGCGATCAACCTGCAAAATCGTTCGCAGGACCTGCAACAGTTTATTGCAACACTGTCTCAAAATGCTTTCCGTAATAACCAAAGTGGCGATTTCGCCGGAATCGATCCTTTAGCTATCGGCTTTCAACCAATCCATCCGGTAGACCTAACCTTTCTTTCGAGTATTGCTAATCAATACAACATGGGCGTGTCCACCGAGCAAGCAGACGCGTACCTGAAAAACATCTCACAAAAAAACACCCCCGAGCAAGTACAGGCGGCTCAGGATTCCACTATCGGAGATTCGGCATCAAAACGGCGGATTCTTGAATTGCTGGCAAAGATCATTTCTGCTAGGCGACTGGCGCAAATGGGCGTACTTGGCGTTCCCCAAGCTCCTTCAATTTCCGACCGCTGGGCAAGCTACAAACTCCTCACTGATCAGCATCAATTTGAGATCCTGACCGTTGCGGTTGATGCCTCATCCGTCACTGGCGAACCAAATTCAGAAAAACTTAAAGAAATGCTCGCCGCCGGACGCGAACATCTCGCCGATGATTCGGGCCTCGCGCCAACATTCGGCACTCAAATCGACGACGCGGTCTATCGCAGTGGCGGCGCTCGTACACCTACCAAATATCAATATCAATTCCTAGCTATTAACCATGACGCCTTTGAAGTCCTAGCTACCAAACAGATTGAAGACCACATTGCAGTTAACGAAGATGTGTTGCTCGAGTACTACAACAAAAACATCGAAACCTATCCCGCGCCCGAAAAAACTCTCGACGACATCAACGCACAGGCTGACGGTGAATCTAACGAGGGCGCTGAAACCGCAGACGACAAAGAAGATGCTGCCGCAGATCAAGAGGAGGCCAGTGACGAAGCCGAATCAAAAAACGATGCACAAGACGAGTCTCCGAAAGAAAGCACCGCTGAACCCGCGAAAACCGCTGTTGAGCCAGAATCCGCAGACGGTTGCCTGACTCAGGATGCGGCCGACGAATCCACTGAACCCCCTGCAGCTAGCGAGAACCCGACCGCGGACACCCCTGTGGAAAGTGACGAGTCCGCAGATGAGCCTGAAAAGCCCGAAGATCTCTCGGGATTGGACACGCCTATTCCGCTGGAACCAAACGTGGATCCGGCCAGTTTGGTAGATCCCAATGCTCCGCCAGAGCCAGCTCCATTTATCGCTCAACCTTTCGCAGAAGCCCGTGACAAAGTGCGAGAAGATTACATTCGGACGAACGTACCAACTCGAGTTCACGCGTTGATTGATGTTGAATTGGAAGCTGTTAAATTAGCGGTTGCTGCCTATGCTGATTCTAAATATGGCGACACCGCCAAAACCAACTTCGAAACAGTCTATGACGCTATTAACAAATCCCAAACTACCGTCGGTAGCGGTTTCGTCGAGGCCGCAGACAAACACATGGCTGCCATCGCTATTGAAATCAACAACCGACTAAGCAAGGAATACATGCAGGCGGCTCCCGTAATTGAAGACGCTGAAGCTACCCCCGCACCGACCGCTGATGATGATTGTGACGACGGGGAAACTGACACCGATGAGGGCGAGAACGATACAGTTGTTGCGGCAGATGACGGAATTGATGAAGACGTTGCATCTCCGGTATTTGTTGAGCTCCATACGTCTCCGCTAATTTCCGCGGTTCATGGCCCCATGATCGCACAGCGCAATCCAAGTTCCAACTCGTTCGGATACGAACAACCGATAACCGAAAATCCCTACGGTGGGTTCAATGAACATTCCGTTAGCTGGCACAAGCTAGTGCGTACTGCCTACAACGTACACAACCAACCAGGAACGCCACCCCCGACTCAAACACTGTTTACGACGAGCCGATTTTTTGAGGTGCAAGAAAAGGAATCTGGTGAATTTGGAAGGACGTATACGTTTGTCTATTGGCAGATCAGCGAAGCACTTTCAACTTCATTTGATGAAATCACATTAGACAATCTAGAAGTTAAGAATAACTTGATTGCTGGGTGGCGACTAACCAAGGCCAAGGAGAATGCGATTGCCAAGGCCGAGCGGTTGGTTGAACATTATGCCAAGAATGGCGATAATTATGCATCACTATCAGCGCTGGCAACTGAGGCAGGCGCAGAACCTTTCACCACAACGCCAACCTCGGTCCTGCGGGCCGGAACTACGGGTGGTTTTGGGGGTGGAATGCAAATGGTGCCCGAAGCCAATGCGATTTACAAAGAACTAACTGAGCAACAGATTGCCGAAAATGTCACCATTGCGGAAGCGAGTGCGAAGCATGTGGCGCGACAGATTCCGGACATTTATGACCGTGCCGGAAATGCACCGTCCCCTGCCAATCGTATTTTCAATCAATTAACAGTCGGTGGTACGCCAGTTGTCATTACGGATTCAACCAATCGATATGTGTATCTTGTTCGGAAAATCGAAGTGACTCAACCGCCTCTGACAGATCCAGATGCCACTGCCAATGAAAACTCCATTGAAGGGTTTGGCACGCTGATTCAATACGTGCGATCCGGTACTCTGGGACCGGGCGCATTTAGCCAATTCATGAATGCTGGTGCGACGGACACGATGTACCGAGGTACGCAACAGGCTCCCGGAACTCAAGGACTAATCTCAAATGCGTTCATGTCCTATCTACAAAAAGCCCATGGCTACGAAAACGTATCACCGTACTAGTAGCACACAGTAAGATTGGGGTCGCATGTCTGACGGTATAGGTATTCTAACAACTGTTTGTGGGTTCGCGCTAGTATTGCTCTGCCTGTTAGTCGCTACGGTAATTACTGTCCGCCGCAAACGCTCCTCGGCGAGAGTCGTTGAATCCTCCGACGAAAGCAGCGTTCCCACTAAACCGCTGACCGCAGACCAATACGCTGCTCAACAAACTGCATTTATTGACAATCAATCGACTCTGCAACAGCGTTTTTTCTCCATTGTCTCGCAATCTGGGAAACCTAAAGGGCTGACGTGGAAGAGTTGCAAGTTTGACGACGCTACCATCTGGGCCATAGAAAAACAATCGGCAAACTTACATGCGTTACTTGCCACGGTGATCCATTTCGATGCTATTCCCGGCGGTCCGATGGAAGATGTGGAAGCCGTGGGCAACGCCCGCATTGCGACCGCCATATTCTTCTATAATGGTGAGAACTGGGACACTCGCGGAGACATCCTATTTAACTTGGAACCCCACGAAGTCCTCTCGCGCCACTGCGACGACTACGATCTATACGAATGACGAACTCGTACCCCCAGAACTTCTTGCTCTAAATAGTTTTTGTAAGAGAGGCAAATACATCACCATGCCAATACTCGGGGCTCATATGTCCATCGCCGGTGGATACTACAAATCGATCGACAGCGGTGCTGCTGCTGGTTGCCAGTGCGTGCAGTTGTTTACTAAAAACAACAACCAATGGCGTGCCAAGGATATCTGCGACGACGACGTCAGCCTCTTTAGAACTCAACTTGCCACACACGGGATCAAGCACACCCTCTCGCACGCCTCTTACTTGATTAACATGGGCTCCCCCAAAGATGAACTATGGGAAAAATCCATCGATGCTTTTGTGATCGAACTGCAACGCGCTGAACTTCTCGGTATCCCCTATGTCGTCGTTCACCCAGGTTCATATACAACCAGTACTGCCGCGGAAGGCATTCAGCGAATCGCGGTCGCACTCGACGAAGTCCACAAGCGACTTCCTGAGGTGACGACTAAGTGTCTGCTCGAGACGACTGCAGGCCAAGGATCAAATCTCGGCTGGCAACTCGAACAACTCGCCGAAATGTTGCAGCAATGCCAATCCTCTGAGCGAGTTGGAATCTGCGTGGATACCTGTCATATGTTCGCCGCTGGATATGACCTGCGAGACGAATCTATTTATGCCCAAACATGGGAACAATTTGATCAACTCATCGGCTTAGAACGACTTCTCGCTTTTCATTTGAACGACAGCAAGAGAGAATTAGGTAGTCGCAAAGATCGTCACGAGCACATTGGCGCTGGCGAAATGGGTCTCGAACCATTTCGACTGTTGTTGAACGACCCGCGTTTTACAAATATCCCGATGTACCTAGAAACGGCCAAGGGAGATCGACCGGATTGCCCAGCTGAATTAACATGGGACCAATACAATTTAGAAACGCTACGTAGTCTAAACACTTCGTAACGAGCGTTCTCATAAACCCACGACACACCATCAAGGAGTCAGGCGATGACTGACACGACCATCGTTGCCACATTTGCCACAGCGGCCGAAGCGAACTTGGCTGCTCAATTCTTGCGAACCAGCGACCTGCTGGTCATCGTCGAAGGAGATGATGGTGGCGGCGCATTTGCCGGTCTGTCGTTCAGTGGCGGGTTCAAACTCCGTGTGCCTTCAGACCAAGCAGCAATCGCGCTGGAAATGCTGGCGCCATCAGAGCCGCCTGAATTCGATGAAACGGAATCCTAGCACTGCGGATCGTTAGTCACTAGGTTGCAGTTTTACAATGACCGAATCAGCCTGAGCATGATTCAATCGCACTACGCCTTGCATTGAATTATGGTCCATCACAGTTACAACCCACATTTGAGAATCATCTTCCCGTGGGCCCACAACAAGCTGCATGCCGACATCCAGGCCTCCAGTATCCGCCCCAATCACTCGCACAACTTCACCGCGGTGGCCGGCACGTAAAATCGCAACCCGCACTTCCTCCCCCGGTACAAGATGCACAAAATCCTCCGGGATCTCGGCACCGTGTGGATCAACCAACGGATGCCCTAACTTATCATCGAGATAATCCACCGCGTCTTCATCGTGGACATGCTCCAACACATGCGCTCGATCGTGTAGTTCTTCTGCGGCTACACCCAGATGTTGCAAATAGCTTTCCCACAAACGATGCGATCGCAACAAACGCCGAGCGTGTTGTCGCCCTTCGTCGGTGAGCGAAATGATATCGCCCTCGACAAGCAACATTTCTTGCCGCGTCAGACTTTGAATCGCTTTGCGAATGCGGTCGACTCGGTACTCTATCCGCTGAGCAATTCCAGCAATGGTCGCTTGCTCGTCTTCGGAACGCATTATCACTCCCAAAATGTCTTCGATGAGTTGCTGGGGGATCGCTCGCCAACGACGCTGTAAGCCTGCCAGTAGTCCATAGCGTGGGGCAACCAGAAAGACCAAAAGAAATTGAGCTGTGGAGACGACGACAATCATTCCGCCGGGAGCGACATTGAGTTGTTCCGAGAGATAATAGCCGACCAAAAAACCGCTCCAGCCAAACAGGATTGCCACCCATATCATGTTTTTCAGCCGGTCACACAGTAAATAGGCAGTGGCGCCGGGTGCAATTAACAACCCCACCACTTGGATAATTCCCACAACCTGTACACCGGTGACAACAACCATCGCAGTACAAGTGGTTAGCATGTAATCAAGCAATACGACATTAACGCCGATCGAGGCGGCCATGACGCGGTCAAACGAGATTAACTGCAATTGGCGAAATGCCAAAATCACGAAGGTCAAGACGACAATAGTGACCACCGCCATCATTCTCAGGTCACCATCACTCACGCCCAAAATCGACCCAATCACAAAATGATAAACGTCGACATGGACATATTCACTGAAACGAGAAGCCAGCACGCCTCCCAAAGCAAAGATTCCGGTGTACATGACGCCGATCACTGCATCATCCTTGACACGAGACTTGCGGGAAACGAATCCAATAATTGCGACCGTAAAAATGCCGGAGGCGATCGAGCCCACCAGCATGCCCAATGCATGTGCTTCTTCATTGAAAAGGATTTTCATAACAAGATATCCACCCACGACGCCGGCTAGCATCGAATGCGATAGAGCGTCGGCTAGAAACGATGTCCGCCTCAGGACGATGTAACAACCAATCACACTGCAAACGGTCGTTACCAGCAAGCCAGTAAGTAGTGCCTTGATCAAATACGGGTTCGCCTGATGAATTTCGACAAGCCACTGATAGACGCTATTCATGGGGTGTACCCCGCTGACCAACCTCAGATTGCCCGGCAGCTGGCAGATGAGCGAACACTCTAAGTTTACCCTCGTAGACTTCGCTAAGCAGTTCAGGGTGCAGAACCTGTTCGGGTGTACCGTGCGCGTACAGGCGTTGTTTAAGCAATATCAACGAATCAAAATATTCGTTGGCAGTCGTTAAATCATGATGGACTACCACCAAGGTCCTGCCTGCCTCACGTGTCGTCTCCAACACATCGAGTATTGCTCGTTCCGTGGCAGCGTCGACTCCCGCAAACGGTTCATCGAGCAACAGGATTTCACTGCCTTGAGCAATCGCTCTAGCCATAAAGACACGTTGCTGCTGACCGCCAGACAGTTGACCAATTTGTCGGTTGCGAAATTCTGACATGCGGACTTGTTCAAGTGCATACTCGGCAATCTCGCGATCCTCCGCTGACATGTCTCGCCACCACGGTTGCTTGCCATAACGCCCCATCAACGCAACTTCGCCAACCGTCACCGGGAAATCCCAGTCTACGCTTCCCCGTTGAGGCACGTAGGCAACACGACCCTTGGCTTTATCGGCATCTTCTCCGAACAGTTCGACATCGCCGAAGTCTGGTTTAACAAATCCCAGCAATGACTTCAGCAACGTTGATTTACCAGAACCGTTAGGACCAATCACACCAACTAATTGTCCTGGGGCGACCGACAGCGAAACGTCTAGCAAAGCGGGAACTGGACCATAACTGACCGTCAAGTTACGGACTTCGATAGCAGGGATTTGCGACTTGCCGCCCAGGCGATTTGTTTTTTTAGAAATACTCATCCTAGTGTTGGTGCCCCTCATGTTCTGCCACTGGTGCACTCGCAGCCGTATTCTCTGGTACATCTAGGACAATCAAACCGCTAATCGTATTGCCCGGTTCCGACCATAGAGTCCGTTCGACGATTACCTCTTCGTTAACCCTCACTTGGACTCGAATCGCGTGAGCAATCTGGTGCAGCGATGCTTCAGTGGAATCTGTCCCACTACCAACCTCGATCAGTAGTTCGTTTACTCCGACTTTAATGCCCGCAACAGGTGAAATCAAAACCGGAACGCCCGCTCGAACTGTCGTATTTGATTCAAATAGTGGTTCATCGACGCCGTCGAGTGAGACTCGTAATGCTAGCGGACTGAACGCGTCGCCTTGGGCATCGAACGTCAACGTAATTGTAATTGTATACTCGCTTTGAGCATCCGCACGCACATTCTCAACAGCCTCTGGTTTGGGTAGCGAAGCCCTGAAACTCTCAAATGACGTTAAGCTTCCCCAAACCGCGGTCGCCATGACCAGCACTAATAAAGGACGTCTGGGTAACGAATCAAGATTGGCAATCATGCGACTATTTTAGACCATTTACGATCAGGATGACATTCTCTCGCATCATTCCGAGATAAGATTCCGCGGCGGTACCGGGCCCGCCCATTGAATCCGCGTACAACGAACCGGCAACCTTTACCCCAGCATCCGCTGCTATTTGTCGTACCAATTTCGGGTTTACTGTTGTTTCTACGAAGATCGCCTTGACGTTGTAGGAGCGAATCGAATCGACAACTTTCTGTCGTCGCTCAGCGGTAATTCCTGCACCAATTTCATCACCAGTACTCCAACCGCCTGGCGATGCAGCGGCAAAGCCATACAGCGTACAAAAGTAGTTGAACGCGTCGTGATGGCTGGTCAATACCCTCTGTGAGC